>Ga0209536_100002978_pt1 | contig 27429 bp, 24 predicted proteins | sample DeeMarSeWOR28_12_FD_187461 | JGI IMG/M metagenome (GOLD analysis project Ga0209536, IMG submission 187461) | Marine sediment microbial communities from White Oak River estuary, North Carolina - WOR-2-8_12 (SPAdes) (version 2) | ecosystem: Environmental > Aquatic > Marine > Intertidal zone >... | reverse complement strand
TTAACCCGGATATTTCATGAATCACTTGCTGCGACCACGGATATGGCCGTCCTTCCTGGCGTCCTCGGGTGTCGGCCCCTGCGACGTACCGTTCAGGTACGGGAACCAACACCCTGCGGTTGCCCAGTGGCACACCCATCTTCGTGGTCTCGCGACAGCGATTCATGAAATATCCGGGTTAAAGGAAACGCTCAATTACCTCAACAATTCTGGGTGCAATTACGGTAATATCGTGTCGCTCTCTTGCCTTTTGCGCTGCTTGTTGACCGAATCTCCTACATAATGAAGTCGAATTTAGTAATTCTAGAACCTTTTCTGCCATCGCCTCAATATCTAGGTATGGGACAACAAAACCACAGTCATCTTCGACAAATTCTTCCGCACCGCCTGCATCGGCGAAACATACGATTGGTTTACCTATAGCGGCCGTCTCTAGCATTACAAGAGGAAATGAGTCTTCTCGAGAAACTAAGACAAAAACGTCAAACACCGAAAAATAGTCCACAGGATCCGGCTTGAAGCCAACTAAATGAATACGATCTTCCAGACCTAAATTCTTGATATCGTGTTGCAGGGAATCAATATTGGCTCCAGTAGTTTCGCCGCCGACCCACAGAAAATGCACAGGGAATTCCGTTTCTTGCTGGGAGATTTTCTGGGCCAGTTGGATAAACAAGTCCGTTCCTTTTTGCCATTGGATCATACCAGATGCACCGACAATCAAACCATTTTCAGGAATATTTAGTAGCTCTCGTATGTTACTTTTGCCGCCTTCCCTGTCGCCTGAAAGATCAGGAGCAGATGAAACGAAACCATAAATCACCTCGATGGTGCTCTCCAAGATCCCGTGGTTTTGAATAAGGTTGTTCTTCACTGCTTGTGATACCGCTATGTAATGCTCCGTATGCTTTTTGACTCTCTCCAAGTTTTTCGGCCCGCCACTATGGTGGCGTATCACGTATTCAAGTTCGTGAACGTGAGAAATCACAGGACAACCCAAACTAGACAGAGCCTGCAGCACTGAACCATTCGTAATAGTATTGGAGTAGATCAGACCAATATTGTCTTTTGCCAAGCGTTTCTTTAAAACCCTGAGTTGAACTCGCTCGATAATGCCCAGCAAGTCGAGACGTTGAATGGCGTCACCAATCAGTGTTCTCTTGCCTCTCGTCTTATTTTTACAAATTGATATGGCTGTAAGTGCGGCGAAATCGGGCTCGAGCGGTCCACCCTCGCGTAGGAGAATCGTAAAAGGAATAGAGGTGTTGGCACTGAACCACCTCAGGAAATTCAACAAAAAAATAGGCGCGCCGGTAGGTTCTGCAATATGGGAAATAAAAAGAATCTTTTTCCTCACCCCAAATGTTCCCTTCTAATAACTTCACTGCCTTCTTTGATTGTGCAAGATCATGAGGATCTCTCTGAGGTTATCTCCCCACTTTGTTTTTGAATAAATGGAGCGCGCAGCAGGGAAACCGGGGCCCTATAAGATGCCTTTAGACACCAGGTTAGTGCGCCCATGGGACTCCATCGAAATGCATACACCAAAACTCTTATTGTCGAAAGTAAACTAAATGTTTTTAGCAAAGTCGCTCCCCACTCAAAAAATTGTTTTCCTACAATGACACGGAGTTTGCTGGGAAGATTAGGAGCAAAAGATGCCCGTTTCTGGCGCTGAACAAGAAATGCTTGATAAATCTCCTCTAATTTTGAGTGTAAAAAATCAATTCTGCGAGTATCCGGAAAACGATATATCCAAAAACCCCTAAGCTCTCTGGCCGCCTCGCGGTTGAGTTCCTCTCCCAATAACTCTGAGATCGTTTTTCTTACAAGGTCCAAGGCAAACGCTTCCTGCTCCTCTCTCGCCGCCACAGTAATCTGGGCATCATGTCTACGATATTTCATCAGCAATTCAGGTAATATAGCGATTTCGCCTACTTTGCTCAGACCCAGCCACAGATCATAGTCTTGGGCATGCAGGGTAGTTTCTCGATAGCCACCTAAGTCCATAACCGGTGCGCGCCTAAACATCACTACACTATGTCCTGCCACGTAATTGTAGAACAACATGTACCAGCTCACCAAATCTGGATCAATTGCTTGCTGCGAGTGCCCTAGGAAGGAGCCCTCAGGGCCGATTATCTGGTAGTGGCTACTTACCAAAATGACCTCTGGATGCTCATCTAGAAAGTCCACCTGCCTTTCTAACCTCTCTGGCAACGACACATCATCTGCATCTTGTCTAGCTATGTACTTTCCCCTCGCCAGCGACAACCCTTTGTTGAGTGATCTTGGCAGACCAATGTTTTTCGGATTCTGGATCAACACAATACGCTGATCTCGACTGGCATACTCAGAAAGAGTCTCCCAAGTCCCGTCTGTGGAAGCATCGTCAATTATGATAAACTCAAAATCAGCAAAGGTCTGGATCAAAACTGATGCAATGGCCTCGCGCAGGAATTCTTCGCCATTGAATACCGACATAAGAACGGTAACCTTAGGAGACATTCACTCTCACCTCAGTCCGGATTTCTCCCCGGCGAACTTCCTGGTGCACCATGTACAGTCCCCCATCCAGGCGAAAAAGAAATCTCAGAGCCCCGTCAGCAGGAAGATGATCTGCCCGTCTAAACTCATCTGTCATCTTGCCAGTTTTTCTAGTAGCTCCAGTTCCATTTCGACGACCCGGTCTAGGGCAAAATTCATTACCACGAACTCTCGGGCATTTCGCCCCATGCGAGCCATTTGCCCACTATCGCCAAGCACATCCAGGATCGCCTGCCTAATTTCTTCGGGTCGGGTACCACAAAGGTAGCCATTTTCCAGATGCACAATGAGTTCCCGAATGCCGGGAACATCAGTGCCGATCACGGGGAGCCCGCACGCCATAGCCTCAATAAGCGTCTTGGGATGGCCTTCATACTGAGAGGGAAGAACGAAAAGATCAGAACTGTTCAAAATACTCGGCAATTGAAGATTAGGAAGGTTACCCAAAAAACGCACCGCCATTCCGTCCCTCACTGCCATTTCCCGCAAACGTTTAGCCAATGAGCCGTTGCCAACCATGAGAAGCTCGACATCGAGTCCTTTGATGGCTTCCAGCAAACCAACTAGGTTCTTCTCCGCCTCCAACCTTCCAACATAGCAAAGACGTTTGTAGCAATCTTTCGACTCTGAACTGGGGCAAAAGATATCAGTGTCCACGTAGTTGGGAATTATGGTTACTCGTTCCGGCGAAACATTATAGCCTTGGGTGATCTTAAGATACATGGCAGGTGCAGTAACTACCGCTTTGTCCGCAGAAGAAAATATGCGTCGTTCCAGTTCTTGTACCCGACCAGCCTCAGCAGAATCTTTTCCATGTCTGTGTTCTGTAACAACAGACAAAAGATATCCTGAGCGGGCAATAAATTTTTTTCTGAACAGCCTTGAATTCCTTAAAGCAGTCATGGCACCAAGGGTCTGGTTGCTCTTGAACACGTGACTTTGACGAAAGCTGGAGAAATGCAGCAGGGGCAAAAGACTCTCATATAAAACAACAGGTAATTTCAAATGGTTACAGAGAATATTGATACCCGGGAGACGCTGGGTATAGTTAAGATCTTCTCCATCGCCGTAAGTCACAAAATCAACTTTGACGCCCCTGTCCCTTAGCCTCAGGTAAAGAGCAACCTCTCTGTCGAACATTCCTATCTGATCCCAGGTACGGAGTGAAACACCTCGAGTAAAAAAAAGAGTACAAATAATTTCTTTACTTTTGCGCTGCATAATTAGTTATTAGGTATAATTCTGGCAAATGATGCTGAACAAGTATTTTAGTAATCGCATGATAATAAGATCATCCTATGAATAAAATCATAATTATTTTTATGACTCGCTTTTTTGCATCACCAACAAATAACAATGTGAAGTAAATTTCCTCAGGATTGTGTCTAAATATATCCTAATTCTCCGACATTTTTTCCCATCATAGATCGGTTGAAGAAAAGGTTTTAAAAAGGCAATTTCATCTTTCAAACCTTTGATACCATCAAATTGCCGTTTTTCAATTAAATCAAAACCAAAAGATTGGAAATCCTGTGACACCTGGCGCCAATTGAATGCAAATTGGTAAAAGCTCCCTCTGTGGTCTTCCAGTTCTTGGCTCGAACTCACTGAGTACATTCTCGTTTTAACTTTAAGGTGACGTAGAGCAGAAATTTGTGGAAAGGAAACAAATAGAAAGCCACCATTTTTAACTGTTCTTCTCATCTCTGCGAGTATCCCCCTGTAACCTTCCCAATAGTGTTCGATTACACCCAGTGATAGATAACCGTCCAACTCACTGCTTTCTATGGGTAGACTTCTGACATCTCCAAACCTTACGTCTAGATCCGGCACAGCCTCGTTGATCTTTCGAACAGTTTCTCTCGCAATGTCTACGCCAATGGCCTTGTAGCCTTGGTGAGCCAGGGCATGAACCAGATGTGCCCTGCCGCAGCCACCCTCCAGTACCGTACTTCCAAGGGGAAGATATTTTTTTACTACTGGGACAAAAAATCCATCCGAAGTGCAGGAGAGAATGTGATCGCGCAGAGACTCCATTTGCCAATGCTCGTCCCAGAACTGGGGATTTGCCTCCCTATAGAAGAAGGCTAGGGCCTTTCTGTCTTTTAGATAGACCTGCATTTGTTATGGCTGCTCACATCTGACATTGATGGGACAGAGTAAAATCTGCATTTGATAAAGCAGGTGTTTGGCTCACTGTTCCAGCAAAGTCCTCACTATTCTCTCGCTCGCACGACCATCTCCATAAGGATTGAGTACAGAGGCCATACGCTCATATAGCTGGTTATCCTCGAGCAAGCGATGAACATGAGAGGTTATAGACTCTTTCGCCGTACCCACCACTATAGCCGCCCCGGCCTGCACAGCCTCCACCCTTTCGGTTGTCTGCCTCAATACCAACACGGGCCTTCCCAAGCTGGGCGCTTCTTCCTGCAATCCGCCAGAATCCGTTAGGATCAGATAAGAACGCTGCATCAGGTGTACAAAGGTCAGGTAGTCCAGAGGTTCAAGCAAAGAGATGCGACCGTTCATGCCCAAAAGAGAGCGAACCGGCTCCTGGACATTGGGATTAGGATGGACCGGATAGATGATGTGCGCCTCAGGATGAGAGTCTACTATTTCAAGTAAAGCGTGACAGATAGCCACCAGAGGTTTGCCAAAATTCTCCCGCCGGTGTGCAGTGACCAGGATTATCCTTTTATCCCAAGGAATTCCAGCCAGATGGCCGTCGAGCCGGCAGGGTCTCTTGACCGTGTAAAGGAGAGCGTCAATGACGGTGTTTCCTGTCACGTAGATTTTTGCTTCGTTGACTCCCTCCGAGAGCAAATTCTCTTTTGCTTTTTCAGTGTGGGCAAAGTGAAGATCGGCCACGACATCGGCTACCTTGCGGTTTATCTCTTCCGGAAAGGGATGGAATTTGTCGTGGGTTCGCAACCCTGCCTCCACATGGGCTATGCGGATGCGGTGATAGTAAGCCAAAAGAGCTGTGGTCATGACTGTGGTAGTATCACCTTGCACCAGAACCCAGTCCGGTTTCTCCCGCAGCAGTACTGGTTCGAGTTTGCTCATCACCTCGCCGGTTATCTGGGAAAGAGTTTGGTTTTCCTGCATCACATCGAGGTCATAGTCAGGGGCAATGCTGAAAATATTCAGTACCTGGTCCAGTAACTGGCGGTGCTGCGCAGTTACGCACACGCAAGAGATGATTTGGTCTGAGTACTTCTTCAGTTCACCTATCACAGGGGCCATCTTTATGGCCTCTGGGCGGGTGCCGATAACCGACAGTACCTTGATCATGAACTTGTACCGTGGGCAACAGAGTTGGAATTCCGGTCAAAAAAATGTTGCTCTATGACTTGGGTGAATTCTTCCACCCGCTTGTCCCAAGTATGTTTCTCCCGAACGTGGCGATATGCTTGTGAGACAATGGCCTGCCGTTCCTCTTCCTGCTGGAGATAGTAAAAAAACTTTTCTTCGAAATCACTGAGATCTGGTGCAAACATGACGCAGTGTTGGCCATCCTCAAACAAGCCATCGTATACTGGGGAGCGGTTGCACAATAAAAGACTCTTTACGGCCATGACCTCGTAAAAGCGGGTACCGACCAAATCTATGGCGCCAGTGGTTGCCAGCCACATTCGACTGCTATTGATCAACCGGGCATAGTCTTCTCCTGTTTTATGACCTCTGTCCCAGTCACCCCAATATATTTGATGAAACCAGTAGCGAGGATACTTGAAGCGACCGCCCCAGTAGAGCTTTTGTTTGACCCGGAGACGTAGATCGGTCCAGTTCGTATGGAGGGAACCAGAGAAGCCGAAGTCGTAACGCTTCGGCTCACCATAGTCTTTGAACAGGCTTGTGTCCACAGCAAAGGGAAAGTGTATAAACCTCACGCCCAGTTGTTCCTGCCACCGAGAATGGTTATGGTGGGCAGTGAAGACAATCTGAAGCTTGTTATCCAAGATAAACTGAAGCTTCTGATCCAGCTTCTTGTATTCTTTGTTAAGAATCATACAGCAGGGGATGGAAACATCTCCAACTCTAATAGCTGGGTGGAGGTTGAACTCCGTGGGATGGTCATCCCGTTCCCAGCCAGCGCCAATACAAATGAGCTCCGGTTCAAAGGGGCACAACTTAAGCACTTCATCGATGGTGTGCTGAGGTTCATAACCTGGGTAGCGTGGTCCGTACAAGAAGATCTGGTGAATCTTGCGCAACGCCATGGGAAACTGTTGTTGATAGTAGCCACTTGGATAGCTGCTAAAGTCTGGCTGCAAGAACAGGATGCGCAATGCATTCATCCGTTTGCCCCTTTGGTCATATCCTCAGCAACATAACCCCTCACAGCTGAGGACATTCCCGGCCCGAAGCTGGCGCTGGCTTGGATCAGGTCCCACTTTTCCTCGAACCAACCGATGGTCTGTTGTATTCCCTGCTCGAAGGACGTTTTTGGATTGTAGTCGATAAGTTCCCTGGCCTTATCAATCGAAGCTAGAAGCCGGGTTTTTGTGTCCCATTTGCGTCGCTCGGTGAAAATCAATCCAGCTTCGTTGTTCGTCAGCTTATTAATCAGGTTAGCCAGGTCAACAATCCGGGTCTCATCCCCGGAGGCCAGATTGAACTCCTGCCCTATTGCCTGCTCTGAATAGCCCGCCTTCAAAAGGCCCTCTGCAACATCGCCTACATAGGTAAAGTCCCTAGTTTCATCACCAGTTCCTGTCACCGGGAGCGGTTTACCCTGCATCGCCAAGTAGATGAAGTTGGGAATCACGTTCCGGTATTGCCCTGGTACCTCGCCCGGTCCGTAGGAGTTGAAGAAACGCGGCCGAACCGTCTTGAGTCCGTAGTGGTTGTAAAAAAAGTTGCAGTAGAGTTCACCGAGCATTTTGGTAATCTGGTAGGGTGAGCTCAAATGAATGGAGACAAATTCTTCCTTGAGTGGCAGCGGCGCATTGCTGCCGTAGATGGAACATCCCGATGAGGCATAAACGAATCGATCCACCCGAGCCAAATGGGAATATTGCAGCAATTTCAATGTGCCTAGACCATTGACGAGCAGGTCATGTTCAGGATGGTCTATGGAGTTCTGATTGGCAAAAAGAGCAGCCAGGTGGAAGACAATCTCCGGCTCCTCGAAGAATACCCGCTTGAGTTCTACCTCGTCCAAAATACTGCCTTCAACAGCAAGCACATTGGGTAAACTAGGCACATTCCATCGTTGAGCAGAGGACAGATCATCGAAAACAATGACCTTGGCAGCACCTGCCTCAGCCAACGCTCGGGTCAGATTGCTGCCGATGGCTCCCGCACCGCCTGTTACCAGAATGGTTTTACCCTGGTAATATTTCCAGTGATCCATCATCCTTCTCCCTCTGATAGCTCGAAGTTGGTCTGTACCAATTCCTGCACAGTAAGGGTAGTCACCTTGTGGTTTTTGAGAATACGCTCAAACCCCTGCAGAGCTGGCCTCAAATTTCTCCCTACCCAGTTCTCATAGCGGTATTTGGGCTCATTAGGATAACCTTCGTAACCGAAGTGGGTGTAGCCCAGAAAAATCCCGCCCTGTTGTGCCACATCCCTGACCATGGTGTCGAGATAGTGTAACCGAGCGCGCCGGAAGAACAGCACTCCATTGCGTTTGTAGAACAAATCCTCCACCTGTTTGACCTGATAGTCGTTATCCATAAGGTCGTGCCAAGCCCATACACAGCTAATTTTTTCCTTGATAATATCCAAGACATAGTAGGGGCTATCCCTTTTGGTCCCTTCCATGGCTAGCGTCTCCTGCTTGCACATATCGGGCCCATGTTTGTTGGGATTGCCCCCATGCTCGATGTACGTAAAGGGATAATAACCGAATGTCTCTTTGAAGATTTCCAAACCTTCCATGAACTTCTCCCGAGTGTTGCTCACCTGAGAGTAGCCGTGGAATGCGATCTCGTGCCCTTGCTCTTGAAGCTCAAGCATCAATTCCCTATACCTCGGGTCCGCCAAAGTATGTGTGTCACCGCGGTAGCAGTGACGGGCAAGATCGCTGCCATCGTCTTCCATGGTGCAGAAGACCGAGGTTGTGACTTTAAGACCTAGCCGTTTCAGCTCTGTGAATACTCTTACGTAGTCCTCGGCCTTGCCGTGGTCTGGATCATTGGTTAACAGCAAAGTAAACTGTCCATGAAAACTTGTCCGATCCACCAGCCAATTCTTCATGACTTGAGAACCGTTTCTAATTCGTCTCCAGAGCGGTTGTTTCAATCGGAGCATCAGATTTTTCGGCAGACCATGAGCAGGCGGGCGGAAACATCCTGATACTCAGTGTAAACGTATTCCAACTGGAGGAGCTCCAGGCTCAAGGCTCTCACTTTCTCCTCGATTTGTGAGTTGTCACCCCAGCTCTTGGCCACGCCTTCCCCATACTGCTGGTTCCATTCGGTGTAAACACCCGTTGTGCTTACCTCCTGTATCTTTTTCGGCAGGCCACGATTCTGTGCTTTCCGCAACAGATACTCTCTGGTCATTAGCGAGAAGAGAAGCACTCCACCCGATTTCGTCACCCGGAGCAGCTCTTGAAGCCCCTTATCGATGCTGCCTGCGCTGGCCAAGCTGAGCACATCCCCCAGACAGATGACGGCATCAAAAGTATCCTTGGAATAGGGGATCTCAAAGATGCTGCCCAGGACCGGCGCAAAAAGGGGAGCTGTAACCTCGTCGGCATTGATGCTCTTCTGCACCTTTTCAAGGAGTAGCGGATTGATATCCAGCATCACAATTCCGTCAGGTCTGACAGCAAGTTCATCCACAAGCCGGAAACTGTTACGACCATCCCCACAGCCTGCATCTAAAACAAGTGCTCCATGCCGGACATGACTGCTCATCAACGCAGCCTCTTTTTTTACAAGATCTTGCAAACGGGGTTCGCCATACTTGGGGTTAATCTGGCGTCTCTGCTTCGTTCGATGGCTGATACGTCCTCGCATCAGGCCCAGCGGAGCTGTCAGTCTCTTGCCTCCCACGGCCATCTTCTGTAAAGGTTTAGGAAGACAATTACTTACAGCAAACTGGAGCAGATCGGTGTCCAACTTGTGCCCTGCAGACAACAAGAGCAGCCGCAGCAGGCATCTTATCTTGTCCAGAGGCGTGGCGCGATTTGATAACAGACCTCCAATTATTTGGAGGTAGCGATTCATAGTTCCCCTGTCTTTAGTGAATAGATCCCAATACTTATCCAATATAAACAGGAGGCCATGAATACCGTCCCAAGTACGCGTCGATATGGCTCCTGGAAGTCCCCAAGTGTATGTAAATAAAGCTTCATCCATATGATAGAAAGCGTGTTTTCGGGCTAACTGTATGAAGAAATCCAAATCGTGGTATCGGGCCAACCTCTCGTCAAACGAGATCTTGTCTAAACAGGATCTACAAACAAGTACAGATTGAAGAAACACTCCCTTTACCCGCAAGTCAATGACGTCCCGACAGATCGGCCCCTCTTGAGGATCAATATGAGGTGAGCGGTGCGCTATCAATGCTCCAGAAGCGTCATACTGAACAGCGTCGCAATACACAACCCTCACTGTATCCGGCAGTTGTCTAAAGCAATCCACCTGTCTTTCGAGTTTGCCTGGAAACCACTCGTCATCCGCGTCTAGAAAAGCAATCATTTCGCCTTTAGCGGCTCTAATGCCACTGTTCCTTGCAGCTGCTGCCCCGCGCCTGTATTCGTGTTTAAGACAGCGGATATGTTGATTGCAGTACTTTCTTAGAATGGTTTGGGTATCGTCGGTTGAGCAATCATCAACAATAATGGTCTCTATTTGCTGATACGTCTGCGACAGTACGCTTTCAATGGCTTGCGGCAACCGCTCTGCGCAATTATGCGTGGGGATTATTACACTAACCAATGGTGTTGAGCTGATCACGATCTTTGCTCTTCCTGAATACTCGCTGTGATAATACGCCAGAGATTAGCAATGCTCTTTTGCATGGTGAATTCTAGGCATATCCGCTCTCTGGCCGCTTGGCCGAGCCGATTCGCCAAAGCAGGGTCTTTGACCAATCGAATCATGCACTCAGCCATCCCGCCGACATCTCCTTCCTTGACCAGGAACCCAGTTTGGCCGTCAACCACAACATCTCTTATACCCGCATGGTCTGTTGCTACCACCGGAAGTCCGGTGGCGCCGGCCTCCAGAACTGCCACGGGAGTACCCTCAGAATCTCCGTCAGCAGCGCGCACCGAATGTTGAACAAGCATTCTGGCCTGTCGCAACATCGCTGCGACCTCGGCATGAGGTCTTACTCCCGAGAACTCTACCGCTTCAGCTATCCCAAGTGCTTGCGCCAGTTGCTTAGACGAGTCCAAGAGCGGCCCATCCCCGACCATAATGAGTCGGGCGTCGGGGCACTTGCCAACGACTTCCTTGAAAGCCAATATGGTAAGATGTGGGGCTTTCTTGTCCACGAAACGACCAACAGCTAAGGAAAGGGGAGGAGCTAGAGCAGGATTAGCGCCAGAAAAGAGTGAGGTGTCCACACCATAGACGTTGCAGAAAACCTTCTCCTCTGGAGCTCCAAGAGCGAGCAACTGCTGTTTCATATCCTGTGAAACAACAACAATTGCACTGGCCACAGAAAACATCCGTCGATATTCTGAACCTACTTCCTCCAGCATCTGCTCCTGATAAGCGTCGTAGCCATGAAAGTGTACAACCAAGGGAACATCCGCTTGTCGGCAGGCATCCATAATTGCAGCACCCGTTAGCCCGTATTCAGCAAGCACCACATCAACATGGTGTTTCGACAAGAAACGCTTTACGGCAAAATTAGCCACAACTTTGGGTAAGGAAGGGAAAATGTCAGGGAATGCAAGCATTACTCTGACGGCAGGGCTCAAGGGAAAGGGCAGCAAAGGTCTGCCGTCTGCCTTGAAACTGGAATACCACCCTCCGCAGATGACCTTTACCTTCGCTGGAAGTTGTTCAATGTGAGCCCGAATAAAGGTCTCGGAGTATATATCCTCGTTGGGGGAGATGACACAGACTACCTGCCGCTCCAGTGCTGGCAAGACAACATCCTCCAGTATCAATTATTGTTGCAAATATGACACCCCACCAAAATACCACTCACTAGTACAAAGCATACCACCAGCCTATTAGTGGCAAAGGCTGTCCCAGGCATCAAATGACCCACGACGAAGCGCTTCCCAAAGAGACCAACGATCGTCTCTCTGTGCGGGTGAAATGGGAAAAGACAATGATCTCAAGATATCCTGCGCCTTATTTGTCTCGGTGGGCTCGAAACGGAAAACCGGACAGTTGAGAAGAACGAGCGGGAGGGCGGCATAGGCGCGGTCTTTCGGGGCTGTGTCAATCAAGTAACTGGGTTTCCCCTGTGTAAGAGCACGCCCCCATCGCTTCATTTTAGTCCGAATCGAGTCCTCGGACGGGATAGGTTGGAACAACAAGAAAGCTTCAACCGCTTGCCATAGTTGCTCTGAATGCGTGTTTGTGTAGGCCCCGAGGAGATGAAGAAAAATCGACCTGTAGTGCGGCAGTAGTTCGGCCAGCCACTGCCATAGATCTCTATCGTAATTCGCAACGGGCTTCAATTTGTGGTCGTAGGATTCGTCTAACAGTCTTTGGCCCTCTTTCGGCAAGAATTCCAGTGTTCCTTCCTCAACCAACTGTCCAAATACCTGTCGCCGATGCCGATAAAGGTGATGGTACTTGCCGTAAGACAGGACGAGAGCATCGCCACAGGCCACGCCCGCTTTGACCAACTGGTTTCTCATGTACAAGTACTCCTGCTCGCTGAGAGACCTCCTGCGTTCCTGGAGAAATCCGCCCAACAAACCAGCCATGCGGTTGAATAGGAGCCTTACCCCTTCCCATAAGGGGATATTTTCTGGCCGAAAGCAGGGCATACGATCCAGTATGCTCTTATCACCTTCAAGCACTCGACTGCCGTGCTTGAGTTCGTAGTAGTAGATGGTCAGTGGCACCGATGCAAAGTAGTCTGGATGCATTGGCGCCAAGTCGACGAAGTCAATCCCTAACTCCTGAGCCAAATCGTCCGAAATTTCACGCAGTTGTTCTACGATTGAATCTCCATTTTTCGTGACCAGAATCAAATCGTAGTCATTGAGGGGTTGTACCCTCCCCCCTTTCACCGAATAACTACCTTCATCACGCCCATAGCTCCCGGTCAGGATTATCCCTTCAATCCCGTCAAGTTCCTTCACCCGAGAGATGATCCGTTCGATATCTTTTTCGAGACGATCTTTAAGACGCACATTTTCAAAACTGGACATACTGCTCATGATCCGTCCCTGAGCATGCTTGCACCCTCATTGCCCAGAGGATAAGCTATGCCAATCAAATCACAGAGGGTGGGACAAACATCGATCAAACTAACCTCTGGTAGCTTGTACGGAGCCAAACCGTTCCCACTTACGATAGCAAATCCCTTCATATCCTCGTGATAGGAGTCATATCCGTGCATACCTGCAATGATCCTCTCCTGATGGTGAAAATAGTCGGGCCAGATGAGCACCCCTGGGTTGGCCCACCAGATGACATCCCCGTACCGCATGTCTGCAACAGGAATACGGTATCTCTCCGCAACCTCGTTTGTAATCACCTCTCCATAATCGGCAAGACGACCATCTTCCCTAAGGACTTCCCTGATGAACGAAGAACCTCTCTCGGTCAAAGCCCAGAGGCGGGCCATGGTGGAGTCCAGGAATAAGATATAGTCTATAGCTTGCTCTAAGCCACGCAGTTTGGCCGCATCATGGACAATACGCGCAATGTCAATTTTCCTCACCACGTCGGTCATGCCATGATCACCCAGTATTAACCAATTTACAGCATCGAATTGCTCTTCAAAATCCCGCCTCAAGAGTTCTACTTTTCTATCTATCTCCCTGGTCATCTGATGCCGCTCTGGTCCCGACGTGCCGTGATGGTGGCCAACTCGATCAGGGTCTGAGAACTGAAACATGTAAACTTGGGACCTCTCTGGAATACGGCTCTGCACTCTGAATAGGATCCTGTTGTCATCCTCATCCACGGTTACCGGAAACATGACGAATTCTACGGATATGCCTTGTTCCCCGCACAAGTCAAAAATGGACTCAACAGGCAGGCTGCCGGGTTCATGAATGGGCTTTTCATCCTCGCTGAGACCCAGAAAGGGCAATATCTCCAATGGAACATGACCCGGTGGGGCGTAGGAGGAATATTTCTTACCCTCTTCCCGAATCCAGCTTCTGAGGCTCGCTTCCAAACCTTCTCGCTTTTTCGCCCGCCTAACTTTGATCCAATCAAGCGGCCAGAACTCAGGCAGGTACTCGAACCAATTTTTACGACAGAGCGAGTGCCACAACCCACTACTCTGAACGAAACGGAAGGGCGAATCCTCGGGGCTGTAGATGTACATTGCGAAATTACCAGTGACATCCGGAGGTGCCCCACAGAATATCGCTGACCGCTGAGCGAATCCTGTGGAGGAAATTAGCTTTTGAGCCCAGACGCCTTTCTCCGCCATATCCAACAAACAAGGCGTGTCTTCGGGATTCAAATAGTCCCAGCGAAATGCGTCCAGGATGATTAAAACCGTCGTTTTATTCATGGATGCAGCTCTCTTTTCCAACCGAAGAAATAACCTAAATCAAGAAAAATACGGTATGGAACTGCATATAAGGCCACATCGGGGCGCTTCAGGGTAACTAAGCTGTGTTGCCAATGATTCGTAACACTCCGCATACAAGTCCTAGCCAGGCACAACCAAGTGAGCCGGCCGAAAAATCTCTGTTGCAACCCTCTATCAATCGTCTTCATGCCAACCGCCTCACGTCTTGCTCTGCGAAATATCTGGATCAGGGTTTCGTCATGAGAGTGGTAAACTTCAGCTTTAGGCTCATAAACAATTCGATAGCCACGCTCGAGCATCGCCTTGGCCCAGGCCCAGTCTTCGCTGCCGGTCATGGTCTGGTCAAACGGACACTCCTCCCAGCAACTCTTCCTTACGGCACCGTTGACGTTGGAGAAATAGTAGGGTACCAAGGTGTCTGGCTTTGTGTCCGGGCCAAATCCTGCCGACAAGAGTGTCGCCCGCAAGCCCCGGTGTTCCGGTAAGGTCACTTGACGTCCATACACACCTGCGATTGAAGGATCAGTGAAATGAGGAAGATATGCCTCCAGGAAGTCAGTTCCAGTCGGGACCGCGTGCGCGCTCAGATTTACAATAATGTCTCCCCGAGCATCTTGAGTACCCACATTCAGCGCGTAGCCAAAGGTGAAGGTGTGAGGAGGAATCTCTATGATGCGTACTCGCTGAAACTCTTGAGCAATCTCCAGAGTGCGATCCGTCGAACCAGAATCCACCAGAATAATCTCAAAATCCTGCAATGATTGTCGCTCCAAGGCATTCAGGGTGTGTCCCAGTAGCTTTTCTTCATTTCTTGCACGAATGAGAACTGACACTCTTGCCATTGCCACATGTCCTCAACTAAGTGACCATCCGGATTCTAGATGAACAATACCATGGTCCGGGGTGAGCGCTACGTTTTCGGAAAGCAGCATGCTTCCCCTGACTACTAACTCTATTGGGGGGTCCTCCCAGCCAATCCGATAATAGTACCATGTGGTCAAGGCATCGTAGATACCCACTCGAATGAAATACACTCCAGGCAACAATGGTAGTCTGGGCAACCTGCAGTCGCAGTATCCCACTCCGTCAACAGCATCGATAGAGAATCCAGCAAAATATGAGTTGACTGTACTCAGCCGGATCCCATCTGCTGTCCAGAAACTCACGGCAAAAGACGGATTTTCAATACGCCGTGATGCCCGGTAGTGAATGCGAAATGTCACATCTTCACCACAGGACACCTCATCAGCAGGCTGTTCAGAATCTCCTGCAAAGACCTCGACTTTCTTGATCCTGATTTCTGTGTCCTCGGCCCCCTCATCAGTTGCCCTTTGCGTAGTCCCCAGCATCTTCTCTGCGCTGTGGATTGCGTTTACATAGTCTATGATCACAGATTGAATATCTGCGTGTGTTACTATACCGCCCTTGTCCAGGTAAATGCCTTCTTTGCACACGGATCGAACCATGTCCATCCAATGCGATACCAGAAGTACAGTTCCGCCATTGGCTGCATACTTGTGGATTCTTCTCAGACACTTGCGCTGAAAACTGATATCCCCAACAGCCAGAACTTCGTCCACCAACAGGATGTCAGATTCAACTTCCACTGCTACGCCAAACCCCAGTCGAGCCAACATCCCACTGGAGTACATCCTTACAGGCTTATCAAACCACCCCTGCAGTTCACAGAACTCCTCTATCTCAGACACTTTGGCCTCTATTTCATCCCGAGGCAGACCCATAATTGCCCCCAGTAGCCGCGCGTTCTCCCGTCCCGTAAGTTCTGGATGAATCCCTGCATTCAGCTCAATCATGGGGAATACCCGTCCGAGTATTTCCACTTTTCCGCTGGTGGGCGGCGTTACGCCAGCCAGGATTTTAAGCAGGGTGCTTTTTCCAGCGCCATTGCAGCCAATAATACCCAGAGTTTCCCCCCGCTTGACCTCAAAAGAAACATCCTTCAGGGCAAAATGATTATCTCCCGCCGGCTCAGACCTTGTGGTCGATTGCCTATGATCGGAAGAAAGATTTCGCTGGAGCCAGCGTTGGCCTTTACGAACGAACCCGGGCAAAGGCAGACCATAGCGTTTCCAGAGGCTGTCAACTTTGATTACCACATCATCCATAAAGGCTTCCTACCCTACACCACATCTGCAAAATACTGGGACATCCAACGAAAGAAAGGCCATGCAAGAGCCAGGATCACCAGGGTCATGACCACAGACCAGAGAAAGGGCTTCATGGGTGGCGCAGAAGCTTTGAGCAGCACATTGCGATAGCCCTCTATGAGACCCACAACTGGATTCATTACATAGAGCAAATGCCACTTTTCTGGCACCTGGCTGAGAGGATACATAATTGGCGAGGCGAACAGCCAGAACTGTATCAGAAAAGGTGCCGCCATCACCAGATCCCGTTTGTAGGTCCCGAAAGAGGCTAAAAACATACCAATGGCAAAGGCTAAGGCGAGGGTTACCAGCATCAGCACCGGCAGCCAAATCAGAGCTGAGCTTACCGGAATGTGGTACCAGATCATAAGGCCTGCCAAGACCACCCCGGCTATGGCGAAATCGAAGAGAGAGGTTAAGACAGCCGATAAAGGAAATACTTCTCTTGGTGCGGCGATTTTTTTGATGACATTGGCATTCAGTAAAACACTGGGAGCACTCTGCATCACTCCGTTGGCAAAAAAAGTCCACGGCACCAGAGCAGCGAAGGTGAAAATGGGGTAGGGAATTCCCTCATCTGAGAAATTTGTCACTCCTCGCAAAAAGGTAAAAATCACCATGTAAAACAGGGGGTGTATGATTGCCCAGGCAGGTCCTAGAATGGATTTACGGTACCTGGACACGACATTTCTATAGGTCAATGCCCACAAGAGAGTAGCAAACTGCAGCCAACGATAATCCCGTCCATGATTTATATAGCTACCTTTTGATAGTGCTTTCATCTGCAATCAGAATATCCTTGTAACTCATTGATTAGAAAATAATTTCTCGGCAAAGCTAAGATGCCAGCCGGAGCGCAGTCTCCGACCAACTGGAGGCAGCCTCTCAGTCGGTTGAAGCCTCACATTGTACATAACACCAAATGTCTTAAATTGTGCGAAAATCATGCCATAGGAATCTGATATTGAATTATCCGGATAACCAACCGATATCATTGTATCTCTTCGATAATGGCCCTTTTGAAGTGTAGGCTCCGGGATGATGCCTCGAGGTCAGATGCAAACAGGCTCCTTCTTCCGGTTTGCCCATGACATGGCGACATAGCGTAGATTGGCAGGCTATAATCTTTTCTGGGTCTCAGAAGGTAGAGTTTGAGCCCAGTACCGAAATCAAAGGCCAACATGCTCTCTTAATTGAGAAGGTCCGCAAGATGAGCCAGTTTCAGTCATGCTTGTTCTGGCACACCAGATCATTTCTAAACAGGTGTCCCTGGATGAACATCTTGAAACCGTAGAGCTTTCTTCTAAGGTCGCCTGGGCTGCTTATCGCCAGAGCCATTTTCACCAATTGTCTAGGCCTGAGATAGAACTCTCGCAAGCCTCTATCGATGAGCCGATCTATCTCCCTCTTGCTCAATTCAGGATAACTCAGCACAGTAACTTGCTCCCAGTTCTCGTCCACCCACTCTCGCCAAGACTTGGGGACCAAAAAACCCCTTTCCCTCGAGAAGTTGTAAATCTCTGAACCTGGATAGGCACAAATACCAGAAAACTGAACCGTATCCATGGGGAGCGATTTGGCTAATTCTATGGTCTCCCGGGCCGACTCTTTTGTCTCGCCAGGGGCTCCAAACATAAAACAGCCGTGGACTGTGAATCCTAACCTTCTCGCCTCGCTTGCCAGCCGTACGGAATGCTCTAAAGTCGTTCCCTTTTTTACCGAATCCAATGCCTCCTGGGTGCCAAATTCGAATCCCACCATGAGCATCCGGCATCCTGCTCTCTTCATGAGGGGTAAAAGTTTGAGATCCACGTCGGTCCTGCAGTTGCATGACCAGGTTATCCTGAGTTTTCTCCTGATCAACTCTTCACAGATACCGCCAACATGCGTGGGGGATGCGGTGAAGGTGTCGGTCTCGAACATAACCTCCTTCAGGTAAGGGAAAAGGGATAAATCATATTCGATCTCATCCACCACCAACTCAGGATGTCGCATCCTGAGCTTCCTTCCTTCCATGAGAGGCACGTCCCTACAAAAAGTGCACCTACCGAAGCACCCCCTACCCGATATAAGGGTGATAAAGGGAAACCTTTTTCCAGCGTCCCGGTACCACCGAGGATCTATATGCTGCCAGGAAGGGAAGGGAAGTTCATTCACATCCAGATAGGGTCTGGTGGAAGTGTGGATAGCTTTGCCCTCACTGTCCACATAAGAAATTCCCAGGACTCCAGAAAGCTTTGACGTGCTCCAACCTGAACCGGCCTTTGCCGCTAGTTCCCTCAGAGTGTAATCGTATTCTCCCCGCACCACCACATCCAAAAATCCTTTGGCCCTATGGAGGGTATCCTCCGGCTCCGCGGTCACATGAGGCCCCACCGCCACAGTCTTGCAGTCGGGGACAAGTTTTTTTGCCAGGTAGCCGTATTCCAAATCCGAGTCTATGGAGGGGGTGGTGGTGTGTAGAACCACGAGCCCGGGTCTACTCCTATTAAAAGCAGAGGCCACCTGGTCTCTTCCCAGATTCATGGCGGGGGCGTCCAGAAAATCCACCTCAAAGCCGGCCTTCTCCAAAACCCCCACCGCAGTGAGCAGCCAGTCGGGATGGCGCTGCACCCGTCCCCTGGACCTGGCGGCCCACCGGGCTGAACGGCAGAAGTCTTTTACCACTGGCGGGTTGAGCACAAAAACGTCGGCCATATCAGTGACCCCATTATGCTTTCTTTTTCACCGCAGACGCCGTCGGACACATCCTTTGGCGCCGGACGAGACCTAGAGAGCCCATCACCACGGTGAGAAGTTATCTTTCAGCAAGCAAGAACTATGCTGGTGTTTTCAATAGGTCCTCTCTCCTTAATAGCCCCTCGAGGCGCAGCACTTCTTTAACAACTCTCTCTTTCTGCTCTTTGTCAGTTGAGGTTACAAGGTACCTCTGGTAATGCTCAACGGCCCCACGGAAATCCTTCTCCAAGGTTGCAATTATCGCCATTGCTTTATACGATGAAGTTGAGCGCTGGCCAGAGAGAAATCTCTTCCTATAACCACTCAGTATTTTGCTTAGATCCTGAGCCTCAGTCGCTTCGAAATAATCATATTCTTTAGAATTCGGTTTTAGTCGCAGTATTCTCCTGAGCCGTTCTGTTCGCTTTGATGTATCCCCAAGGCGATTGTAGATTGTTACCAGCCGAATGGAAACATCGATGGAGAAAGGTTCTGCTACCAGCACCTCCTCCCAATGCTCGCCAGCCTCCCGGAAACGACCACTCCTCTCAAGGATTATGGCAAGATTGTTATGGGCCGCAGCAGACCATTGGCCTCCCTCCACCACTTTACGAAACATCGTCTCCGCCCGTCCATATTCCCCCTCCAGATAATAGATTTTCCCGAGCATGAGAAGTGATGAATTACGCTCAGAACCACTCTCAGTCTGCTTGAGGAAATAGTACTTTGCTCCAGCAAAGTCATTAAGTTTATAGAGAGCCAAACCTCTAAAGTAGTCCAGACGAGGTAATCCATCCTGCTGGCTGGTCATCCTTTTGACTAGGGCCCTTGATTTATCGTCAAGCCCGAGGTGAAGATACACCTCACAGAGATCCACATAGACCTGAAGGAACCGGGAATTCATAGGGCGTTTGATAAGTTGTTCCAGATAGATCTGGGCTTCGTCCCATTGTTTCAGCTCTCTATACATCCTGCTCACTTGATAGAGAGCATCATCGTAGTCCGGCTTCAACCTTATCGCTTCAAGCTCAAGGGCGATAGCCTGCTGATAATTTCCCTCCTGCCAGTAGATAAAGGCAAGGTTATGGTTGGGAGTGTAACAGTGAGAACATAGGCGGCTGGCTATCTCAAAGTGCTTCTTGGCATTGCCGAGGTCCCCCCAGGCAGCATACAGCGCCCTGCCGTAGTTGACATGCGGTCTGAACTTATTAGGGGACTTTTGCAGTGCGTCCTGCCACAACGATATTTCACTCCTCCACACTTCATTGCGGGCGTAGGTGAGACTGGCAAGCAGTGGAAAAATAGCACCGATGATCAAGCAGAGAACAAGCCCAAACCACCGAGGCGATACATCTCTGAGTTTCACCAGTCCCCGGAAGAGAGCGTAGACAGACCCAATAGCCAGAAAGGCCACTGCTAGATACATGCGGTGTTCATAGATCAAATCCTTGATTGGAATGATGCTGGAGGTGGGTGCGAGGGTTACGAAAAAACCGATTATGCCAAGCGAGACGAGTCGGTGCTTTCGATAGGCTAGAATGGCTAGAAATACCAGGGCAATCAGCAAGCAAAGGGATGCAAGAGTCCTCGTATTGAGAAGAGTGAGAGCCACTGGATAGTCCCAGTCCAGATTTTGGTTGGCCGGCCAGAAAAAGAGCCGGAGGTAAGTGACTAAAACGCTGAACTGCGTTAGAAAATATTGCTTCCTGGTGAAATAACTTCCCGGGTCATAATAAAAATTTCTCTGAAGCAGAAAGCCCAGTTTGTAAGCAACCACTACACCAGCCGGAATAAATGCAAATAGAATGATTTTTTTCCGAACAAGCTCTCTGATTGAAGTATTGAAAAAGAACATTTCGTAGACCACAATCATGGCTGGTAGGGTAACCGCGGTCGCTTTCGAAAAAGAAGCAGCAACCCCAGAGAGGATCATAAGAACATAATAGCCGGCTGCGGCTCGGGACGGTGTGGTTAGCCGCCCTTTGACATAGAAAAAAAGGGTAGCCAGATAGAACATGCCAGCCATACTTTCTGCCCGCTGGATCACATAGGTTACTGATTGGGTCTGGAGGGGATGCAGCAGGAAGACTCCGGCAGCAAGAAAAGCAGCCAGTCGTTTTGAAAACTTCAGGTCCACCATTTTCATGGCCGGAGTCTCAAAAGTCTCCAACAAAAGGAAATAGAGGAAGAAGCTAGCAGAGCAGTGAATAAAAAAATTGAAGATATGATAGCTGGTTGGGTCAAATTTGCCGATTCTGTAATTCAAAGCCAGAGTAAAGTATGTGAGGAAGCGCTCTTTGGTATAGAAGTATATTTTGCCAAGATTGGTGAGGTCAATAATTGCATCATTTTCCAGGATATGGGTGAAATCGTCAAAATGAAAAGCAGCTAGAAAACTATTTGAATACGCGACCAGACCGAATGACAACAGGAGGAGGATAGCGAGTAGGTCAGGGTCGATCCGTCTGGATAATCGCTGCATTCTATCTTCTCGTACCCATGAATATGCGGGCTACCCTTTGATAAAACCCATAAAAAAGTCTTCCAGGGTAAACCGTTTTGGCTCAATGGCTACCAACTCGACACCTTGACGTACAAAGCTGTCGACAAAAGAGGAAAGATCGTCTTTGGAAACTTCCACTTTCACCTTATCCTCAAAGTTTCTTGGGAGCAAACCCTTCTGCCTAAGGGTCTCTACCTGTTCAGGAAGCACCTTCCTCAGAACAACCTCATAGGAGGTGAAACTCTCGGAGATCACGTCTGCCAGAGTGCCACAGAACCTAAGCTGCCCGCTGGTAATGATGCCGATGCGATCGCAAATCACCTCAACGTCATGGAGTATGTGGGTACTAAAAAAGATGGTCTTGCCGCGACCGCGCATCTCCAAAATTAGGTCCGCTACCAGCTTACGGCCTGGAGGGTCAAGGCCGGACATGGGTTCGTCCAGGATAACGACTTCCGGATCATGAAAGATGGCCTGGGCCAGGCCTACCCTTTGCATCATGCCTTTTGAAAACCCTGAAATGTGCCTCCTTTTCTCGCTGGGAAGGTTAAGAAGCTCCAGGATTTCTTTGGATTTTCGCTGAATTTTACCCTTTTCCAGTCCGTGGATTTTTCCCACCATTTCCAAGAGTTCCCTCGCATTTAGATAGCCATAGTAATTTGGGTTTTCGGGTAGATAACCCAGGTTCCTGCGTGAGGAGGCCTCAGTCACAGGTATTCCCAGTATGCTTGCCTCTCCTGTCGTTGAGCTTATGAGGTTCACCAACAATTTGATGGTTGTGGTTTTCCCTGCTCCGTTGGGTCCGAGAAAGCCAAAAACCTCGCCCCGCCTGATCTCCAGATCCAGGTTTTCCAAAGCAACGACTTTACGGGTTAACTTTGTGGTATAAACCTTACCAAGTTTGCTGGTTTGGATGGCTGTCATTCGGTACCACTCATCCCTTCCCTTACGAACTACTGTCCATCCGGAAACCGTGTTTTTGGATGTCATTCTGAGGAGCAAGGCGACGAAGAATCTCATAGTTAGCGCGCCCGCAGAGATTCTTCACTTCGCTCAGAATTACATGGAGTAGTTTCCGGGTGGACACTAACGAACGTATCCACAGCTTTGGCATATGCTGTAACCAACAGAAAATTCAAATTTGCAAATAAAATGCCAGACTTGCTCGCCCTCAGTCAAAACGGAATAAACCCATTCATTCACGACTCCAGCCTGATGACCAGGACTTAATGGGCTATGAGTAATAACTACTTCCCTGGGTTTGCACTACTCCTTTGTCCATAGGCGAATTCACTGGTGGTTTGAACCCTTCCTGACTTGTCCAGATAAAACTTGCCACCATAAGGATCAACTGGGATGGCTTTCAGTATTCCGCCCTCCACCAGTGCTTCAAGGCTCGGAGGTTCGCTTCCATATATTGCTTGATATTGGGCTATTCCGTCTTCCAAGAACTTTACCATCCGAAAGGCCTCGAGACGTAGGGCAAACCATTTCCGCAAGTTTTGGTTGTTGGTCTTTCGGACCATCTCCTCGAGAAATTCAATGGCCACTTCTGTAGCATCCGCTTGATAGTACAGTCTGGCAATCAGTGTGGGCAGAAAGGCATTAGCAGGATTCAGCTCATAGGCCTTTTTGAAGTAAGCGGCCGCCTCTCCTGGCCTTTTGAGAAAATAGAACTGATTAAAGCCATAAAAAAAGGGCAGATACCAGTCCCAAGTACGATGGGCCATTCCCCTCCGGAGCAGGGTATTCAGTGACTCTATCTGTGAAGGGTTCCAGCTCAGCACTCCTTGGGCAAAATAGTAGGCATCTATGTTGTATGGATCCAAGTAGGTTGCGGTATCCAGGGTGTGGAATAGCTCTCGAACCATATTCTGCGTGGGAGGATCGTCAAGGCTTCCCACGAAGAACATACTGTTATAGAAGATGAGTTGCGCCGTGAGGATTTCATGGCCGAAAGAAACGACTCGGGTCATTTCTTTGGATGGCAACAGCATAAGCTGGGGAGGCAGGGCCTGAGTATCACGCAGCTGATCCACCCGATAAAAGGAAAAGGCGCATAAAATCAGGGTCAGTAAAAACAGGGCGAGTCGTTTCATGTCAGGTCTCGCCTGCCAAAAAAATAGGTTGCCATAAACATGCACACACCCAAGTAGAAAAAGCCATACAGTAGAACCAGCATAAGATAGGGAAGCTTAACAGGGAGCGAGTAGGCAAAGGCGTTCCTTATGTTGAAGGCAGAAAGATTTGGGAAAAGGTAGTAGCTTGCCTTGGCGACAAAGGCAACTATGGGAGATATTTCCTTAGCCTCCGGGGCCTTTTCCAGGTATTCTTTAACCAGTACGGTGCTCTGGCCGATGCAGTAGACGGCCAAAGTCAATGCCATGGGCAGAAAGGTGGAAGTGGCAAAGCTATTGAACAGCACAGAGACCGCACTCACAACAAGGAGCATGACATATTCCAAGATCACGATCAGCAGGTAGATCTGCCAGAGCAGTGGCCTGGAGGGCGGGTATTGCAAAGAAGTCAAAAAAATGGCTATAGCAGCCAGAAGGTAAAGAATCAGTAAAGAGAGCAAGAGCAGTAAAGCCAGGCCCAAAAATTTCCCGACCATATACTGCGTCCGAGAGACAGGCAGAGTAACCACCGTGTAAATTCCCTTACGGTCAATATCTCTGGAGATGAGGTTGCCGCTCATAAAGACGGTTAAGAGCAAACCAATCAATGAGATTACCGAGAGGGAATAGCTGGCTGCCACCTCGGTGGTCTGCCGCATGGAAAAATAGGAAAAGACTGGAATAGTGAGCACCAGCAGCATACCTAAGATGAAAATGCCAAAAATGGTGCGATCCCTGACACCCCCCAAAAAGGTTACCCGAATAATTGCGGCAATTCCCTTCATAGAAGCCATCCAAACAAGTAGTAACCACGAACCTAATCGTGGAGAGCTACAGATCTCCGATCCAATCGGTGCTGCGCAATACCTGCTCAATGTTTAGCATTTTGCCATCCACAAGATAAAGAAAGAGACCCGATAAGTGTTGGGGGTGGATAGCTGACTTCGCCAAAAGACGAGAGCTGTCAACTACGGCCCAGTCTCGCCCAAAAAGCTAAAAGCTCTGATCAACGGTGTCAGCAGTGGTGCGATCATGACGGCTGAAAGGGCTCGGAGAAGCCAAAAAAGGACCGCGATGCACCGGCCCTTTTTTGGCTTCTACCCTAATCGTTTCTGAAGTAAGACGATATTTTGCTGTTACAAAATTCTCCTTTAGTAAAAAACAGGCTAAACCTCTCGCCCGATAATTGAAACTACTACATTGAGGTCCAGCTAGTGTACTCAGAGCTGTTAGAAGCCGTCGGTGCTGCCAGATCAGCCTTGTCGGTCTTTGTGTTCCATTTAATGATGGTGGTATCGGAGGCAGTACCGTACTCCTTATCACCACTCGTGTGGTAAGCTCCAAGAGCATACTCCTGCTGATCGGCAAGGGCAGCACTGTCAGTGGTATAACCCAGGCTGACGTTCTTGGAGAGGTTAACCAAACAATCGGGATTGCTAGCATTGGATATTATGCTAACAGCTTGATTGTTGACGTGGCCTACTGTTACAGCAAAACTTGCTCCCGCCATCAAAGGGACGCTCAGAGCAAGGACCATTATCATATACATAAGCTTTTTCATTGCCATCCTCCTAGCATATTTTCAATTGTTTACGGATAGAATTGGTTATCGGCATAATAGGCCTCAAGTGTAGTCTTCACAGTTTTTAGATCGCTCAGCGCGGCTGAATTGTAAGCCTTCCGCCGATAGGCAGCAAACTGTGGGATCGCAATAGCGGCCAGAATACCGATAATGGCGATAACGATCATCAGCTCAATGAGAGTAAAACCCTTCTGGTTGAGCTTTTCTGAGATTTTCGTAAGCATTAGCTTTCTCCTTTCTTCTTTTTCTATTATCTTTTATCCTTGTTATGATCAAATCTTCCGATAACTTGTGGCGGTTTGACCGCCGTCTGCACATTTCACCTCCTCCCGTGGATGCCTGGATTTATTTCTCTTGCACTGGACGAAATGCAATTTACTTGCCAACTTAGAACAATACCACCACAAGAGTTTCTGGCAAGGATCAGAACCTCGCAGTATTCGCTCAGCTTCAATCTACTTAACTGATTGAATACTCAGTCTAATCTCCCCCTCTTCTTTTTTGTGCTTCTTGCAAATTAAGGCGAATGAGCTTGTGGAGGACACCCTGCGCCCAAGATATTTTTTGGGAAAAGAGCTCAAGAGGCGTTGCTACTCGTATCACTTTGTGTCACTCCATGACAATATTTGTCAGATAAGAGAGACAACGGCTGACCCCTGGCTCTGCTCTGGCAGGGGTTTGCGAGAGTATTGCTGCTGTTTGCACCCCTTGGTACGAGCTCCCAGATGGCAAGAAACAATTGAATCCTTGTTATAATTGGCAAAGTTTTAGATAATAGGGAGGCGCTTTAGCCATTCGCTGATGCTGGCGGGTCCGCAGCCTCTGCGGGTCCGTTTGCCTCGGCCAATCCCTGCGAGGGGGTCCCCAGTTACGCTGTTCACCCGTAGATTAAGCTTGGGGAGTACTTGCATCTTAACGGATCTTTTAATCCGGATCCTTGAATAACCCTATTGCTCGTAATTTTGGGGATTTAAATATGACGGAAAAGAGTATTTATGCAACGCCAAAGAACATTATTGATATCAATCTTTGCTATTTCTATCACACAATGGATATTCCAGGATACGGGGTGGTTCATGGAGAATGGGACCTACGTACTGGCTTTCGTGAATATTTAGGCGGTGTGAACTTTCATGGAAAAAGGGTTCTAGAATTAGGCACTGCAAGCGGATTCCTTTGCTTCAAGATGGAGCAGATGGGAGCTGAGATCGTAGCACACGACCTATCTGAACAACAGTCCTGGGATATCGTACCTTATTATCATATTGATCATCAGCAAGCAGTACTGGAACGCAAATCTCTTATACAAAAACTGAACAATGGATACTGGTTTGCCCACAAAGCCTTCAAATCAAACGCAAAGGTCATATACTGCTCAATCTATGAAATCCCAGAACAACTTGGCATGGTAGACATTGCAACATTTGGGTCCATTCTGCTCCACCTCCGCGACCCTCTTCTAGCCCTTCACAAGGCTTTGGCGCTAACCAAGGACACCGTGATTGTTACTGATGTACCTCCAGCGTTTTATCGCCTGACCCGCTTTGCCAATAAGATGCTGTTTCAGAAAAATCTGTTCAGTAGATTTCTAAAGCCGTACATGAAGTTTTTGCCAAATTTTAGAAAATGCGAGCCCACGGAAACTTGGTGGTACATCACCCCTGATCTTATTGCTCAATTCATTGGTATTCTTGGCTTTGAAGACATTCGGTGCCACTATCACAAACAGCTCTTCCAAGGACGTGAGATTCTCCTCTATACAGTTGTTGGACGTCGCACCAAAAAGACGCCGTTATTCAATACTAGAGGATAATCTGCGATACCATGCAAATTCGCCGAACCACTGCTGGCAACTGATCAAGCAAATCAAGCAACTAGTCGCAATCGACATCAATATTGGCTTGCAATCAAAAGCAAATTCAGCTAGTTTCCATCCGGAAATATCACATCAGTTTGCCTTCACCGGCTGCGGTGACTCTTGTGTCTGCAAATGGCGACCAAAAAACTGGACTATGAGGATAGAATATGCTTGGACTTATGCGCAAACATGCCACATCGTGGCTGATCAAGGTGGCCCTCTTTGCCATCGTAATCGTTTTCATATTCTGGGGGGGTTATTCCTATACCGAGAAAAAGGCAAGC
>Ga0209536_100002977_pt1 | contig 27436 bp, 22 predicted proteins | sample DeeMarSeWOR28_12_FD_187461 | JGI IMG/M metagenome (GOLD analysis project Ga0209536, IMG submission 187461) | Marine sediment microbial communities from White Oak River estuary, North Carolina - WOR-2-8_12 (SPAdes) (version 2) | ecosystem: Environmental > Aquatic > Marine > Intertidal zone >... | reverse complement strand
ACCTTAGGTTGTATGACGCCTGAAGAGGCGTTTCCTAACCGTCTGGAAGTAAAGCCGAGATTGTCGTGCACCGGATGTGCCCGACAAATAAACTTAGGTCGTACGACGCCTGGGAGGCGTATACTATTTGTATGGAACAAAGCCGAGATTGTCATGCACCGTATCCTTCCCGTATGCAAACTGAGGTCGTATGACGCCTGGAAAAACGTTTTCTATTCAATGTGTTGGTTGTACGACGCCTGGAAAAACGTTTTCTAAACGTTATCTTGGTCGTATGTCACCTGTGAGCTCACTTGAACAGCTTCTTCACGAGGATGTCACGGGTCCCTCGCATCTTGTCCATGTTACCGTCCCACTCTTCCAGGGTAACGTAGAAATCCTTCTCCACCGTGTCGAGCGTCTTGTAGGTCAGGTTCTTCAACTGCTCGTCTGTCCCGCTCTTGTACACCAGGGCCAGAATTGTGAAGCCGGACTTGCCGCGGTCCACGAAGATCTTGTTGTCGCCGAACTCCAGCTTCTTGAGCTCCCATTTCTTCTCGTCCTTGAAGCTGTCCTTGACGAAGTCCTGGATGGCAGTGAACATCGCGCTGAACAACTGCGAGTCCATGTCTGGGATCATCCTGTTCGTGACGTGGGCGAGGAGAGTCCCGTCGAAATACATCAGGAAGGCTTGCTCGATAATGACCTTCTTCCTCCTGGCTGCAGCCAGGATTATCCCGATAATGATGGGAATGAGAATGATGAATGGCCAGAGCCATGGCGGGATGGGGAAGTCCGAGGTCTGGATCTGAGAGGCCGTGACGGTCACGTATATCTGCTGGTAGACCTCGTCTGTCCCGTCAGAGACAGTGACCGTGACAATATCCGACTGCACCGCGGTGACGAACCTGAACGTCAGGTTGAGGCCGTTCACTATCACTGACTCGGAATCGGTTGTCACGGTAAGCTCTTCCGGGGTGTTGTCCACGTCCGATATGTACGGGCTGAGGTCCAGGAGCCAAGACACGTCCACTTCGCCTGTCTGGTCCTCGATATCGAGTATGACCGGCGGGTCGTTGACCGGGGTGACCGTGACGGTGATGCTGTCCTCGACCAGGGCCCCGAGGACTCCGCTCGTCGCCCTGAAGGTTATCCGCTCCATGCCGTACCAATTCGTGTCGGGCGTCAGCTCGACCGTCCCATTGGTAAAGAACTCGACATGGATGTGCACCTCGCCCGAGGTGTAATAGACCGCATCACCATCCCTGTCGAAGAAGTACTCGGTTATGTTGAAGGGATATGAGACGGAATCCTCCTCCATCGTCACGTCCGGCAACGCCTGGATTATCTCGGGCGGGAAGTCGTCCGTCACCAAGACATCGATGACGTCCCAATCCGAGCCAAGACCGTCCGAAACGGTGACGTTCAGCGTCTGGATGGTCCCCACGAGGTCTTGCGAGTAGTTCAGGATGATCACGAGGTTCTGGGTTGAATGCTCCCTCGCGTGCTCCGTATCGGACAGGATGAGGAACAGGTTTGCCACAGCTGTGTCGGGGTCGGTGATGTAAGGCTCAAGGTCGAGAGTGTAATCCCAGTCGTAATGCACCACGAGGTCGGGAACGCCCTCGATTACCGGTGGTACATTCACTATTGTTTCGGGCGCCACGAGAAGGGATAAAACGTTAGATGTGACCGCAGGCATTTGTGCGCCGTTCTGGTTGGAATATTCGACCGAGTAACTGTTTGTAATGCTTGAACCGACAGCGACACCTGCCTCCACACCGCAGTACAGAACGAACGAATGTATTGCCACCGGTAACGATGGGAAGAACCAGGAATACGAACTACCGTTGATCTGGGGGGCGATTCCTGAACTGTCCTGGACATATCTCACACCCGTTGGTAGGGTGTCGTTGACCCAGACATCGGCAGCGTATTCGGTCCCTATGTTATTGAAGGATAAAATGTAAGAGAATGCCCCGCCGGGCACGACGCTGGTCTGGTTTGCTGCCAGCGTTGGTGTGATTTCGGGTAAGGTTCCAGTGGCAATGAAGGTCACCTGCGAGGTCGCCGTACTGCTTATCTCTGCGGTCACGCTGTTGGTGCCCGCAAGTGGGCCCAGGGTCAGATTGGCACTGGCCTTGCCGTCTGCGTCGGTCAGGATAACCCTATTGGCTGTTCCGTTGAGATGACCTCCGCCTGAGGAGACATTGAACCACACGCTCACACCGGCCCTCACCGGAACGGCCCCATCGAACACCTGGGCCACCAGCGGGAGAGGCAGGTCCGAGTCGGCCGTATCTAACTGATTATTGCCGCTGAATATCGTGATGTTAAGGTCATCCGGAAGCGGCGGATATGTGGCATCCGCCGAGAATGACACATTGTCACCGGGCAAGACGTCGGCGCTGGCGTTCACCGAATACTGGCCGGGCAGGTCCCCGAGGGTCAGCAGCGAGCCGGCCAGGCCGGTCGCGTTGGTGGCATTCGTACCGGGGGTTAATATCTGGCCCGAGGCCCCCGCCGGGGACCCGACAATGAGCCAATCGACGTTGACCCCGGGTATGCCGTTGCCGTACTGGTCCTCCACGCTGACCACGAAGGGTTCGTCAAGCGCAAGCTCCACGAAATTTGTCTGGCCGTTGCCTGATACGTACGATATGCTGAAGGCCGGTCCGGCCTCGACGACTATGTCGACCGTATCTGCCTGGCCGCCGGATGCCGCCCTTACGGTGTCGGTGACCCATGCAGTCTGGCCGGCCGTGTAGGTGCACGAATAGGTCCCGTCGCTGTTGTCCGTCACGCCGCTCAGCCCGGCGCCGCTGGGATTGGCGTCGAAGGACATGGTTATGGTAAGCCCATCGATGCCGTTCTGATGCGTGTCGTTGGCCCAAATCGCAAGGGCCGAGGTTCCCGTTGGTTGAACGGTCCCGGGCGAGGCACTCATCTCAATACTTGCCAGCGGTCCGACCAGCGCCGTGGCGTTCAGCGTGTTGTTGTAGGTCGGGCCCGCCAGCCCCGGTAATGCGGAGTTGGAAGCGTTTATCCAGTAGTTGCCAGGCCGGTCTCCGAGATGCAAGGATGCATTGGCCACTCCCTGGGCGTCGGAGATGGCCTCGTACCATGGGAAACCGGATTCGACAAAATAGTGCCCACTGGCCCCGCCCGGGACCGAGTAAATCGTATAGTTGACAATCGCACCGGAGACGTTGCCCCCGGTCTGATTCAAAACCCGCATCTGGATCATCTGCGGGAGCGTGGTGTCCACGATACCGCTCTGGTCGTCCCCGGCCACGTACTCGAGGTGGTCGGGCAGGTCCCCCTGGCTGTGAAAGACCAGGTCCCCATAGGTGTTCGGGAAGTTGCAGTGTTGTGTAACCGGGTTGAGGTTGTCGTCGGAGTCATCGGGCCACCAAACGTGCTGGTTGTCGGCCTGACCGAACGCGTGGATGCAGAGGCCGGTAATGTTGCCGTTGGGTGGGACCGCCTCGCCCCAGGCATCGACTATGGGTATCTGGAACTCGTAGGTCATGTTATCGATGACCGGATAATCGCCCACGGCGAGGAATCCCGCCGGCCAGGGATTGGGAGTGTCGAGGTGGTCGGAATATTTCAACCACGGGCTGACCTCGTCACCGTACCACAGCGAATACTCATCGACGCCTACCCCCGTGTTCTTGGCCCGGAGCTTCATGTCAGTGTTCTCGGGAGGCGTGGTCATGTTGTGGGTGACGTCAAACGCGAGCTCGCAAACGTCGTTGGGATTCCTCTCGTCGTCCCCGTCCACGACAACGCCCACAAAGAGATACGAGGAATTGTGGAACACGGAGATGGTGATGTTCCAGTCGTACAGGGTCTCAGTGGTCACCGTCACGGTGGTCGACGGGTCGGTCCACTCCGGTTCCGTGAGGTTCCCGTCAATGGCAATCGGCCCTGCCGCCACATAATAGACATCGATGACGTAAGGCGGGCCGAGGGGTCCTGCTGCTTCATGGGGGCCAATACCTGAACCCGTGTTCGCAATCAGCGTCAACAAGAGCACGGCAGTCAGGATACTGCCGTGCATTTCGAGCTTCGGAGCCATCTTACTTCCTTTCCTCCTCCGTCACAACGAACACGCACCGGTCGGCGCCCCTGGAGACGCATTCCTTCTCAACGCAATAGTGCGGTACGTTGGATATCGATGATATGAGTCCGCCCACGAACCCCCTCGTGAAATCGCAGCCCTTGTCTCCGTCATATGACGATTCCAGCGTTTCTTCCAGAGTGATCTTCAGGCCGTTCTTGTTATTGACTATCTCGGTCGGCCTGGCCAGGCCCATCTCGATCCAGATCTCGGTGAGATAATCGATGACCTCCTTGCCCTGGCCCTGAAGGCCCATCTCCCTGGCCGTGACATGGCCGGTCTTGAACCCGAACCTGAACAGGAATCCGCGGGCAAGCGCAAGCCCCAGGACCGCGGCGAGCTCGTCCTGCAGCGTCTTGATAGACTCGCCGTACATGACGAAGAATCCTCTGGTTACGTCTTCATCCTGAACCATTGACTATCAGCTCCGCAAGCTCGTCGAAGGCCTTCTCCACGTTCTCCCCGGTCTTGGCGCTGGTCATCATCGAAACGAATCCCAGGTCCTCGAGATGGTCCAGCTCGAACGCCCTGTTCTCCAAATCCGCCTTATTAGCCAGCACCCTTATGGGAACGTCACCGGCCTTGCTCTGGAGTGCCAGTATCCATGATTGGAGCGAGTCCACCGTGGATATCCTGGTCAGGTCGCATACCAGGAGGGCGCCTTTCGCCCCCAGGTAATAGGCCGGGTGCAGGTTGTAGTTGTGCCCCGCAATGTCCCAGATGATGAGGATGATGACGTCCTCCCCCCTTTCTATCGTCTTCTTCACCGGCTTCGCGCCGATGGTGCTCAGGTACGAATCGTCGAACATGTCGTTAACGTACTTGTGCACGAGGGACGTCTTTCCCACCGCCGGGTCGCCGAGCATCACGACCTTTCTGATGTATATTGCCAATTCAACACCCGTTGCATCTGTTGGATGCCCTCATTAGGTCTGTCTTCAGTCTCCTGGCAACTTCGTTGCCCTTGAAATGTGATATCTTTTCGACCAGAGGTTCAATGAGGCTCTTCACCTCCTCCTTGGAAGCATTCCTGAAGTTGATGCCGCTGTCCGAGACCTGCTTCCTGACCATGTGCATGCCCATGTCATGGTCGCCCAGGGCCTCGCAGAACCTCATTATCATGTAATCCAGGAAATCGGAAGGGTCGTCGAAGGACGGCGGGTAGTCCTGCGTGACCGAGCCATTGTTCAAGGCCAGGTCGGGGGATTTGCCGATCTCGTTGGCCAGTTCCTTGAAGGCCTGCTCAACGTTCTCGCCGGTCTTCGCACTCGTGAGATAGACCTGTCCGCCGAGGTCCCTCAACATCGAGTTCAACTTCACCAATCGGCCCCTATTGTCATCGGTGAGGTCGCACTTGTTGGCCAGTACGGTGACCGGCGCCTCCTTCCCGGCAACCTCTCTGAAACTTGACACCCATTCCTGCACGTGCTCGCAGGTGTCGTCCCTGGTGATGTCGCAAACAGCGAGGCCGGCGCTCGCGTTCTTGAAAGCGGACGCGTGTATCCTCTTGAACTCCGGCTGCCCGGATATGTCCCATATCATCATGGTCATCGAATTCCCCGACTTGGGCTTCTGAACGGTCTTCTTCGATACTACCGTACCGAGTGTGGATATGTACTTGTCATCATACTTACCTGACACGTACCGCCTGACCAGCGATGTCTTTCCCACGGATGGATCACCCATCATGACAATCTTCTTCATGATCTCTGCCATCTCAAACCTCCTTCAGAACGTCGCGCTCGTAGGCAGCCGCGAAATCCTCCATCGAGGATGTGCCCCGCTCAAGTTTTTCCAGCCTCTTTTCCATGTACTGCTTCTTGCGCAGCCACTCGGATATGGCGTCCCTGATGACGGCGGATACGTTCATGTGGTTCCTATCACAGAAAAGCACGAACTCGTTTGCCGCATCCACAAAGTCCTCAGTGACGATAAAGTGTATCTGGTCCCCTTTTGCGTAGCTACCTTTGCCCCTCTTGCGCATTGGGACATGAATAACGATATCATATAAAAGCATATCGACTAAATTGTACAACTATGTACATAGTAATGATAAGATGTAAAATCACTATATGTTAACATAACGTATGAATAACGGCTGGAATCCGTATCCAGATTGGCTCGATATTGACCTTTAATCCTAACTCGAAAAACCATTCAAATCTCCAAACAACACGATCCATTGATTACGCTGGCAGCGGATGGTCGAAGTAATCCTGCTTGACATCGTCACCCGTGATGTCGAGGTATATCTGCGTGGTGGTGAGGGACGAATGGCCAAGCATCTTCTGCACGGTCCTGAGGTTCATCCCGGATTTCAGGCAATGCACGGCGAACGAATGGCGGAGCATGTGCGGGTGCACGTGCTGCTCGATGCCCGCCTTCTTACCGTAGTAGGCCACGATCCTCTCGACCTGCCTGGTGGAGAGCTTCTCGTTGCGCTCGGAGAGGACCACGTATCCCGTGGTCTCGTCCTCGATGAAGTACTCTATCATGTCCAGGGTCTGGTGGTCGACCGGTACAAGCCGGTCCTTGCCGCCCTTGCCGCCGCGTATCATGAGGGTCGAGTCCGAAAAGTCGATGTTCTCTATCATCAGGCTGCACAATTCCGAGACCCGGAGACCGCATTTATAGAGCAGCCTAAGGATCAACCTATCACGCAGTTTCTCGCGCCTGGGCGCGTTCAGAAGCTTCTGGACCTCACGCTCCTTGAGGTACTTAGGCAAACTCTTGCTCTTGTGCATCCCAATCCATACCTATATGGATTTCATTATATATAAATGTTTTAAATATGTAAATGCTTCAATATAAATGGCGCTCTGAGCGGCAAGCCAGGCGTTCTCCAAACAACTTCAGGATGAGAACGGCTCCTGCTCCGCTACCCAATCGGGTATGTCCAGCGTGCCCATCAGGACGGGCCTTTGATGGCAGTCGCTGCCCCCGGTGGCGATCAAGCCGTGCTTCTTGACGAAGGCCTGGTAGTGCCTCGAACTGTCGTCGTCAAGCCGCGAGTGCCAGCACTCGATGCCGTCCAAATGGTCGAGCATGGCCTCCTCGATTATCCTTGACTGGGAGTCAAGGTCGGGCGTGAGCTTGTTCAGGGACGGGCTCCCATTTATGTTCGGATGCGCAAGAATGAGCACCCCTCCGGCAGCCTTCATCAGATTTGCGGCATCCTCCAATGTGAAGGGATATTTCTTCACGTTGCACCGCTCCAGATACCTGTCGAAGGCCTCCTGCCGCGAACCGGCGATGCCCTTCTCGACCATATAATCGCCTATGTGCGGGCGGCCCAGAGAGCCGTCGGCGGTCTGTTTGATAGCCTCCATGTCCCGGTCCGTGAAGGGCTCGCGGCCCTCGACCCCGAACTCGGAGTTGATGAGCTCCAGTATCTTGAGGGCGCGCGTTTCCCTGTACTCGCGTATCTCCACCAGCTTCTCCTTCACGGCGCCGTTCCTGTGGTCGTATCCGTAACAAAGGATGTCTAGGCCGACAGAACGCCCTTCGCGGTAATCCGGATGGGAGAACAGGATTCCCAGCTCGACACCGGTGACGTATCTGATGCCGTGGACCTTTGCAAGGAGGATGGCCTTCTCCTGGCAATCCACGGAGTCGTGGTCGGTAATTGACATTAGGTCGATGTTCCTGGATTTCGCCTCATTGAATATCTGCTCGAGGGTGTATGTGCCGTCGGAGCAGTCACGTGTGTGGATGTGCAGATCTATGTTCAAAGCACTCCCTTGCCGTTCTCAAACTGGTCCTTGGGCGACTTCATAGTGCCCATGCCGGGGTCATTAACCAAGCCATCACCTTTCATCCTTCGATATCACGAACCATTTCTCCGGAGGGTCCTCGGTAGTATCGACAACGTAATGGACCACATTGAGGTCCGGGAACTCCGACTTCATGCCATCCAGGTCGACAGGCTGGAACTTGTCCTTGTTCGCGTGATATGCAGCCGGCGTCAATGCATTGGATTCGTAGTCCTCCTTCGTCCTCCTGGAGATGCGCTCCAGCGAGACCTCCTCCGGGCACTGGGTCTGCAGGATGACCAGGGTCTTCGATTTCCTGGCGGCTATCTCGGCTGCCCTGGACCTGAGGTCACGCAAGACGAACGTCGCATCCAGGATGACGCCGTCCCCCGCCGTCATCGCCTCCTCGGCCCTCCCGAACATCTCGTCGTAAACCATCTTCCGCTTGTCCATGTTCCCCGCGACCTTCTCATCGAAAATATCCTGGCCCTTCAGAACTTCCAACCGGATGAGGTCTGTGCGGAGGATGGGATAGCCCTTCATTTTAGCAACCTCTTCTGTGGTCTCGGTCTTATATGAGGCCGGCAGGCCGCAGGCTATGAGAAGTGTCCCGGGCTTCAACTCCCTGTCCATGTAATCAAGGAACGGTTCTCTCATGTTTCCGCATCCATATTGTTCGATTGAGGTGGTCTCCTTGTTGATTTTACAGCATCCCACCATGTTGTATACTCCATTGAAACTGATTATTTATCTCTTTTCGCATAGCTCTCGGCCAGGGCGAAATACCTGCTGGCCAGCTCCATGGCCTCCTTCTTGCCGTCATCGGATATGTTCGGGTCGTCCAGCCTGAAGCTGATGACCTTGCCCCGCACGTAGGCGCGGTAGGTCTTGTAGAAGTCGAGGAGCAGCATTACTTCTTCGTCTTCCGAACTCCCGACATATGCATTCATCAGCACCCCTGCGAGGTCCCCGCGGCCGTGGAAGTCCAGGTCCATGGCCAGGAATGCGATGTCCGCCGCCACGTCCGAATACCGGAAGCGCTCGTTGAACTCGATGCAATCGAAGATGATGATAGGGTCGGTAAGGCATATGTGCTCCATGTGCAGGTCGCCGTGGCAATCGCGTATCTTCTTGTCTGCTATTCGCCTATCGAATAGCTCGGTCTCACTCTCATAAAAGCAATCGGTAAAGTCCTTAATGCAATCGTATTGCTCCCGGCTGATGCTCTGTCCGATGTACTTGATTGTCTGTTCAAAGTTCTCGTCGGTGTTCTTCTTCGATATCTCGATCCTGCCGAACTCATCGATCTCCGGTGAGTTATCGGCGGTCGCGTGGAACTCGGCCAGCTTGGCCGCCACTGAACTGACCATTCCCCCGGTCAGTTCCCCTTTGTCCAGGAGGGTCTTCATTAGACGGTCCAGCGGGATCCTCTTCATCTTGACAGCGTAATCGACCGTGGGGCCATCCCCGCCCATTGCCAGCCTGTTTCCTTCATCCGTTACCGGTATCACGCCAAGATAGGTGTCTGGGGAGAGCCGCTGGTTCAATTCGACCTCCTGCTCGCAGAAGTACTTCCTCTTCTCGAGGGTGGTGAAGTCCAGGAAGCCGAAGTCCACAGGCTTCTTGACCTTGTAGACGTAATCCTGGCCGATGAAAATGAACGAGATGTGGGTCTGGACGAGCTCGATGTCGCCCATTGGCTCAGGGTAGTTGGCCGGGTCGGAGAGGTCCTTGATGAGGGTCATGGTCCTGCCTATGTGCCGTGCTGCCAGCTGCTGAGGTACTGCGCCTGCTCCGCCGTCAGTTGATCTATCTTGATGTCCATTGAATCGAGCTTCAGTCGCGCGACCTGCTCGTCTATCTCCTTCGGAACGGGGTACACCTTCGCCTCCAGGTCTCTCCCCTGCTTCACAAGATACTCGGCCACCAGGGCCTGGTTGGCAAAGCTCATGTCCATGACGCTGGCCGGGTGGCCTTCGGCAGCCGACAGGTTGATGAGCCGCCCCTCGCCCAGCACGTAGATGTGCCTTCCGTCGGCCAGCACGTACTCGTCGACGAGCTCTCGGACCCTCCTGCTTGACTGGCTCAACCCCTCAAGGGCCGGTATGTCGATCTCGACGTTGAAATGACCGGTGTTGCACAACACCGCACCGTCCTTCATGACCTCGAAGTGCTCCTTCCTGATAATGCTGGTGTCTCCGGTCGCGGTTATGAAGATATCGCCAATCTCAGCGGCCTCGGCGATGGGCATCACCCTGAAACCGTCCATTACAGCTTCGAGGGCTCTCAGCGGGTCGACCTCGAGCACGATGACGTTGGCACCCATTCCCCTTGCGCGCTGGGCAACTCCCCTGGCGCACCAGCCGTAGCCGGCAACCACGAAGTTCGTGCCGGCGAGCAGGATGTTCGTCGACCTGATTATGCCGTCGATGCTGCTCTGGCCAGTGCCGTAGCGGTTGTCGAACATGTGCTTGGTGTTGGCGTCGTTCACCGCGATTATGGGGTATTTCAGGACGCCGTCCTTCTCCATGCTCCTGAACCTGATTATCCCGGTCGTGGTCTCCTCGGTGCCGGCGATTATGTGCTCTATGCCCTCGGGTCTCTTGGTATGAAGCACCGACACCAGGTCGCCGCCGTCGTCCATGGTTATCGTCGGATTCGTATCCAGCACCTGGTCAACGTGCTTGTAGTAAGTTTCGTTATCCTCCCCGCGGATGGCGAAGACCGTTATGCCGTAGTCCTCGACCATCGAGGCCGCTGTGGGGTCCTGTGTGCTCAGCGGATTTGACGCGCATAACGCTACCTCAGCCCCGCCGGCCTTCAGGGTCCTCATGAGATTCGCGGTCTCCGTGGTCACGTGCATGCAACAGCCGATCCTCATGCCCTCCAGCGGTTTCTCGCTGACAAACCTCTTCTCTATCGAGGCCAGGACCGGCATCTGCCTTGCCGCCCATTCGATCCTCAGTTTTCCTTCCGGTGCCAATGAACTGTCTTTGATGTCACACCCCATGTTATCACTTATAATGGGCATTAACGACACAGACTTAAATGTTTTGTAGCCTCTGCCGCTACAAAAGAATGTCTCAAGGGGTATTTGTGGATTTACTGGATAGGATTATGACACTTTACCCGAGCTATACAAAAAGGTACGGGAAAACCTCGATGATCCACCCGATATTTTTATACGATAACGGTTAATGGAACAAAAGCGTTATATATCCTCGAGCGCTATTTTGGGGTGATGAAGGTTAGGAGCGGCCACATCAAGTTCGAGAAGAAGGTGAAGTACGAGGACCTCGCGCCCATTTACAAAGAGCTCTACCTGAAGTTCCTGAAGGAGACCAACCAGATGCCCGAGGAGGACGAGGTCACCAACATGTTGATCCGCGAGAACCTCATGGACCTGGAGAAGGGCAAGAAACCGGAGGGCTACAACAGGCAGGGCAGGATGAGGATGATCTTTCCGATAATGCCCAAGAGGTCCAAGGAAATAGAGTTATACATCTACGGCCACTATCATTCTGCCAAGAGCCTGGAGGTGGCCAGGGTGACCGAATCCATCAGCAGGTTCCTGAAAAACAAGGGATTCGAGAATGATGTGGATTGGGATAAGATGTTGATTCATAAGTATAAGAAGTGACGCCATAATCTGAAATTGTTTGGTTTTTGACGATTATGGAATATTAGACATTTTTTTTGTATGGAAAATGGGGTCATGTCTGGTCCGATGCTTTGGTCTCTTTTTGGTTGCAGTCGATCCGACGATTGGTTGGTTTCCGTAGTTGTGGGGTTCGGGCAGGTGCTGGGTGCCATCAACAAACGTATTATATACCTTGATGATTCACATCACATCCCAATGGCCGGGGTGGTGTAGCCTGGTAACATATGGGACTGTGGATCCCCTGTCCCGGGTTCAAATCCCGGCCCCGGCCCTTGTTCAAGTATTATATTAACGCTTGGAGGTGCCCCCTCCTAAGAAAAAAACATATACCTAGCAGGCTTAACTCGCATCATGGCAGAGTTACTTCTCGCTTACGACGGCTCGGACCACGCCAGGAAGGCGCTGGATAAGGCCGTGGCGCTTGCCACAGAGGACGATGAGATAGTTGTGCTGTATGTCATTCCGACGGCCATCATCAGCGAGTTCAAAGGACTTGACTCGGGGATATCCAAGGGCAAGGCCAGGGAGATAGTGAACGGGGCCGTGGACATAATCAAGGCGAGGGGGAAGAAGGCCATCGCGGTGGTCCACCAGGGGGACGTGGCCGAGGACATCATCAACTTTGCCAACGAGCTTCACTGCAGCCTCATAATCATCGGCTCAAAGGGCGTGAGCAAGATAGGGCGGTTTTCCCTGGGAAGCGTCGCCGAGAAGGTTGCCAGGCACGCGGATTGCCCGGTTCTGATTGTCCGCTAGAGATCGGTACTTTCTGTTACGCGATAACCATACCAAACCCGACATTGTCAAACCGATTCATAAAAAACTATATCCATAAATCAAACTATCCTGAGTGGGTAACATGTCAGACCAAGATGAGATGAAGCGACTGGCCGGCGAGACCGCCGCCGAGCGCGTCCGGGACGGCATGATAGTCGGCCTGGGCACCGGTTCGACCGTCTTTTATACCGTTCTCAAACTGGGCGAGATGGTGCGCGGCGGCCTCGACATCACCGGTGTACCGACGTCCAAGGCGACGGAGAGGCTCGCCACGGAACAGGGCATTAAACTGGGCACGCTGGCCGAGTTCCCCCGCATCAACCTGACCATCGACGGCGCGGACGAGGTCGACCCGCAGTTCAACCTCATAAAAGGCATGGGAGGCGCCCTGCTGCGGGAGAAGGTGGTGGCCTCGGTCTCCGAGCGGATGATAGTCATCGTGGACGACTCGAAGATGGTCGAGAAGCTGGGGACCAGGTCCCCCCTGCCGGTCGAGGTTGTGCCCTTTGCGCTCGCGACCGCCCTGTTGGAGTTGAAAGAATTGTGTAAGGAAGCCGTGGTCCGCGAGAATGACGGCCAGACCTTTGTCACGGATAACGGAAATAACATTGTAGATTGCCGTTTCGAGGGTATCGACGACCCAGTAGAATTAGACTCCAGGCTATTCGGGATACCCGGGGTGGTAGAGAACGGACTCTTTCTAGGACTGGCTACGACGGTCGTAGTGGGGACGCCTGAGGGCGTGAAGGTCCTTGAGAAACCTATTTGACGAGCTTCTTCAACTGGTCAATGTTGGTCTCTATCTCCTTGATCTTCTTCCGCTCCTCGTTCTCTATCATGCTCACAATCTTCTTGAACGGCACGGCCAACTGATAGGCGTGTACCGGCCTCCCCTTTCCTTCCTTTTTTATGTCGCGTTTCTTCACCCACTTGCGCTTGCGAAGGTCCTGCATGACGATCGAAACCTCCGGCTGCCTGAGCGCGGTGATGCCCTCTATCCTCACGGATATGGTCTCCTCGCCGTCGGCAAGCACGGCTAGCGTCTTCGCCATGTTCTTCGGGATATCCGCCTTCACCAAGTGGTTGATGATCGCTTCATCCTTTTTGGTCAGTGCTGTTTTTGCAGACACTTATATTTCACCGGCCGGTTATATTTATTGATTCATATATAATGGTTTCTATCCTTATCTCATATATATTCTTTTCTATTTCTATGATTGTATTTCTATACATGAATTCATACCAGTCAGTATTTCTTTTTTAAGTGAATGTCACACTTTCGGTGCAAACAAATTTTAAATAAAAATTAAGGGATTTAGAAATCGGGAAGCGCAGGCGATTTTTATATTAAACCTTCAATCGCAGAAAGCAGGTGCCCGATACCCGCTCCGGTCTTCGCGGAAACGCCGATGCCCTCCGCCGAAGCTTGCAGGTCTGATTTGTTCGAAACGATGATGAACTCCGTTTCCGGAAATGACATCTTCAGTTCCTTCAACAGGTTGCGTTGTGAATCCAGGCTGTAACCGCACGTCTCGGAAGGATCGAACACGAAAACGAAGACGCCTTCGAGATGCTGCAGCGCCGCGACGGCCTGCAGCTCTATCGGGTTCCTTTCCTCCAGGGGCCTGTCCAGAAGGCCTGGCGTGTCCATCACCTGGACCCGCCTTCTCTTGACCATCATATGCCCCAGGGAGACGTTCTTCGTGGTGAACGGGTATGATGCGATCTCCGGCTTGCCGGATGATATCTGCCTGACGATGAGGGACTTGCCCACGTTGGGAGCGCCGGCGATGACGACGATCGGCTCGTCCGGTCTGATATCGGGTATCGATTTCAGCTTGTGCCTGGCCCCCTTCAGGAACTCCAGATCCCCGGCGACCTTGTCCATTACCGATGATACCCGGCCGAAGACAGCATTCTGGCGCTTGCCCACCTCATCTGCCCCGCCCGCCTTCTTGATGGCGTCCCTCTCTTCCCGTTTGATGCCCTCCATGGTCTTCCTGGCCCAATCGAGGGCCCCTAGGGAGTGCTTGAGCCTGTCCACGCCGACCACGACGTCGATGAGCTCCCGCTCGAAGGGGTGGAGCCTGTCGATGGACGGGAACGCCTTCACATACTTGTTCAGCTGCGCGGCGAGGGTGTTCACCAGCGAGTTGACCTTGCCGACGGCCTCGGCCTTGCTCCTCTTCAGTCCCCTCTGGTCGGTCACCCTGACCTTCTTGACGCGCCTGAATGCCTTGTCCAGCATCTCGTCGCTGCCGAGTATGGTGGGAATCTTCTTCATCCGTGAGCCTATCGGATATTAGATATTTCAAACTGTTTACTACCACAATGTTTAAGATAAGGGACTCAATGCACGTTTTTCAGCCAGAGGGAAACCATGACTTCGGAGGAGACTCCTGCAGAGGAAAAGGCAGAAGCCCCAAAGGGCGGACCGGTCGTAAAGGGCGACATCATCCAGCTTGAGTTCGACGCCTGGATACTGAGCCCGGACGGCTCGGACGAGCTGTTCGACACCACGAACGAGGAGCACGCCAAGGCCGGCGAGATCTATGACGAGAAGGTCAAGTACGCGCCGCTGACCACAGTTGTCGGAGAGGGCCGGGTGCTTGCCGGTCTGGACGAGTCCTTCATGAAGGCCAAGGTGGGGGAGAAATCCACGGTGGAGATCCCGCCCGAGGAAGGCGCGGGCGAGAGGAAACCCAACATGATAGAGATACATTCCATACGCGAGCTTCAAAAGCAGAAGATCGACCCCGAGGTCGGAATGAGGGTGCAGATCAAGGACAAGATGGGCACGATCATCGCGGTCACGTCCGGCCGCGTCAGGATAGACTTCAACGACCCGCTGGCAGGCAAGACCATCAGGTACGAGTACAAGGTGGTCAGGAAGGCCGAGACGCCAGAGGAGAAGGTCAAGGGCCTCATCGACGCCGACTACGGCAAGTCAGAGGATTTCGAGGTGCACATCGACGGCCATGTCCTGGAGATATACCTGCCCGACATCTGCAAGTATGACCAGGCGTGGTTCACGCTGAAGTACAAGCTGGTCAGCGACCTCAGGGAAGTGCTCGGATACAGGACGGTGCGGTTCGTGGAGGAGTACGTAAAGAAGGAAGAAGAGACACCGGATGCTGCAGATGAGTCCGCAGAACCTGAGGAACCGGTCGCTGAGGAAACTCCCGAACCCGAGGAGGATCCAGCGCCTTCAGGGGATACCGCCCAATCCGATGAGGATCCGGTTGAAATCGACGACGTTACTGATGCTGATGAACACGAGCAGGTCGACGGACAGTAAGCGCCGATTGCCGTCCGACAACGCATTATTATAATCGAAACTTTTATATTCTGATTATTATATTTAGGAACGGGATGTACTCATGACGGAAATCAAAGTAGGTGACACGGTGGTGCTTTATCCGCCGGTAAGCCTGGATGGCGAGTTCAGCAACTGGACGGGCAGAGAGGCCGTGGTCCTGGAGGAGGACGACCCGATGTTCGAGTCGCACTGGTGCCCGATACAGGTGAAGGGCGGATTGATGATGAGAGCGCCCAAGAAGTGGCTCAAGAAGAAATAACGGTTGTTGATTTTCCCTCGGCCATGATGACCTCATGGCCATATTTGATGTCTGAGACGGAGGTCTGCTCGGCTTGGTTGTCCTCTCGACCTAACGTTATCATGACCTCACATTATTATTTCAAAACGAAGTCTATTCAGCTTGTACATTTTCCGGGGAGTCGCATTCCCCGGACTCCTCTTCCTCTTCGCTTACCTTTTCTAGCCAGTCCTCGAACGACATGCCGCAGTTGGAGTTCACGTACTTCATCTCTATCTCGGTCAACGGGCCGAGGTCCTTTATCTCCCTGACGACCTGGTTCTCCTCGTCCACCAGCAGGATCTTCTTACGACCGAGCACGGTCCAAACTTCCTTCTCTCGGGTTTCCATCTCGATGTCAATTAGCAAGGGGTTGTATAAAAGTGTTGGCACTGACGGGCTTTGTAGTAACGACCCTCGCCGACTGGACATTCACCAAAAAGCCCGCGGACAGTTAAATGTTTAAACTCCCTATCGATATTGGCACGATGGTGGGAACATGAAATTCGGTGAAGAGATATTCGAGATGACAGACGAGCTGAGGACCAAGATATTGGGCTCCATCGACCCCATGAAGGCCGTGGTCGACCACCTTTTCAGCAGCAACGAACGATTCGACTGGGTGGGCATATACCTGCTTTGCACTGACGAGCTCAGGCTGGGCCCGTTCAGGGGGCCGCCCACGCCCCACGAGGTCATACCGTTGAACAAGGGCATCTGCGGGGCCGCGGTGACGGAGCGCAGGACCATCAATCTTCCGGACGTCAGAGCTGACGACCGCTTCATCGCCTGCAGCACGTCAACCCGCTCGGAACTCGTCGTGCCCATCTGGCACGACGGCGACCCAATCGCCGAGATAGACATAGACAGCAACACACCCTCCGCCTTCTCACCCTTTGACGAGCAGATGGTCGAGGCCCTGGCCGAGTTGATCGCACCCCTGGTCAAGGAGCATTGCGACAAGATTATTGAAGCCAAGTCAAAATGAAGAGGGAGGCACGGGTAAATAAAGCATAGCTTCGGAGGAGCTGTTCATTATAGGAGATCGAGTATCGTCCGTGCCTGAATGTTGTTAGCCAGGGGTGGTTTATTAGGTTTATCCCAAATTTTTGTAGTTAATACAGTTTTATGATTAGACATAAATTTATTAAGTATCTTATTACATTACCATATCCAAAGAGGGATTAGGATGGTCATTAGAGATTATAGGCAAATTGTGGGCTTGTTTTTGACAGTTTTCTTAGCTTTCAGTATGGTCGTGCCGTTCTCGATTTCCGGTACCGGGGGGTCTGCCGAAAGGGATTATTATTTCGTGCAATTCACAGAATTACCTAACGAGCAGATACTTGACGATTTGATATCGACGGGGGCAGTGCCCCATCAGTATTACAACACGAACAGGTACCTGGTGAAGATGAGCGTTAACGAGAAGGACGAGGTCCTGGCACTGCCGAAGGTAGCAGGCGTCGAGAGATACGAGCCTACCGACAAGTACGAGGACGGGCTGATGGGCGTCTCGGGCGAGATCGGCCTGAGAGTTGTACTGCACAAGGACGCGGACGCCGATGCCGTGGCGGAGAGGCTCCGCGGGTACGGCCTGGACGTGTTCATGGTCAGGGACAGCGGCTTCAAGTTCCTGAGGTGCAAGACCGATGCGAACCTGCTTCCCGTGGTTTCACTGGTGAAAGAGGTCAGGTGGATGCAGCAGGAGTTCGAACCTGTGCCGTTGATGAACTTCATTTCAACGAATACGCACCTCGGATTCAACACACCGCAGCTGGCAGGTTTCGACGGCACCGGGATATTCGCCGGCGTACAGGACAACGGTTGCGATGCGGATGTCATTGTTGGCGCTCCAAACGGTCATGACGACCTGACCAACATCCTGTTTGCGGACTTCAGTCCCTCATCGAACGACCACGGTACATGCACATCGGGCATTGTGTTCGGCGACGGGACCGGGGACATCAATGCCGAGGGCATCTGCCCTGGCGGGACAGGCGTTTTTCAGGACTGGATGAACGGTAACTATATTTCGATAGAACACATCGCGAACGGGGGGCCGTTCGACGGCGGAGGCATGTCCCCGATACCGGGTATCATGCAGACCAACTCATGGTATTCCGGCGGCTCGATGGACGGCACATATGATTCGATGTCGGAGGAGATAGACCAGGCCGCCTATGATTACCAGCGGGTGCTTAACCATTGGGCATGCGGCAACAGCAACCAGGGGACGGCAAAGGGTTTGATGAGCAGGGAATCAATATCCAAGAACGCCATAAGCGTCGGCGCGATATTCCACCAGAACACGGCTGACATGAGCGATGATGCCTGGGAGGATCATGGCATGTTTTCAACCCCTTGCAGGGGACCCGCGGCCGACGGTCGGGTGAAGCCAGACCTGTGCGCCACGTTCGACTGGATATATACATGCGATGAAGAACCGGGCGGTTACGTGGGCGGTGATTATTACAACGATTTCGGAGGCACCAGCGGTGCCTGCCCGACCGTGGCCGGAGGGTCCTGCCTCGTGTACGACATGTACAAGGACAATTATTTTGACAACAATCCAATGGGCGCATGGCCGATGTCAAGTACGGTCAAGGCCATGATGATAGCCGGTGCCCAGCAGTATCCGCTGATGACCGGCGGCAATCAAATTGACAGGGACGTGCAGGGCTGGGGAACCCCGGACCTCGAGAACATCTACAACCTCGGCCCGGACTACTGGGTAATCGAGGAGTACCCGCAACCGCTGAGCGGCGGATTCACATGGAGCAGAACGGTCTCCGTTGACGGAACCCAACCATTGAAGATATCACTGTGCTGGATAGACCCGCCGGCCTCGAGTTCCACCGGTTCCGGCAGGGCGCTACTGAACAATCTGGACCTGAGGGTGACGACACCCATGTTGCAGACCTACTGGGGCAACAACGGCTTGGATGACAGTTTGTGGTCCACTCCCGGGTCTGACATGAACCGCTGGTCAGATCCGGCTTTCAGCGACTACCGGGACGACCTGAACAACGTAGAGAACGTGTTCATCCAAGCACCACTTCCGGGCGTCTACACAGTCGAGGTTGTTGGTCGCACCGGTGACATGATCAGCAGCCAGGACTTCAGCGTAGTTGCTGCCGGGGCCATCGAGGGAGAGCCTCCGTCTGTCCACGTGATCCAGCCCAACGGCGGTGAGGTCTGGAACGAGGGCGACTTCAACGACATCATCTGGTTCATGGAGGACAACCAGGACCCGGCCTCGGCATTGAGCGTGACCATCGATTATTCCGTTGACGGAGGGTCGACGTATCCCTTCAATATCATCACCGACCAGACCGGCTTCGGCCCGACCGGCGTCCACAACTGGCAGGTGCCCAACACCCCCACGACACAGGGTAAGGTCAGGGTAACGGTGACAGACCTGCATGGACTGTCGGCCGCTGATGTCAGCAACAACACTTTCACAATTACCTCGGACCCGCCCATCGTGGACGTCACGTCGCCCAACGGCGGCGAGTCCTTCGCTGGAGGCAGCAGTACCACGATAACCTGGACCGCCAGTGCGGGCAGCAATCCATTGCTTCCGAATCCCATCACCATAGATTATTCGACCAACGGCCCGGGAGGGCCCTGGACACCGCTGGCCGTGAACGAGCCGAACGACGGCGAATGGCTGTGGGACCCGATACCCACTATCGATGCAGCGAATTGTTACGTCAGGATAGGGGCCGAGGACACGATGGGCTTCGTCGGCATCGACGCGAGCGACGGCCCGTTCGAGATAGATTCCACAGCGCCGCAGCCGGCACTGGATCCGTACGCTGAGATTTCCGGAACACATGTCATGATATACTGGACGCAATCGCCTTCAGCCGACATAGACCACTACAAGGTTTATTGGAGCATGAACACCTGGGACCCCACGGGTGCCAGTTACGCAAGCTACATCGATTCCGGAGGTCCGGTGAGCAGCGCGCAGCACAGCAACGTGGGGACATTGAATCCCAACAGCTATTATTACCAGATAAGGGCCTACGACGAGGTCGGCCATGAGGCGATAACCACCTCCAGGCAGGCCGCGAAGTTCGGCTCCACGCAGAGCACGTTTGCGAACCCATCGGGCTGGTTCATGCTCGGTTCCTCGCTGGTCCAGAGCGATACGTCACTCGCGCACGTCATACAGGGCCAGGGGCTGCCGGCCAACATGGACTGCATCAGGACGTACGATCCTCTAACTGATACGTGGCCCACCACCATCCCGGGAGCGCCGGCGCCCATTAACACGGTGACCGACCTTGACGAGGCGACCGGCTTCTGGCTCCACGTGACTTCCAGCACGAGGTTCGCGACGGCGGGATACATCGCCGACCTCGGCATCCAGATGAGAACGGGCTGGAACCTGGTCCCGTATCCATTCGCCCAGAGGTTCATGAACGCGGCCGGTATAGAGGCGCACCTCACGGCGAACTGCCCGGACTATGCCGGGATGTTGATCGCGGATTATTCACAGCCCTATCACATCACCACGCCGTCGGGCTCGGAGAACATATTCCACAACCAGGCGATCTGGGTGCGGGTAACCGCAGACACGACCTGGACGGTCGTCAACTATTAAGTTCGAAGAATCCCAACATAATCAGCCGTCTCCCCGCATTGAACGGGCGGTCTGCAGGCCAGGTAAATGGACATCTCTATACTTCAGGGCAAGCCAGGTCCTTGATGTGTCTGTAAACAAACCTCTGATGAAAAACCTTAATAGTGATATAATCCATTAACTGACCAATTGAGGTGGTAGGTAAAATGTTAGATGGGCATACTGATTTTTCTTTGTTCAGGAGAGCAAGGCTCGTGAGCTTGATTATGACCTTTGTATTGATCTTTAGCATGCTTGTGCCGGCGACCATAATCGGCGCCGGAGGGTCCGAGCGCGATTACTATTTCGTTCAGTTCAACGAATGTCCGACCCAGGCGATGCTGGACGACATCATTGCCGGCGGGGGTGTGATTCACCAATATTATCACACATACAGGTACCTGGTGAACATCGATGTAGGGGCCAAAGGCTCCATCCTGGCCCTTCCCTATGTATCGGGAATAGAGGCATACGGTCCGAGCGACAAGCTCCATGACGGCCTCGAAGGCCTGAGCGGGGTTCTCAACTTCCGCATCGACCTTCACGATGACGCGGACACGAAACATGTGACGGACAGGCTGGAAGGAATGGGCGCACAGATAATCAAGTCGTTTTCGGGCGGTGTGAACTACATCCGCTGCACCGTGGACTCGGCCCTGATCGATACGATCGCTTCGTTCAAGGAGGTCTCATGGATACAGCAGGAGTTCGAAGCTAAATCGCTGATGAACAACATCCAGACCCCGACATATCAGGGCCAGGACGTACCCCAGTCGTTCTTCATCAGGGGCGACGGGATACTGACGGAGGTCCAGGATGTCGGGGTGGAGCTCAGCCATCCTGACCTGGTGAATTGCATCTGGACAGATGGTGCACCCACTCCGCACTCGCACGGAACTTCGGTCTGCGGCATCATGTGGGGCCTGGGAATTGGCGACCCGAACGCCCAGGGCATTCAATATGAAGGCATCGGAGCCTACGCCCAGTACAACACCGGCAATTACCTGACGATAGAGAACCTGGCGACCGGCAACTTCAACGAGGGTACGAGCCCGATTCCGGGCGTTGTGCAGACCAATTCCTGGTGGTCTGGTTCCTTCATGTCGTCGGAATACGATTCATATTCGAACGAGATCGATCAAGCGGCCTATGACTACCCGCACGTGCAGACCCACTGGGCCTGCGGCAACAGCAACTTCGGAGTCGGACCCACGACGATGAGCACGGAATCCGTATCCAAGAACGACATCAGCGGCGGTGCGATTTTCCACTTGGACACCGCCGACATGACAGATGACGAATGGCACAACAGCGGCGCGGGCTCGACTCCCTCGCAAGGCCCGGCGGCTGACGGACGGGCCAAGCCCGACCTCTGCGGACCGTTCGATAACATACGGACGACCACATCCGGCGGAGGTTATACCTCGACGTTCGGCGGCACCAGCGGAGCAACCCCGACCATCGCCGGATCCACCGGTCTGACGTACGACATGTACAAGGACAACTACTTCGACAACAACCCACTCCACTCGTTACCATATTCCTGCACGGTCAAGGCACTGATGATAGCGGACGCCCAGCAATATCCGCTTACCGACCCGCCCACGAACATGATCACCAGGGATATCCAGGGCTGGGGAACACCCGACATGGAGAACATGTACAACCTCGGCGCGACCTACCACGTGATCGAGGAGTACCCGATGCCCCTGGGTCAGGGCAGCAGCTGGGGAAGGACCGTCTCGGTGGACGGCTCCAAGCCGCTAAAGATAACCCTCTGCTGGATAGACCCGCCGGCGCCGGCGAGCACAGGTACGGGCAGGGCGCTGATGAACAACCTGGACCTCAGGGTCACCTCGCCGCTATCGGTCGTGTATTACGGCAACAACGGCCTTGACAACAACACCTGGTCGACCCCGGGCACCGGGCCCAACCGCTGGTCTTATCCCACACCGTACGGGAGCTACAGGGACGACCTGAACAACGTCGAGAACGTATTCATCCCGAATCCTTTCCCGGGCATCTGGACAATCGAGGTCCTTGGCCGCTCCGGTGACATGCAGCCGGGCTTCCAGGACTTTAGTATCGTAGCCTCCGGCGCGATGGACGGCGAACCGCCCGAGGTGATGGTGGTCCAGCCGGACGGCGGAGAGGTCTGGAACGAGGGAGACTTCCATGACATCATCTGGACGATGTCCGACCTAGAGGACCCGACCGCCGACCTGAGGGTGACCATCGATTACTCGATAGACGGCGGCATGACGTATCCATACAACATAATCACCGACCAGACAGGCTTCGGTTCTCCGGCAACCTACAACTGGCAGGTACCGAACACGCCCACGACACAGGCAATGGTCAGGGTGACCGTGGCCGACGTCCTGGGCCTGGCCTCCGATGATGAGAGCAACAACACTTTCACGATCACTGTTGACCTTCCTGTTGTCACGGTGACATATCCGAACGGCGGGGAATCCTTCATGGGCGGGGGCGCGGAGACCATCACATGGAACGCGGTTGCCGGAACCAATCCACTGGTTGCGAATCCTATCTCGATTGACTACTCGACCAATGGCCCGGGCGGACCGTGGACGCCGCTGGCGAACAACGAGGCCAATGACGGCTCATGGCTCTGGGACCCGATACCCGCGCTAGACGCGGTGAATTGTTATGTGAGGGTCAACGCCGAGGACACGATGGGCTTCGTCGGCACTGACATGAGCGATAGCGCCTTCGAGATAGATTCGACTGCCCCGCAACCGGCACTGGACCCCTACGCCGAGATAGCTGGCAATCACGTGATGGTCTACTGGACGCAATCGCCTTCGGCCGACATCGACCATTACAAGGTCTACTGGAGCATGAACAATTGGGACGCCACCGGTGCCATTTACTCCAGCTACATCGATTCGGGAGGCCCTGTGAGCAGCGTGCAGCACAACAATGTCGGGGTCATCAATGCCAATTCCTATTTCTATCAGGTGAGGGCCTACGACCGTGCCGGGCACGAGGCGATAACCACCTCCAGGCAGGCGGCGAAGTTCGGTTCCACCCAGAGCACGTTTGCGAACCCATCGGGCTGGTTCATGCTCGGTTCCTCGCTGATACAGAGCGACACCACCCTCGCACACGTGATCCAGGGCCAAGGGCTGCCTGGCAACATGGACTGCATCAGGACGTACGACCCCCTCACGAACACCTGGCCCACCACCATCCCCGGGGCTCCGGCGCCCATCAACGCGGTGACCGACCTAGACGAGGAAACCGGTTTCTGGATGCACATTACGACCAGCACGAGGTTCGTGACGGCCGGATACATCGCCGACAACAGCATACAAATGCGGACAGGCTGGAACCTGGTCCCGTATCCATTCGCCCAGAGGTTCATGAACGCGGCCGGCATCGATGCGCATCTCTCCGCCAATTGCCCGAACTACGCCGAGATGCTGATAGCAGATTACACACTGCCCTATCACATCAAGACGCCGTCGGGCTCGGAAAACATATTCCACAACCAGGCGATCTGGGTGCGCGTGACTGCGGACACGACCTGGACGGTAACCAACTATTGATCAAAATATGGCATGGTCCCGGATTGCCCGAGAGCATTCCACTGCACAAGCTGCAGGCCGGCCAAGCAGCTGATCAAATACTTACATCAGGGCAAGCCAGGTCCTTGATGAGTAAGTAAGCCAGGCCTCTGATGAAAAACCTTAATAGTAATATGTAACATTAACTGACCAACTGAGGAGGTAGGTTAACATGTCAGATGGGCAGCTTGATTTTACTTTGTTCAGAAGTGTGAAGCTCGTAAGCTTGGTCATGACCTTTGTTTTGACGTTCAGCATGCTTGTGCCGGCGACCATCATAGGCGCCGACAGCTCAGAGCGGGACTATTATTTCGTTCAGTTTGGCGAGTGCCCGACGCGGGCCATGCTGGACGACATCATTGCCGGCGGTGGGGTGATACACCAATACCATCATACCTACAGGTTCCTGGTGGACCTTGAGACAGGGGCCAAGGACTCTGTGCTGGCCCTCCCGTACGTCTCCTCGATAGAGGTGTATGGGCCGGAGGACAAGCTCGGAGACGGTCTTGCAGGTCTGACCGGTAGGACGGAATTACGCGTGGACCTCCATGACAACGTGGACCCGAGACCCGTGGTCGACAGGTTCACCGGCCTGGGTGCCGAGATAGTACAGGTCAACACAGGCAAGGTGAACTACATCAAATGCAAGGTGGATCCGAAATATATCGACACTATTGCCTCGATCAAAGAGGTGTGCTGGATCCAACCGGAGAACGAACCCCAGACGTTGTTGGACAACATCCAGACGCCCCAATACCAGGGCCAGGACGTGCCGCAGACGGCATTTCCCCCATTCGGCGGTGACGGGGTGCTGACAGAGGTGCAGGACAACGGATGCCAGCTTACCCACCCGGAACTGACCAATATCGTTTGGACCGATGGAGCCGTCATAACCGCATCGCACGGAACATGTGTGAGCGGCATCATGTTCAGCACCGGAGTGGACCCGACGGCCCAGGGCATGCAATACCAGGGCATCGGTGCGTATGCGCAGTGGAACACGGGCAATTACCTGACAATCCAGAACCTTGCTACCGGCAACTTCAACGAGGGGACCAGTTCAATACCGGGGGTCGCCCAGACCAACTCGTGGTGGAGCGGTGACCCTCTGGACGGCCAATACGACGCCCTGTCGAACGAGCTGGACGACGCGGCCAATGATTACCCCCACGTGTTGATACACTGGGCCTGCGGCAACAGCAACTCGGGCGAGTCCGAGGGACTTCTCATTGCCGAGTCCATGTCCAAGAACTGCATCAGCGGAGGGGCCATCTTCCACCTGGACTCCGCTGACATGTCCGATGACAACTGGCACTCGGCCGGTTCCGGTTCGACCCCCTCGAGGGGACCGGCCGCGGACGGAAGGGTGAAGCCCGACCTGTGCGGCCCCTTCGATTGGATAAGGACTGCCGACTCGGGCAGCGGGTACACGAACACCTTCGGAGGAACCAGCGGGGCAACGCCCACGATAGCGGGAAGCTCGGGGCTGGCTTATGACATGTACCAGGCCAACTACTTCGGGAACAACCAATTGCACGCTTGGCCCTATTCCTGCACGATAAAGGCGCTGATGATAGCCGATGCACAGCAGTATCCGATCGACAATTCCGGTGTCGGCAGCAGGATAACACGGAACGTGCAGGGCTGGGGCACCCCCGACATGGAGAACATGTATAACCTCGGGGAGACCTACCACGTGATCGAGGAGTACCCGCAACCGCTGAGCGCCGGAAGCAGCTGGAGCAGGACCGTCACGGTGGACGGAACGAAGCCCCTGAAGGTCACTCTATGCTGGATAGACCCATCCGCACCGTCGAGCACCGGCAACGGCAGGTCGCTGCTCAACAACCTGGACCTCAGGGTAACGTCACCGCTTTCGACCGTCTACTACGGCAACGTGGGCCTTGACAACGACACCTGGTCGATCGGGGGCATGGGCGATAACCGCTGGTCGATCCCCTCATACGGCGGCCACAGGGATGACGTCAACAACGTGGAGAACGTATTCATCCAGAACCCATTCCCGGGCGTCTGGACCATCGAGGTTCTCGGCCGCTCGGGTGACATGCAGCCGGGCTTCCAGGACTTCAGTGTAGTGGCCTCCGGCGCGATGGACGGCGAACCGCCCGAGGTGATGGTGGTCCAGCCGGACGGCGGAGAGGTCTGGAACGAGGGCGACTTCCACGACATCATATGGACCATGTCGGACCTGGAGGACCCGACCGCCGACCTTAGGGTGACCATCGATTATTCAACTGACGGCGGTGCGACCTACCCCTACAACATCATCACCGACCAGACAGGGTTCACATCACCGGCCACCTATAACTGGCAGGTGCCGAACACGCCCACGACCAACGCCAGGGTCAGGGTCACGGTGCAAGACGTGCTGGGCCTCAGCTCCAGCGACGTTAGCAACAACACGTTCACCATCTCTGCCGACCCGCCCGTCGTCGACGTTACATATCCCAACGGCGGGGAATCGTTCATGGGCGGCGGCAGCGCCACGATAACCTGGACGGCCAGCGCCGGCAGCAATCCGCTGCTTCCGAATCCCATCACGATCGATTATTCGACCAACGGCCCCGGAGGACCCTGGACGCCGCTGGCTGTGAACGAGGCGAACGACGGCGAATGGCTGTGGGACCCGATACCCTCTTTTGACGTTGCGAATTGTTACGTCAGGGTAGGGGCCGAGGACACGATGGGCTTCGTCGGCATCGACGCGAGCGACGGCCCGTTCGAGATAGATTCCACAGCGCCGCAGCCGGCACTTGACCCGTATGCCGAGATATCCGGAACCCACGTGATGATATACTGGACGCAATCCTCTTCGGCGGACATAGACCACTACAAGGTCTATTGGAGCATGAACAACTGGGACGCCACAGGTGCCTCTTACTCGAGCTTCATTGACACTGGCGGCCCGGCTGGGAGCGCGCAGCACAGCAACGTGGGAACGCTCAACCCCAACAGCTATTATTATCAGATAAGGGCCTACGACGAGGTCGGCCATGAGACCATGACCACCTCAAGGCAGGCCGCGAAGTTCGGTTCCACGCAGAGCACCTTCACCAACCCTTCGGGCTGGTTCATGCTCGGTTCCTCGCTTATCCAGAGCGATACGTCACTCGCACACGTGATACAGGGCCAGGGATTGCCTGGCAACATGGACTGCATCAGGACGTACGACCCCCTAACGAACACCTGGCCCACCACCATCCCCGGGGCTCCGGGGCCCATCAACGCGGTGACCGACCTAGACGAGGAAACCGGTTTCTGGATGCACATTACGACCAGCACGAGGTTCGTGACGGCCGGA
>Ga0209536_100002976_pt1 | contig 27440 bp, 24 predicted proteins | sample DeeMarSeWOR28_12_FD_187461 | JGI IMG/M metagenome (GOLD analysis project Ga0209536, IMG submission 187461) | Marine sediment microbial communities from White Oak River estuary, North Carolina - WOR-2-8_12 (SPAdes) (version 2) | ecosystem: Environmental > Aquatic > Marine > Intertidal zone >... | reverse complement strand
ATTTCGGAATTAAGATTTTATCCTAATTAATCCCAGATCCGAAATCCAAAATCGGCAACTACCGATTCACCAGCCCCTTCCCCATCGCATACACGGTCAGTGCTGCAGCATTGTGCAAGTCGAGCTTTTTCATCAGGTTCGCACGATGTTTTTCAACGGTTTTTAAGCTGATGCAAAGATCTTCGGCAATCTCTTTGTTTTTATACCCCTCGGCAATCAGCTTCAATACCTCGCGCTCCCGTTGGGAAAGTGATTTCCAAGGAGAATCGGGCTTTAACGTTCCTTTTCCTTCCAGGTATCCTTCGATCACCTTCTCCGATACGCCGGGACTCAAATAGGACTTTCCCCTAATTACGCTTTTTATGGCCATGACCAGCTCATTGTGGGTGGCGTCTTTTAGGACATATCCATCGGCACCGGCCTGGAGGGTGGTATGCAGATATTCCTCGGTTTTGTGCACTGTCAAGGCAATAACTTTGCTCTGCGGATACCGTTTCTTTATTTCCCTGATCGCCTCCATGCCGCTCATGCGCGGCATGGAAAGATCCATCAGGATAAGATCCGGGCCAAGCTTCTCCACACAACGGACAGCCTCCCGACCATCTTCGGCCTCCCCGATAATTTCAAATTTTGGATCCGATGACAACAGGGCTCTAAGTCCCTCTCTCAGAATAGTGTGGTCTTCAGCAAGGACAATTTTAATCTTGTTTTGCATCTATGTTTCCCAAAATAGGCCGCGCTTCAACAATGCTTAACACTAAAATTAAAGAATACCTAAACAGTCTGGTACATAAACACAACTTAGAAAATACAGCCTAATTACACTAAATATACAGTGTTCACTTTATTTAGCATGAGCGATTTCTTTAGTAAACAGGATTATGGCGTAGTCCGTTCAATTCTTCAGAAATAAAAGGATGAATGAGCTCATCGGCAGTGCACGGCGCTTCAGCAGTAGTATAACCACTTATGGGCACCTTAACTTGGGGAAATTCCCATATGTTTAAAATATTAATTATTGACCCAAATATTCCATTTCAGCAATCCTTGGAAAAACTGCTTGTGAAACATTTCCCTGATGTTGATGTCGACGTGGCTGATGACGGGAATGCGGGATTTAAAAAAATAGAAACTTTTCACCCGCATCTTATACTCTTGGAAATTCATTTGGCCGGAGACAGTGGCCTCTCGCTGGCTCGCAAAATAAAAAAAGAGTATACGGAGGTTGTCATCGCCCTGTTAACCAGTTATGATTTGCCGGAATACCGCACAGCAGCCAAAGAATCCGGCATCGAACATATCGTGCCAAAAGACAATTGGACCGGTGAGGATATTGTGGCTTTGGTTGAATCGATAGTCAGACACTGCAATATCGCATCCGATTAAAACCAAAAATGATGAGCATCACATCGTTTTTATCCGCCTTTTTTAATGCCAAATTCCACCTTGGGAAGGAGGTGATGAAAAAAAGCAACTAAACTTGGTTTTTGACAGCATTCTTTAATACCAAATCAAATTAAGGAGGAGTTCAAGATGAAAAAATTCTCACCACTATGCATTTTTACATTAACAATAGCTCTCACAATCCTGTTAATTCAACCTGCTGTCCAGGCAGTCGATTTTAAGATCTCAGGCCAAATCAACCGGGCTGTCCTTTGGGGTGATAACGGCAATGACGACGACATAAAATTCGTTGACAACGACAACTCGTCCACCCGTTTTCGTTTTACCGGGTCCAATGATTTTGATGAGGTCTGGAAAGTCGGCATCGTCTGGGAGGTTGAAATGCAGTCAAATGATTCAAGCGATACGGATATTGATATCGGCGAGAACGCCGATGTCGGCGATGTTACATTTTCCGAACGCAAAATGGAGTTTTATGTCGATCACAATAAATTTGGAAGGGTTTCGCTCGGCCAGGGGGATACGGCTTCAAACAGCACCTCTGAGGTGGACCTGTCCGGCACCGATGTGGTTAACTACTCCAGCATCGAAGATATGGCCGGTGGTTTCACATTCCGCACCGACGATGACGTCGTCGTCACTTCGGTAGGTTCGGCTTTCAGCAATTTTGACGGATTCAGCCGCCGGGACCGCATCCGTTATGATACGCCCAAATTCGGTCCGGTCTATTTTTCAACCAGTTACATGAATGGCCAATCCTGGGATCTTGCCGGACGCTTCGCGTATCAATGGGACGAATTCGGCAAGCTGGCGGCCGCAGCCCATTATACCGGTGCCGATACCCAACGCGATCCCTTTAAGCAATACAGCGGTTCGATTTCTTTTCTGCACGACTCCGGATTCAATATTACCCTATCCGGTGGTGGACAGTATGATGTAGCCGGTAGGGATGAAGATCCCTATAATCTCTATGGCAAGCTGGGCTATAAAGTCGGCAAATGGGCCTTTTCAGCGGATTATACCTACTCAGAACATGTGGACGCAGACGATGATGAAGCCAAATCCATCGGGGTCGCAGCGGTGTGGAACATCTGGGAAAGTGTGGAATTTTACGGCTCCTACCGCTGGCACAGTCTGGACCGTGACGGCGTTAGCAGTATCGAAGACCTGCATGCGGTCATGATCGGCGGCCGGGTGAAATTCTAATAAGGAAAGTCAATATGCATATTTTTGAAACGAAAAATTGGAAGTTTCTGATGTTTGTTGTGGTGCTTTCTGCAGCGGCTGGCTGTGGAGGGGGCAAGGCTTACGATTACCAACCAACAGCCGGTGAAATGAAACCGGGCCCCGGCGCGTTAACCGGAAAGTCCGGGGAACTCACGGTTTATGATTCCAAAAAAGGTGGGCTTTTCCCCAAAGAAGACGCCTCAAAAGCCGAGACGGCCACAGCGGCAGCAGCTCAGGCTGGAGCGCAATCAACAGATTCTTCCAAAGAAGCCCAGGAGTTCCAGGAATTCCAAGAATATCAGCAATGGAAAAGGGAGAAGCAGGAATTTCATGAGTATCAGGAGTGGAAAAAATCAGCCAAAGGCTCAGCTGAATTCCAAGAATTCCAGGAGTATCAGCAATGGAAGAAAACAGCCAAAGACTCTCCTGATTTCAAAGAATTCCAGGATTGGAAGGAATGGAAAAACTATCAGGAATGGAAAAAAAGCCAGGGCCAACAATAACGATGAAATGGCATTGACGCGGTTGTCGGCAGGCAAATGGACCACGTAATCCATTTCAAAAAATTTGGCGAAGGGCAGGGCTGATTGTTTGCCTTCAACCCGGGTGCTTCGCACCCGGTTGCAAAGGCAACGATCAGGGCACGGTTGTGCCCTTGTCTTTTCGGCCTATGCCGAAAATCCAAGCCAGCCGCTTTGCGGGGCGTCGTTGACTCAGACCCTGCCCTATTTATAGACTGCGATTTTTTTTGGATGTTTTATCTCTTCAGATTCAATTGTCTAAAATTTTATTCCATTTTATTATGCTGAACAATTTTGGGCAAATTAAGCTGAAATAGACAGATATTGGTTTATTTTTATCTTGACAGCACAATATGTTGTATGTAATAGTAAAGCGTTTTCTATTCAATCGGTCGATTCCTGACCTTCTGTTGTTCCGAAAAAGCGCGCGCCCCCGTTCTTTACAGGGGCTTTTTAATGGGGTTTTAGCCAATTTATCTTGCTAAAAAAGTCAAATCGACCATTCCCGTATTTGAAATTTTTCAATTCGGCCGTATTATCAAGTCTGTCACAGCGTTTAGAAAGCAACTCATCTGGCGTTTGCGGCCTATTTTTTTATGTGGTTTACTCGTCTGAAATCCTATTAACTCGGAATGGTTTCACAGGAGATGTTCAATGGGGCAGAAAGGAAAATTTTTAGTCACGAGCGAAGGACGCTTTGATCTGGGAACTTCCATTTGGGATGATCAACAATTCACAAATATTCTGATTAGCAATAATCCTATTGATATGGATCAGGCAATGGGTATCAGCCGATCCTTGCGTGAAGAAATCTCCAAAATGGAATTTCAAACCATCACCATGTCATTTATTGAAAAAATGATCGAGGCCAAACTGATGGAATACGGGCTGACCAAACCCTCGCCGATTCGGTTGGACAAATCCATTTTTGTTCAAAACAAGTTGAATCTTTCAGAAAATGCCAGAACCGTTCTAAAACGACGATACCTGAAAAAAGACAGCAAGGGCAACGTCGTGGAGTCCCCGGAACAAATGTTTAAACGCGTAGCCCGCCACATCGCCAAAGCGGAGAAAAAATACGGCGGCGATGCTGAGAAAATAAAAAAGACCGAAGAAATCTTTTACAAGCTCATGACGGAGTTTAAGTTCTTACCCAACTCTCCCACCCTGATGAATGCCGGACGTAGATTGGGACAATTGGCAGCCTGTTTCGTGCTGCCGGTCGAAGACAGCATGGAAGGAATATTCGCTGCATTAAGAAACGCTGCGTTGATCCACAAATCCGGTGGCGGTACCGGATTTGCCTTCTCGCGTCTGCGCCCCAAGAACAGTACCGTGGGCACCACCGGCGGCGTGGCCTCCGGCCCGGTGTCCTTTATGAAGATATTTAACACCGCAACCGAGCAGGTCAAGCAGGGTGGTACCCGCCGTGGTGCGAATATGGCCATTTTACGGGTGGACCATCCCGATATCATGGAATTCATTTACAGCAAAACAGATAACCGGGAGCTAAATAATTTCAATTTATCAGTGGGAGTCACCGATGCGTTCATGAAAGCGGTTGCCGATGAGGGGGATTATGATCTTATTGATCCGAGGGATCAGAAACAGGTGGACACATTGAATGCCGCCGAAATTTACCGGATATTAATAAAGCAGGCCTGGCAAAACGGTGATCCGGGTATCATATTTTTAGATCGCATAAACCAAGACAACCCTACGCCGGACCTTGGTGATATCGAGAGCACGAATCCCTGCGGCGAGCAGCCGTTGCTGGCTATGGAAGCCTGCAATTTGGGCTCCATTAATCTGGCAAAATTCGTAATTGAAAACGGTGAAGGACCGGTTGTTGATTTCGACGGTTTAAAGGAGGTTGTTGAATTGTCGGTCCGGTTTTTGGACAATACCATTGATATGTCCAAATATCCGCTTCCGGAAATCACAGAAATGGTGCACGGCAATCGCAAAATTGGTTTAGGTGTCATGGGATTTGCCGATATGCTGTATCAATTAAAAATTCCGTATAACTCCGAAGACGCCCTGGAGAAGGCCGAGACCGTGATGCGGTTTGTTCAGGAAACAGCCCATAAAGCCTCTCAAGATCTGGCTGAGGAACGCGGCCTATTTGAAAATTATGACAAAAGTATTTTTAAAGGACAGGGACTCAAGTACCGAAATGCGACCACCACGACCATTGCGCCCACCGGCACGTTGAGTATAATTGCCGGATGTTCCAGCGGAATAGAACCGTTGTTTGCATTGAGTTTCGTCAGAACCGTCATGGACAATGACAAGCTTCTGGAAGTAAACCCTTTCTTTGAGAAAGTCGCCAGGCAAAGTGGGTTTTACAATCACGATTTGATGGATACCATCGCCAAAAAGGGAAGCATTAAAAACATAAAAGAAATCCCTGAGGATGTTCGTAAAGTGTTTGTCACGGCTCACGATGTTACCCCCGAATGGCATATCCGCATGCAGGCTGCTTTTCAAAAATATACCGACAATGCAGTGTCCAAAACCGTCAACTTACCTCATGATGCGACGGTGGAAGATGTTCGCAAAGTTTATGATCTGGCTTATGAGTTGAAGTGTAAGGGTGTTACCATTTACAGGGACGGCAGCAAGGAAAACCAGGTGCTTTCATTTTCGCAAAAAGAAAGACTCCAAGACAAATTTATGCGCGCGGTTAAGGAGCGACCTGAAACGCTGAGCGGTTTTACCACCAAAATTAAGACGGGTTACGGCCATTTATACGTTACGGTAACCGAATATGAGGGAAAGCCGTTTGAGGTATTTGCTACCATCGGAAAATCCGGACGGTCTACCACTGCCAAAACCGAGGCTATTGGCCGTTTGGTTTCCCTGGCCTTAAGAACCGGGGTAAGCGTGGATAAAATCGTCGACCAGCTAAAAGGAATCGGCGGTGAATATCCGGTATTCCAGAACGGTGGTCTGGTGTTGTCCATCCCCGATGCCATTGCCAGAGTTCTTGATAAAAAATACCTCTCAGGTGAAAATGCAACCAGACATTACAAAACCGAATACAGTTTACTGGGTGAAAAATGTCCGGAATGCGGCCAGACGGTCAGTTTCGAAGAAGGCTGTATGATGTGTCATTTTTGCGGCTTCAATAAATGCGGCTAAAACTGACTTCAGAAGTTTCATCTTCTGCCCGCTGTCGGCGTTGCGAACCACTTCAAAATGCAAATCGCGGCTTGAAGCCGCTCCCACTTTTTATATTGGAAAACAATTTGAAACTAATCTATTTAGTCTACTATAGAGTAGGAGTGGCTTCCTAGCCACGACGCGTACACTCCGCTTTTAAACCGAATCGCGCCTTTGTTGAACATATTAGTAAGTGACCACGACTTGCCGATAGACAACCATAATGACGAAACCTTTTCCGATCAGCGTCGAAGTCAATCATCACCCTAGCGATAAGCAAAGCAGCGCAAAAGCCTCCCGCTGGGCGCAAATGTGCTTTGTTTTACTCGCCATATATTTGTTGATATTCTTCCGAAATACACCACAATTCAACACCATGGGCATCACCTTTATTTCCATTGTGCTGGAGGCGTTTCCGTTTATGCTTATCGGGACGCTCATCGGTGGATTCATTGAAGTTTTCGTGCCACAGGAAAAAATCACCAGATGGTTGCCGGAGGGTCGATTTATGACGGTATTTACGGCTGCCGGACTTGGCATTTTCTTTCCTGTATGTGAATGCGCGGTTGTTCCGGTAGTTAGAAGGTTGCTGAATAAAGGCGTGCCTTTAAGTGCGGCCGTTGCGTTTCTGTTGGGCGGACCCATCGTAAACCCGGTGGTGGCAGCCTCCACGGCAGTTGCCTACTTCTTCGACTGGTCTATTGTCGTTAATCGCCTGGCTTTTGGGTATTTTATTGCGGTCGCCGCAGGTCTTTTAATGCATGCGTTTTTCACCAAAACACAAGCAATTCGGTCAGATACGCTTGAGAATCAGAGATTTTTCGTGCATGCGGATTCTGCGGAATCGGGCGTCAACACCTCCTTGCGCAAGAAAATCGGACTTGCGGTTAACCATGGGGCGAATGATTTTTTTGACATCGGTCGATTTTTGGTGATCGGCGCTTTTTTGGCGGCATCGATCCAACTGCTGGCTCCTCGCTATCTGTTTTCTCCCATTGCAAGCACGCCTGTCTCTTCGATTTCAATTATGATGGTAATGGCCATTGTATTAAACCTTTGCAGTGAAGCCGATGCATTTGTAGCCGCATCACTTCAATGGACCCTGGTGCCGATTTCAGCGCAACTCGCATTTATGATTCTAGGCCCGATGCTGGACATCAAGCTGCTGCTGATGTACGGCCGGATTTTCCGCAACCGTGCAATAATAGTCTTGTCCGGTATTACATTTTTGCTCGTTTTCTTGAGTATGATCCTCAGGGACTTTATGATTAAATGAAAGCAAAAATAAAAAATATCTTGGCTGTTTTTTCCGTAAACCTACCGGCGATCATATTTACCGTTTGGATCGCCGCTTACTATTGGTTGCTAAAGGGCGAACGCTATAAGGCATTTATGCAGCCGAAACTGCGGCCAATGTTGATGCTTGCCTTGCTTTTGCTGCTGATTTTTGTGATGGCACTCATTTCTCAACTCTCACGAAATAAAAAAGAACCCGATATAACGGGCGCATGGCTACGAGCCGCCATCTTGTTTGTACCGGCTCTTTTTCTTTGGACCGTGTATGGTCAAAGCTTAGGCGCTCATGCTCTGTCTAAAAAAACATTTGATGCCGACGAAATAATTTCGCTTCCCCAAACACCGCCAGAGCAACTTTCTATCCAGGACTCATCCGTTAAATCAGCGTCACTTTTAGATCTGTTAAAAAATTCGGATGAATTTGAAGGAGCCCATGTCGCCACTGAAGGCATGGTTTTCCGCAGCAACACAATTCCTGAAAACACTTTTAAAATTTTTCGCTTTGTCATTATTTGTTGTGCTGCGGATGCATTGCCACTCTGGATTTTAGTAAACAGTGAAGAATCTCAGAATCTGGAAAATGAAACCTGGGTAAAAGTTGAAGGAAAATTCAAAATTAAAAAGATTAACGGCAGGCAGATACCCAACATTGATGCTGAGGCGGTTGATCCAATTCCTACTCCAGCACCGGAAAAGCAATATCTTTTCTTTTATTAATGGCGCTTATTGAGATGAAAAAACTGAACTCAATGAACTGACTTCCTCTCAGTTCGCAGGCAGTTCTTACAAACCCCGTCAATGCGAACTTCTACATTTTCAATTACTCCTGGAAAGGTACGCCGCATAGGTTGCATGTCAACGTTTAAACTTTGCGGATTTAGACACTCCAAGTTCCCGCAGCTCTTGCAGTAAAAATGGGGATGGGCGGGATGGTTTTCATTGGGAGCCAAGCCATACACAAACGAACGTCTGCCGCCGCTGATTCGATCAATTAGTCCCTTTTCCACCAGGAGGTCTAAAATTCGATACACGGTCACACGGTTAATATTATAGGTTCGGCTGAGCGTTTCAAAAATTTGCCGGGCACTCAATGGGCTGTTGTTGTCTCCGATAACTTCAAGCACCTGCAAACGCTTCGGCGTAGATTCCAATCCGGATTCTTCAAGCAAGTTCGTATAATCGCATTGGTGGCACATAATAATTTTAGTCCTTTATAGGTTTTAATTGAATTATTTCTCAACCATCTTAACAGTTCGTTTCGAAATTTTCGGGATAATACGCTCGATTGCAATTGATATGAGAAAGCCAAAGGCTGCTACCAGAATAATTGAGGCACCGGAAGTCAAATTAAAGATAAACGAAAACCACATGCCGGTAAAGGTAAAAATGGCGCTCATCACACTGGAAAAAATCATCATTTTAATAAGGGATTTTGAATATTTCTCCACAATATAGGGCGGGATGGTCAACAGGGCGATAACCAGGATCAATCCCACAACACGGATGATCATCACAACCGACACGGCAAGCAAGGCGATCAACAGGAAATACAATGATTTTACATGAATTCCGCGAATCTGGGCAAATTCCTCATCATAGGATAGGGCTAAATAGTCATTATAAAAATAGCTCACCACGCAGATGATGATGGCACCGACTGCCAGCATCAGCCAGATGTCCGAATCAGGCACCGTTAAAATGCTCCCGAACAAGTAACTCATCAAATCCACATTGTAGCCCGGTGTTAAATCAATGAGAATAATGCCAAGCGCCATCCCAACTGCCCACAACACCCCAATAATCGTGTCAGATCGGTGCTTTGCCTTTAGCGTAATGGCTGCCATGAAAAAGGCCATAAGCAACGCAAAGCCAATGGTTCCGAATAAATAGGGCCACCCGAAGAAAAAGGCCAGTCCGATTCCACCATATGAGGCATGGGCGATTCCGCCGGAAAGGAAAACAATCCGATTGACGACGACCAATGTTCCCATGATGCCGCAAATAAGGCTGGCCAGCAACCCGGCCATAAGCGCATTTTGCATGAATTCAAATTGAAGGGCTTCCAACATTTTAATCATCCCTGTGCGTATGCAAAACCCGATGGGGCAATCCATGGGCGATCAGTTCAACCGGACAAGCCTCTTCTGCTGTGCAGTGATACATGAATTCAATCATCTCGCCGGTGAGTTCTGCCTGACCATGATAATGTAAGCGCTGGTTAACGCAGGCAACTGATTTTACATAACCTGAAACCACCATCAGATCATGGCTGACAACGATAATGGTAATTGTCTGGTTTAATTCCTTTAAAAGGGTGTAAAACTCCCTTTGACCTTTTGTGTCGATACTGGCGGTGGGTTCGTCTAAAAAAAGAAGCTCCGGCTCCGTCACAAGCGCCCGGGCCACAAAAACCCGCTGTATTTGACCTCCCGAGAGCTCACCGATCCGGCGATTATGAAAGTCAGTCATTTCCACTTTCCCCAGGGCCTGTAGCGTGGCAATTCGATCCTTTCGGGAATGTCCGGACCAGCCTCTACCGGGCTTTAATTTTCCCATGAGCACCACATCTAATACGGAAACCGGAAAATCCTTGTTTATATGAACATCCTGGGGGACATAGCCGATGCGGTGGGAGACATCATTGGGTGGCTTCCCCAAAACACGAATTCGACCGCGATCAGCTGAAAGCAATCCCAACATGAGTTTTAACAGGGTCGTTTTTCCACCCCCATTGGGGCCGATCATGGCCATAAAATCACCCGCTTTTATATCCAGATTAACGTCTAGCAAGACAGGTTGTCGGTTATAAGAAAAATTTAAGTCTCTGATTTCAATAATGCTTAGGCTCATTTTTAATCTCACCTCAATGCGGCTTTAAATTTGCGGGCCACTTCCCGCAAATTTTCATCCCAGTTCTCTGCTAAGGGATCCACAAAGGCGACCTGACCGCCAATCGCCTTGGAAATAACTTTGGCACTGCTGGCTGAAAATTGCGGCTGCACGAAAATAATTTTAATTTCGTGTTCTCTGGCATGTTGGATGAAGTCTTGAAGTTCAGCGGGCTTGGGATCTTTGCCTTCAGCTTCGACAGGGACCTGTTTAAGATTGTAGGTCTGCGCGAAATAGCCCCAGGAAGGGTGGAAAACCATAAATTGGAGCGCTTTTTTCCCCTCGAATATGCTTCTCAGTTCTTTATCAAGATCGTTAAGTTCGGCAATAAATTTTTCGCAATTGGCTTTATAGACAGGCGCATGAACCGGGTCAATGTCGATAAGCCCATCACGGATATTTTGTGCCTGGATAATAACCAACGGCGGCGAAAGCCAGATGTGGGGATCCCCGAATTTATGAGGGTCATCACCTCGGTGAGAAGCATCTTTGCTGTGGCGGTGTTCCTTTCGGCGATGATTAAGGTCATATGGCGTTTTCATGGGAATTTTTTTGATTCCGGAATCCGTCTGTACAACCCGCAATTTGGGATTTGTGGCTTTAAATCGTTTAAGCCATACCTTTTCGAACTCGATGCCGATCGAAAAATAAATCCTTGCTTTTGATAGTGCGACCAGCTGTTGCGGTTTGGGTTCAAAGCTATGCGCATCGGCACCCGGTTCCACCATGACGATAACATCCACCAGATCATCGCCGACCTTTTCCACAAAAAACTTTTGCGGCAGAATGCTTACGAATACCTGAAACTTCTCAAATGCACAGGCCTCAGAAGACAGAAATAAAAACAGAATGGCACAAATTGTTGGTGCAAAAAAGGCTCGGTACATGTCATTGATTACCTGAATTGATAAAAGAAAAAAATTGATCCATTATTATTTGCAACTATTTGTCATTTACAGGCTATGATTTTAAAAAATTGATAAGTTATTTAATTTGCTAAAATTTATATTTATAATGACTAATTTATTGTATCAAAATCCTATTATTTTAAAGATAATCTAATGCAAATATGTTGCATTAATGCTTGTATGTCAAGATTAAACTGCAAATTACATGAACAAGGAAAGTCAACTCAGTCAATGACCTCTATTTACATAATTTTAAGGTTTTGCTAAATTGGCGAAAGAAAAATGGAAAAAGTCAACGATAACGTCTATGCTGAACTAATTTCGCCGGGTTGTAATGTAGGGATCATCGCCACCGGCAAGGGAGCTTTGATTGTCGATACCCCGCTGATCTCCCGGCAGGCCAAAGCAATCAACGGCGCTTTAAGCGATGCAGGTTACCAGCCGGTTCGTTTCATTGTTATCACCCATCCGCATGGTGATCACATTCTGGGCACGGATCTATTCGGCAAGAATGTGATCATTGCAGGTAATCGCCCCACTTATGAGAAAATGGGAAAACACGACCCCGTTTGGGTTCGAGATTGGGCCAACACCTGGACCTGGGAGAATCCGGATGATATCCAAGAGATGGTAGCCGCCCATGTTTCGCAGCCTGATGTGGTATTCGAAGAAGAGCTGACCCTCCACCTCGACCGTATCGAGATAATTATCTTTGCGCTTCCCGGTCACCTGGCGGAAAGTGTGGGCGTATTTGTGCCCGAGGCGGGCGTGCTTATCACCGGGGATGCCTTATTCTGCGACCACCATCCATACATGGGCGAGGGCAACTTTGACGTATGGCTGAGAAGCTTGGACAAAATGCGAAATCTCAAACCCGAACGCATTATCCCGGGTCACGGTCCGGTTTGCGGCCTTGAGGCCATCGACAAACAACAACGATACATGCAAAAGATGATAGCAGTCCGCAATAAATGGAACCCGGCTAAGGGAGAAAAGGCCGCACCGCCAAATGCCATCGATGAGTTGCTTGCATTTTATCCTTTGTATGGGCGTCCGGAGAAGATAATGCGGGCCCGCATTATTGAGAGTATCCGGGTGGCCGGTGATCCGCAATTCGAGTAACTCACCTCAAACGCAGGCTTACAAATTCTTATTTATTTCTTAATGACCTTCATGCCTTCCTTAGTATCTTGCACCATAAACCCCAGCGCCTCGATTTCATCGCGCAGTCGATCCGAAGTTGCATAGTCTCTAGCTTGCCGAGCCTTTTTGCGAGCATCTGCCAATTTTTGAATCGCTTCGGGCAATACTTCCTCTTTATCAAGCTGATCCAAATTCAATCCCAGCACCCGATCAAAATCCAAAATGGAAGCATACTTTTGCGAGTCGCTGATGCCGCTTTTGAGCATCTCCTGCACGACAGCCATCGCACGGGGCATATTCAAATCATCATTGACGGCTTGCAGGAATTTGGCTTTAAATTCTGCATGCGCGGTATTATCGGATTCATCTTTCGCCTTGGTCACCTGTCGAACCTGATTTTGCAGGTGCAGCAGACCATTGCGGGCAGCTTCAACACTTTCATCGCTGTATTCCATGGGCTTGCGGTAATGGGTTTGAAACGCCGCAAAGCGGTAAACCAGCGGATGAAGGCCCTGCTTGATGAAGGCGTTTTCAAGGGTGAGAAAATTTTCTTCGCTTTTGGCCATTTTCTTGCCGCCGGATATAATTAAAAAGGCACCATGCATCCAGAAATTAAAAAACCTTTTACCGGTAGCCGCTTCCGATTGGGCAATTTCATTGGTATGATGAACGTCGACGTGATCGATGCCGCCGCAATGAATATCCAGTTGATCTCCCAAAAATTTCATGCTCATGGCCGAGCACTCGATATGCCAGCCCGGAAAGCCGATACCCCAGGGAGAATCCCATTCCATCTGCCGTTGGGTACCTTCCGGGGAAAATTTCCATAAGGCAAAATCGGTGGGATTACGTTTCTCCGGATTTTTTTCTACTCTGGCACCCTCTTGCAAGGCCTCTATATTTTGATGAGAAAGCTTCGTATAATTCTTAAATTTAGATGTGTCAAAATAAATGCCGTCACCGGTATGATAAGTATAGCCTTTTTCTTCCAGCGTCTTCACCAGGGCGATTTGATCGGAAATCGTATCGGTGGCCTTTACCCAAATATCCGGCTCAAGAATGTTCAACCGGGCGATATCTTCTTTAAACGCCTGGGTATAGTATTCAGAAATTTCCCAGGCTGTCTTTCCTTCCCGGACGGCTCCTCTTTCGATCTTATCTTCACCCATATCGCGGTCACCGGTTAAATGTCCGACATCGGTGATGTTCATCACATGTTTTACGTGAAAACCATTGTACAACAAGACCCGCTTTAAAATGTCTTCGAAAATGTAGGTGCGCAGATTTCCAATATGGGCGTAATCGTAAACCGTGGGGCCGCAGGTATACAATCCGATCTCACCCGGTTTTACGGGTTTGAATTCTTCTTTGCATCGTGCCAGTGTGTTGTATAACCGCAATTTGATCATCGATTTTTCTCGATATCAGGCAATGATTTACCGCAGCAATTTTATATAATATTACTGCAAAAATATACGATTCGATGCAAACGAAGTCAAGCTATCCCAAAAAACTGCTTTTGAGAGTTTTTCTTGACCAACCTGAGCGAATCTTTATATGTATACGCAATATACCATAGATTCTAATTCAGCGGCTTCAATTGAATCAAAACGTATCGTGTCGCAGAGCGATTTGTCAGGCATCTCTATAAGATGGGAGGATAAAAGCGGATGGTAAATTGGTTTACAGGACTAAATCCGGTGATGCAGGCATTAATCGCCACATTGTTTACATGGTTTCTCACCGCGATGGGGGCCGGGCTGGTTTTCTTTTTTAGGAGGATCAACAGAAAGGTATTGGATGGTATGCTCGGGTTTGCTGCGGGCGTTATGATAGCCGCCAGTTATTGGTCTCTTTTAGCTCCTGCCATCGAGATGGCGGAAGAATCAAATCTTCCTGCCTGGGTCCCGGCTACCCTAGGTTTTTTATTCGGCGGATTCTTTCTTTGGATCATTGATAAAATACTTCCGCATCTGCATTTGGGTTTCCCCATGGAGGAAGCAGAAGGATTTAAAACCAGTTGGCACAGGAGCATCTTACTGGTGCTCGCCATTACCTTGCATAATATACCGGAGGGATTAGCCGTGGGCGTTGCATTTGGGGCGCTTGCATCTGATCTTCCGGCCGCCACTTTAGCCGGAGCCGTCGCACTGGCCTTGGGCATCGGAATCCAAAATTTCCCCGAAGGCACGGCCGTATCGGTACCTCTACGCCGTGAAGGATTATCCCGTCTAAAAAGCTTTTGGTATGGACAGCTTTCCGGGACGGTTGAACCAATTGCAGGCGTTCTGGGTGCGTTAGCTGTAATTTTAGTCAAGCCTGTATTACCCTACGCATTAGCTTTTGCCGCGGGAGCAATGATATACGTGGTCGTCGAAGAACTGATTCCGGAGTCCCAACTGGAAAAAAATACTGATATCGCCACTATGGGAGCAATGGGTGGTTTTGCCGTTATGATGACATTAGACGTGGCGTTAGGATAAGAATCATATGATTTAAAAAAGGCGGAGTCTCGATCAGCTTTGCCTCTTTTAATTCCACTTACAATCTAATTCGTTACAATTTACAAAAACCACAAATTATGTTAATTGTCGATTTTCCTGTCTCAGGTAAACAGGCCGGATGTGGCCTGTAAGGATCACAAAAAGTACCCATTCAAAATAAATAGAGGTGGAAAACATGGACGTAGAACGTGAAAGTATTGAATTCGATGTGCTTTTTGTCGGCGGCGGTCCGGCCAGCCTGGCCGGCGCCATCAAGCTCATGCAGCTGGCCCAGGAAAAGGGTAAGGAACTCGAAGTGGCTTTGATTGAAAAGGGAGCCGAAATCGGATCCCATGCCTTAAGCGGGGCAGTCATGAATCCCGTGGCCCTCAAAGAGCTAATTCCGGATTTTACAGAAAAAGGATGCCCCATTGAAGCCGCTGTCAGGGATGACGAATTTTACTTTCTGACCGAAAAAGGCGCCTATTCCGTGCCTTTCATTCCCAAGCACATGCATAACAAAGGCAATCTCATTATCAGCCTTTCCCGGTTGGTTCGATGGCTCGGAAGCATTGCTGAAGAGATGGGCTTAAATATATTTCCCGGATTTGCCGGAAAAGAGGTGCTATACGCTGAGGATCAGAAAACCATTATCGGTGTTCGAACCGGCGATCAGGGGTTGGGGCCCGAGGGTGAGCCCAAATCAAACTTTGAACCGGGTATCGATATTCATGCCAAGGTCACGGTCTTCGGAGAAGGTGCTCGCGGCAGCTTATTTAAGGAGATTGCAAAGAAACTCGATATTTTTGACCGCAAAATGCCGCAGGTATTTGAAACCGGTATTGAAGAGGTCATCGAACTGCCCGAAGACCATTATTTTACCACCAGCAAAGGCAACGATATCCATCTGATGGGATATCCGATAGGTCTGTATACCCCGGGGGGCGGCTTCATATATGAAATGAAAGACAACAAGTTGACCCTTGGATTTCTTACCGGGCTTTGCTACCAGGATCCGTTGCTCGATCTATACGAAGCGTTTATTAAGTTCAAACGCCACCCGTTTGTCGCCAAGATCATTAAGAACGGCAAAGTCATCGAGGCCGGGGCAAGAGCCGTTTCAACCGGCGGATATTATTCCGTACCCAAGTTGGCTGTTGATGGGGGGCTTTTTATCGGCGGAAATGCGTCCATGCAATTTATGCCGGGATTAAAGGGCATCCATGTGGCCATGAAATCCGGCATGCTGGCCGCAGAAGCGATAATGGAGGCACTTGAGAAAGGCAGTTTTAAGGAAGAAACACTGCAGGTCTATGCGCAGTTGTTTGAAGAAAGCTGGGCCAAAAAGGAATTATATGAGGGGCGAAATTTTTACCAGGCGCTCTCAAAAACAAATTTATCCAAATTTTTCTTATTGGGGGCTCAATATTTCACCAATGGCCGCGGTTTTGTTGATCGGATGCCACTGGAGGAAGATTATCAAACCTTAATACCGTTGAAGGAAGGCCAGCAGGATGCTGCGTCGGATCTTGGCGCCAGTGTCTATGATGGGGTCTTATATGTGGACAAACTAACCAGTGTCTATCTGTCTAAAACCAAGCATCGCGAAGATCAACCGTCCCATATCATTGTGCACGATACAGACCTGTGCATCAATGAATGTTACCCTAAATACAAAAGTCCTTGTACGCGGTTTTGTCCGGGAAATGTATATGAAATCGAGGTAGACGAAAACACCTCCCAACGAAAACTTAAGTTGAATCCTTCCAACTGTCTGCATTGCAAAACCTGCGATATAAAGGACCCCTATGAAAACATTACCTGGACCTGTCCGGAAGGCGGAGAAGGACCCGGGTATACCATGTTGTAAATTAAGAAAAGTTAGGCGATTATAAATAATTTGCGTGCTTATTACCGCAACAACATTTTAAAACAGATAAGTTTGAAGTGTAAAGTGATCTCATGAAGGTTTCAGGTGTCAGCTTTCGGGCTTCGGCCGCGCAGGCGGGTCTCAGGACCATATATTGAGAAGGCTGACACCTGAACACTGAAACCTGCATCAAGAAAAGGGAGTTAGGCTAACCATGGATTTTGAATTAACCGAAGAACAACAGATGGTAAAGGAAATGGCGCAACGATTTGCGGAGACAGAGATTAAACCCAAAGCTCCGGAACTGGATGAAAAACATGAGCACCCGGCAGATATCTGCAAGCAGATGGGCGAGCTGAAGCTGATGGGTATTGCCGTGCCCGAAGAATACGGCGGAGGCGGCATGGACAATGTCAGCTATGCCGTGGCCCTCATCGAGATATCCAAGGCATGTGCCAGCACAGGGGCCATTATGTCGGTAAACAATTCCCTGTATTGTTTTCCGGTAATGGCTTATGGAACACATGAACAAAAGGTCAAATATCTAACCCCCGTTGCGGCGGGCGAAAAAATAGGTTGCTACGCCTTAACCGAGGCCGGCGCGGGTTCGGACCCGGCCGCCCTGCGCACCACTGCTGTTAAGGACGGCGATGAATGGATCATCAACGGAGAAAAAAAATTCATCACCAGCGGTAATGTGGCCTCTTACGCCGTGATTGCCGCCGTAACCGAAAAGGGTGCGGGTTACAAAGGAATCAGTTCATTTGTGATCGATCTGGAAAATACGCCGGGGTTTAAGGTCGGTCGGGTGGAGGAAAAATTAGGAATCAATGCTTCCGGAACCGCGGAGATGGTCTTTGAAGATGCCAGGGTGCCTGCCGATGCGCTCTTGGGCCAAGCAGGAGAAGGATTCAAGCAGATGCTGACCACCCTTGACGGCGGTCGGATCGGCATCGCTGCACAAGCAATAGGTATCGGACGCGCCGTCCTGGAAGAGGCCCTGGAATATGCCAAAACCCGTGAGCAATTCGGCAAATCCATCGTTACTTTCCAAGCCATCCAGTGGAAATTAGCCGATATGGCCACCGAACTGGATGCCGCCGAACTCTTGACACTCAGAGCGGCCTGGTTGGAGGACAATGGCAAGCCATACGAAAAGGCAGCTGCCATGGCCAAGATGTATGCCTCGGATATCACCATGCGCGCTTCTATTGAAGGTGTTCAGATTCTGGGCGGATATGGATACTGCAAAGAATATCCCATGGAACGGCATATGCGGGATGCCAAGATCTGCCAGATCTATGAAGGTACCAATGAAATCCAGCGTTTGGTCATCGCTAACAATCTGATTAAGGGCAGATAAAATCGCCTAGCGATTTTATATCGTGTCTTGAGTCGGAACGGTATTTCCAGACTGTCCAATATCCCTTGCAATTCCACTAATAGCCCTCCCCTTGACGGGGGAGGGTCTGGGTGGGGGTGATAAAATTGGTGAAAAATCAAGATCTTATCTGACCACCCGCCCCTTAATCCCCTCCCATCGAGGGAGAGGAAATGAGTTGTTGGACAGCCTGTTTCGAGAATCGCTACAACCGGCCTTTCCTCAATATCGCCACCAGTAACCAAATCCCCATTATGGCTGCCGCTGAAAATAAAATTATCCCGATCAGGGAAATGCCGAATATTAGCGGCGGGATTTCTGAGATCACGATGAGTGCAGATCCGATGATAAGCGCTGCAATAATGATAGAAAAAGCGAGCCGATTGCTGATCTGATCGTGAGTGGCAAGCATGGTCTCAAGACCCCGGTGTTCAAGCTGCAGACGAATTTTCTGCCGACGGATAAGATCGGCAAGATCCAGCAAATCTTTGGGAAACTGTTGCAAAAATTGAAGTAATTTAGAGGCCAGATCGATTACATCCCCGGCGATCCGTTGCGGTCTGAACCGATCAAGTTTCACCCGCTGAACAAACGGCGCCGCGTTCGCAATCATGTCAAAATCCGGATCGAGAATTCGTCCGACACTTTCCAGCGTACTGATGGCTTTCATCATCAAAAAAATATCCGGAGGGATTTGGAGGCGAAAATTGGTAGCCAGCTCCAGCAAATCGCGCAGCAATTTGGCGAACTCAATATCTTTAAGCGGCTTGTACAGATGACGCCCCATAAAATCCGCCATCTCTCTTTCAAACGTTCGAAGCTCCGGTTGCTCTTGCCAGTAAGTTAACTTTAAAAGGGCCTGCGCCGCCCGGCCTTCGTTTTGGTGAACCACGCTGTCAATCAGGTCAACAAAATCTTCACGGGTCTGGCGATCCACAACACCGGCCATGCCGAAATCAAGCAAACAAATGACGTTGTTCGGTAATACAAAAATATTACCCGGGTGTGGATCGGCATGAAAGAATCCATGATCGAAAACCTGGCTAAGAACAAGTTCGGCCCCGCGGGTGGTAATTAATTTTCTGTCCAGGCCTGCCGCCTCAAGTTTGTCAATTTCAGATATTTTTATGCCTTCGATAAACTCGGTGGTAAGAATACGGGAGGTGGTTGTCTCCCGATAAACCTTTGGGATATAAACATATGAGGTGTCTAAAAACTGACGGGCGGCCCGCTCCATATTTGTTGCCTCGATTTTATAATCGATTTCCTTTTCAAGTGTGCGTGCAAATTCTCTAACAATCTTCACCGGACGGTGAAAAGACAATTCCTCAATGTGCCGCTCGGCCAGTGTTGCCAGATGGAGCATGATCTCAAGGTCAACTTCGATGATTCTTCGGATGCCGGGGCGTTGAAATTTAACCGCCACGTTTTCGCCGTCTTTTAATACAGCCCGGTGGACCTGACCGATGGAAGCCGATGCTAACGGGGTCTCGTCCAGGCTTTCAAACAATTCCTCAGGTGGCAAACCAAATTCGGACTCCACCACTGTTCTCACATCACTGAAGGGGAAAGGCGGTACCTTATCCTGAAGTTTGGATAGCTCATCGATAAATTCGACCGGGATAAGATCCGGACGGGTGGAAAGAATCTGTCCGAGCTTAATATAGGTCGGCCCCAGTTCCTCGAAAGCCATTCTCAATCGTTGGGGCCGGGTGAGTTTTTCCGCCCGTTCCGCTCGTTTTTTTGAAATCATCTGAAGACCGACTTCGATATATTGGTCGATCTTCAACATTTCGAGCAAATCGCCAAATCCGTACTTGAACAATACAGTCAAAATCTGGCGATAGCGAGCCAGGTGGCGATAGGTGCGGCTGAAAACCCCGATCTTTCTTATGCTAAGCATATGCGATCCGAAATGTTAGTTAGTCTTCTTGGTTTCATTACTGACCATTTTTTTCAGTTCCCTGATTTCTTTCCTCAAGGCCTTTATTTCATCACCGGTTACAACATCCGCCTTTTTCAACCATGCCTTTACGATCTTTTCTACACGTGCCTCCAGCTTCTTTTGAGAATCTTCATATTTTTTTTGTAAATCGTCTAAAAATTTGCGGCCCTCTTTTTCAGACATTTTTCCTTTTTTGATCAGCTCCTTAGCCAGATCTTCGACTTCCTCCCAGGTCTTCAGCGCCAGGCCAACGCCGGCCTGCAAGGTTTTTTTCATTAAATCAGCCATGGTATGCTCCTTTCTAGATTGTTTAGAATCTTAACCTGTTTGGTTCTCCACAGGCGGGTTTAGTTTAGGTTTCTAAAATTATTTTAAAATAATTGGGGTGAGACAACAAGAAGTTTATGCAGAATGTCAAGTCATTTAAAAGGCACTTGACTGTTTGCATAAACTGACTTAGGTTTTTCAATTATCAGCAATTGATCAGATCCTAGCGAATTCAATGAAAGGAAAATCGCCATTATGCCATTTTCTATCGCACTGGCCGGCAAAGGGGGTACTGGTAAAACCACCCTGGCCGGTATGCTTATCAAATATTTGGTTCAAAAAAACAAAACGCCTGTATTGGCTGTCGATGCGGATTGTAATGCCAATCTCAATGACGTCCTTGGTTTGAAAATAACCGATACCCTCGGCAACGCCCGGGAAGAAATGAAACGGGGGGATGTCCCCAGTGGTATGACCAAGGATATTTTTATGGAAATGAAGCTGGAGCAGGCGGTGATCGAAGCAGACGGTTTTGACCTAATCGTCATGGGACAACCAGAAGGGGCAGGCTGCTATTGTGCCGCCAACACGTTGCTGACCGGGTTTTTAGAACGGCTTCAAAACAACTATCCTTACATCGTCATGGATAATGAAGCCGGTATGGAACATATCAGCCGGTTGACCACCAAAAACGTAAACATTCTTTTGATCGTTTCAGACCCATCCCGCCGGAGCCTTCAGGCTGCTGTAAGGATTGACGAACTCGCCAGGTGTTTGAATATCGGGGTCGGCAAAAGTTACGTGGTCTTCAATATGGTCAAAGAGGCACCTTCCGAAAAGGCGCTGGAAATGATCAAAAAAGCCAATCTTGAACTAATTGGGACCGTTCCTGAGGACGATCTTATTTATGAATATGACCTTGAGGGGCGCCCCACCTTCGATCTTCCGGAAAATAGCAAATCGGCCAAAGCTGCATTTGACATATTTGACAAGATAGTGGCATAGAGCATCGTGCATAGCACAAAGCGCATAGCAATCCCATGAACAAAACCGGATTTTTATACGATGAAAGATACCAATTGCATAAGACCGGACATTTCCATCCGGAAATACCGGATCGACTCCCGTCGGTTTATAACGGCATAAAAGAAGCCGGGCTGCTTTCAAAGCTTGTTCTGATAAAAGCCTGTATGCCGGAGATGAAGTGGATCGAAACGGTACATGACAAAAATTATATCCAGCGTTTTGAGGCAGCCTGCGGTTCCGGAAAAATGATTTTTGACAGCCCGGACAACCAAATGTGCGCCGTAACTTACGATACGGCTTTACTGGCTGTCGGCGGTATTCTGGATGTCGTCCGTCAGGTTATGGATCGTGAGCTGGACAATGCCTTTTGTGCGGTAAGGCCCCCGGGGCACCATGCTGAAGTCAACCGTGCTATGGGCTTCTGTTATTTTAACAATATTGCCATTGCCGCACGATACATACAAAAAAATTGGAGTATTGAGCGCGTAGGCATTGTGGATTTCGATGTCCACCACGGCAACGGCACCCAGCATATATTTGAAGACGATCCCAGCGTCTTTTACTACTCCATTCATCAACACCCTTCTTTTGCATATCCGGGAACCGGCCGTGAATTTGAATGTGGCAAAAATCTGGGTTACGGGTATACCAAAAACTCTCCGGTGTTGCCGGGTCAAGGCGATAGCGAATACAAGCGCCTGATACAAAGAGATTTACTGCCGGCGTTTGCCGAATTTAAGCCCGAGGTTATTCTTGTTTCAGCCGGATTTGATGCTCATATGGATGATGATATGTCAGACATTAAATTGTCTACCGAAGGGTTTTCCTGGATTGCTAAAAAAATTGTTGAAATGGCAAATACCTATGCACAGGGACGGCTGATTTCCGTGCTTGAAGGCGGATATTCGCTAAGACGACTGCCGGAGCTGGCAAGAAACCATGTGGAAATATTACTAAACAGCTAATCAGGTCGAAAAAATTCTCTCATCCGATATTCGAATTTTAAATTTCCGAAGTTATTCGGACCAAGGAGGATAATCTCATGTTCGTAAGTCGATCCATGACCCGCAAGGTTATCACGGTGGATCAGGAGGCAAATATCTTTGAAGCGCAGGAACTCATGACCGGGAAGCATATTCGCCACCTTCCGGTTGTTGATAAAGCCAATCGTTTAATCGGTATTGTTACCGACCGGGACATCAGAAGTGCCTTGCCCTATAGCTTTTTTAAAGAATCCGTTAGTGAAACAGAAAAGGAAAAACTCTCCAATCTTAGCGTAAAAGATATAATGTCTAAAAACCCCATCTCAATTTCGCCGACTTACACCATCCAGGATGCGCTGCTGCTTATACAGGATTCGCGGGTTGGTGCGCTGCCTGTTGTCGATGATGACGGTAAACTCACCGGAATTATTTCGGTACGGGATCTTTTGCGTGCCTTTATTAATGTATTAGGTATCGGAGAACCCGGCACCTTATTGTGTATTCTCGTGGAAGAGAAGGTTGGACAATTGAAAAAAATTGTGGATGCCATCACCGAGGAAAACATCTCATTTGGCAGTGTATTAGTTGCCCGGTATTGGGATGAAGACAAACGAGCGGTATTTCCTTACCTTTTGACGCAAAATGTCGCGCATGTGAAGAAGAAATTGGAAAAATTGGGGTTTACGTTGCTTGATCCCATGCAATGGTATCTTGACCAGTTGCCGAAACATGAAGCTTGAGGACAAACCCCAAAATAAACTCAGCAAAGTGGCTGCCCGCCCCCACAAGGATTTATATATCTATTATCTTCAGGGTCGGTTGAAACCCGGAAAGGAAATATTTCAAGAAAACTTTATCGGCAACTGGGAAGAGGATGATTTTTCCTTTCTTTTCTTTTCCAGTCCGGCCCGGCACGATGTCGAAGCACTCTTACGCACTCAACCGCAACTAACCTATCTTGACACCTTCCATATGTCCTATGATCAGTGGCAGAGCGAAAGGTTTACCACGATCAAACACGGCATATTCTGTATTCGGCCGGCATGGGAGGCTTCAGTAGATCGGAATCCAAGTTTCGATGATGAACTTACTGTTTTCCTGAACCCCGGTGTTGTATTCGGCACCGGCACCCATCCCACAACCTGTGATTGTCTTAAAGCCCTGGAATTGGCTACTGCTACGAGAAAAATAGAAACGGTTCTGGATTTAGGAACCGGCACCGGTCTTCTGGCACTTGCCGCCGCAAGGCTGGGTTGCCGGAAAATTCTTGCAATTGACTTGAATCTGCTCGCGGCAAAGACAGCCAATAATAACGTTTGCTTTAATGAACTTGAAGACAAGGTGCTGGTGGCCCAAGGTCGGGCAGAGGATTTTATTGATTGCACCGCTGACCTTGTCATTGCAAATATTCATTACGATGTCATGCAGAATTTAATCCGTTCAGAAGGATTTCTGCATAAAAGAAGGTTTATTCTCTCCGGGCTCTTGCGCAGCGAGGCCAAAGCCGCTACGAATATGTTAGCGCTATTGCCGGTAAAAGTTATTAAAACCTGGTCACATGATGGGATCTGGCATACGTTTTACGGTAAAAGGTGTGGAAAATAAGTTGGAATGCTTCAACAAATTCGATAATATTAGAATACGATGAAGCGTCCCAGGTGTTGAAAGGAAAAAGATGTACATCAAGTGCTGGGGATCGAGAGGTTCCATTCCGGTTTCTGGAAAAGAATATCTAAAATATGGCGGGGATACGACCTGTTTAGAAATCCGAACCAACAGCGATGATATTATTATTATCGATGCCGGCACCGGCATCAGGCGTCTTGGAAATAAACTCGCCGATGAAAAAACCAATACCGTTAACTTTCTTTTCACCCATGCCCATTGGGACCATCTGATGGGTTTTCCCTTCTTCAAACCCCTTTATTTCAAACGGACAAAATTGCGAATGCATGGGTGTCCGTTCCACACGAAATTTGTCGAAACCATTATTTCAAAAATCATGGCACCTCCCAACTTCCCTGTAAAGTATTCAGATGTGATCGCCCAGATGGATTTTAAAAATGCATGCCCCTCAGATTTTAGTATCGGTTCGGTGACAGTGACTCCCATTGCGATCAGCCACCCCAATGGCGGTAGCGGATATAAGTTCATTGAAGACGGCAAGTCGTTTGTTTTTTTAACCGACAATGAATTGGGATTCGTCCATCCCGGTGGTCGGAACTTTAAAGATTATGCGAAATTCTCTGCCGGAGCGGATCTGCTGATTCACGATGGAGAATATACTCCGGATGAATATGCGACGTTCATTGAATGGGGCCATTCGGTGTACACCGATGTGCTGGATCTCGCCCGCGAAGCCGGTGTTAAGAAATTGGGACTGTTTCATCTCAACCAGGAACGCACCGATGATCAAATGGATGATATCGTTGACATCTGCAAGCAACACATCGCAAACAACCTCCTTAAGTTTGAATGTTTTGCAGTGGCGAGTGATATGACGTTCAATTTATAATTATAGCACCGCCTTGCAAGGCAACGCTAAAATCCGAATAATAAATGTTCAAGACAGATTCTCCATGGATTAAAACAGTAATTCTAAATCCTCCAACTCTTCAAAACAACACCGCCGATGCAGACCGCCTTATCAACGCCTTAAAGTCCAAACTTAAAACCACTGCCATCGATGTCGACGTTGAGCTGTTAAGGCGATTATCGGATGTTCTGCGCAAAGCAGATTACAAGATGCGCTGTGTTGTGTTTAAGGATCGTCAAAGATGGATCCTAATGGACGTTACCAATTTAGCTGATACGCGCACGATCGCCGGTTTGGCCGCAGATCTCGGAACCACCCGGGTAGAGTTGCGCCTTTTAGATCTTGATAACGGCCGCACAATCGCTGAATCCGCCTTTGACAATCCCCAGGAATCTGTGGGACCCGATGTATTGGCCAGGATTCATTTTACTGATCAACCGAGAGGGCTAGAAAAGCTAAATGAACTTGTTATCAATGGATTGAACCGTGCAATCGACAATATGTGCGCGGCCAACGGACTTGAACCGCAAAATATTTATGCGCTATCGGTAGCCGGAAATACAACCATGACCCATCTTTTTATGGGCTTAAATCCCCGCTGGCTTATCCGCGAACCTTACATACCGGTGGTCAACACACCCGCAATCCTAAAGGCCCAAACGCTCGGTATTCGAATTCACCCGCAAGCTGCGGCTTTTATTTTCCCAAACATCGGCAGTTACTTCGGCGGTGACGTGATTGCGGGAATCTTATTTTCGAAAATTCACAAACACGAAGAGACAGCGATTCTGGTTGATGTGGGCACAAATGCTGAAGTGGTGCTGGGTAACAAAAATTGGTTAATCGCTTGCGCGGGGGCTGCAGGCCCGGCCCTTGAGGGCGGAGTTACGCAAATGGGCATGACGGCTGGTCCGGGAGTTATCGATAAAATCTCGGTTAACCCCAACACGCATGAATTTGAAATTCACACCATCGAAAATCTTCCGCCAAAAGGCATATGCGGCTCAGGTATAATTGATCTGGCAGCCCAACTTTTTCTCTCGGGCATGATTGACATCCGCGGGAAATTAATCCCGGCGGTCTGCGGCAACAGGCTTAAACAAATTGATGGAATTTTGCATTTTGTGGTGGTACCGGCTGATCAATCGGCCACGAAAACAGATCTTTCCATCAGTCAGGCGGATTTGGATAGCCTGATACGATCCAAGGCCGCCATGTATACTATATTGAGAACAATTACCGCATCGGTGGGTATGACACTAACGGAACTGGAGACGTTTTATGTCGCCGGAACTTTCGGCACGTTTATCAATCCCCGCTCGGCCATTTGCATCGGGATGCTGCCGGATTTGCCGCTTGATCGATATAAACCATTGGGAAACAGCTCGCTTGGCGGTGCAGCTCTGGTGCTTACATCGGATCGGTATCTTAACCAAATTGATGACATCCGCAATCGCATCACATATCTGGAATTAAACGTCAATCAGGAATTCATGAATCGTTTCAGCGCCGCAAAGTTTCTCCCCCACACGGATCCGACGGAGTTTCCATCAGTGAAGTTTTTTAAATGAGAATGAGGGTCGCATCTTAATTATTAATTATTGACATAAGCCTTCATTTCCAATATTGTTTCATTAAGCTTGAATGAAAACAAAAGCTGGTTTTAAAGCAGGGCACAACGCTTTGTGTATGTAATCCCAGCGAAGTCACAAACATCGCGATAGTAGCATAATCGGGGTTTAAAATAGACGCTACAGGAGTTAGCATCAATGGCCAGACCACTGCGCTTAGAATATCCGGGTGCATATTACCATGTGATTCATCGCGGTAATGCCGGTGGAAATATATTTATTAGCAACCGCGACCGTGAAAAATTTTTAGAGAACCTGGAAAAAGCCGTTGAACGCTATGAGATCAAGATTCATACATACTGTTTGATGACGAACCACTATCACCTGCTGGTTGAAACTCCCCAGGCGAATTTGAGCCAAGCGATCAAATGGATTAATGTCAGCTATGCCGCCTATTTCAATCGCAAGCGTCACAGAAGGGGTCACTTATTTCAAGGACGATTCAAATCGATTTTGGTGGATGCCGATGAATATCTAAAACATTTATCGCGTTATATTCACCTCAATCCGCTGCGTGCCAAAATGGTTGAAGCGCTGTCGGCGTATGCTTGGAGCAGTTATCCTGCTTTTATCGGCAAGGTCAAAGTGCCTGTTTGGCTTGACAGCGATTGGCTGCTTAGTTTGTTTGGCAACAACCGAAAAGCGGCAGCTAAAAACTATCGGGATTTTGTGGAGAAAGTTGATGTTGCCAGCCTTGAGGATCCCGGCCGGGATTTGGCGGGCGGCTTCATACTTGGTGGGGTTGAATTTGTCAATTGGGTTAAA
>Ga0209536_100002975_pt1 | contig 27442 bp, 16 predicted proteins | sample DeeMarSeWOR28_12_FD_187461 | JGI IMG/M metagenome (GOLD analysis project Ga0209536, IMG submission 187461) | Marine sediment microbial communities from White Oak River estuary, North Carolina - WOR-2-8_12 (SPAdes) (version 2) | ecosystem: Environmental > Aquatic > Marine > Intertidal zone >... | reverse complement strand
TTTGATGTTTGTCGGCATCATCTTCTCATCTGTCTATGATAGCTCGGAGAAGGTGCGGCTACCCCAGGGTAATTCCCACTCCACCCTGGGTTATGAGCTGAAATTTAGTGGCCCGGAGTTTTTCAGAGAGCCGAGGGGGGTGCGTCTGGATCTTCCCGTGGACGTCAAAAAGGGAAACACCGAATTCATCGCCCGGCCTGATATCCGCGCTGAGGACAGTCAATATGGCCAGGGTAGACGCTTCAGCCGTCCCCACATTCGGCGAGGCCTGGTCTCTGATCTTTACATATCACCGGTGGATTTTGAACCCGAGAAGGAAGAGAAAACTCTCTCTGCTGGAAAACAGCTGGAGTTAAAAAAGCACGAGAAAATCCACTTGCAGGACTACGAGATAACTTTTGTTGCTTTTGACGTATCAGGCATGATGGGCCAACCAAATGGCCAAGGGGTGAGCGTGGGAGCCGACCTTACGGTTTCCTATAAAAACGAGGATCCCGTAAAGCTAAAGCCGGTCCTCACCATGGGCAAAGAAGGTAACTCGGCAAAACCTGTCAGACTGCCTGGACCAGTGGATGCCTTCGTTTCTCTGGTTAAGATAGAAGCAAGTGCCGGAAGCATAGTCCTTGAATATCAGGGCCCTGCAGCCGGCCCAGACAAAGGAACAGAAAAGACTCCTCCGGCCTTCATTGCAGAGGTGAGCGTGAAACCCGGCATGACGGTTCTTTGGCTTGGCAGTTTCCTTATCCTTGTGGGTGGTTCCATCGGCGTTGTTCGCCGCTGGAATTAAATGACCAGCTATTCAACCGTGATCTCGGCATCCTCCAAGAGGACCTCATAGCTGTAACCATAGCCAAAATCACGATTCACCGAGACCTTCCCGTTCACCAGCACCAGATCGCCAACCTCGGCCATAGCGGTGGTGGTGACTGTTAGATCATTAGTCCCCTCACTGCCGCTGCCGTCTTGCAGATGAAGCCAGTTCTTGCCCATAATTTGCGGGAGAAATTTGACCACCTTGCCGCGCACCAAAACCTGCTTGCCCGCCAGATCTTCTTTCCCGGCAAAGATCTCCGCCACGGTCTTGCCGTCTTTGACCTTCTCCACCTTACCAAGGTCAATCTGCGGCTTGCTACTCTTAGCACCCATGGGAGGGTGACCGGCAGGCATCTCCAGTTGCTGGCTGAAGCCCTGGCTATTTTCGCCGGCACTGATGGCGCCCACAAAGTGGACCAGTTCGAAATCACGCTCGAGAGTATTGCTGTGAAAGTTCTTCATCACCAGTCCCTCGGGGACAACCACCGTGTCTCCAACCTTGCCGTGGAATTCAGGAGTAGCAGCCCAAATTTTTTCTTGACCCGTATCCACCTGCACGTAGGTGTAACGCTCGACTTTGATGGTTTCTGCCACCGTGCCTCTGAAGCCGCCGCCAGCGGATTCGTCAACCACAGATTTTTGCTGGACTGGTTGTTTCTCACTTTTGGGAGCTTTGTCCTGACAGCCAATAGCCAGGGCTAAGACCGCCAGCAATACAATGATATCTTTTTTCATAATTTTTTCCTCTAGCTTGACTTTTTTCCTACTCAACTAACTCAAAAACCTGAACACGACTGTTATTTGTATCCGCCACAAAAATTTCGCCTTTATCATTAATGCACATTTGGGCTGGATAATTCAACCATCCCTCTTTCCAACCCATGCTTGACTGCCGTCCCAAAAATGAGCCATCCTGCCCTAGGATAATAATGCTGCCCCCATTCTTGTCCACCAGGTAGATGCGTCCTCTGTTGTCTGAGGTCAAGCTTGCTGGAAATCTCACATATTCCTTTAAGTTTTTCGTTATAGGCGAAAATCCTGTGGATAATTTGGCGGCCCTATAGACTATGCCTTTAACGCTGTCGACTATTAAAACAGTTCCTGCGTAATCGACTGTTATGTCAGAAAAAAAACCGTATCCTTGGGGGAACTCCAGATGTCGCAGGTATCTCCCGTCAGGGCTTAGCGTCAGCACCCTCTCGGACAATATATCTAAAATATATATATTGTCCTCTTTGTCTATAGTAAAACTGCGGGGGACGTACCCTGTCGGGGAGGGTAATCCCACGGGTTGGAGATAGCCTCGAAACTCTCCAGCAGGAGACAAGCGAACAATGCGTCGCTCCTTGCGATCAAAGATGTAGATTTCACCTCGCGAGTTGATCTCTGTCTTTATAGGATACAATAGCTGGTCCGGCTTGATCTCTACCGTCCCGGTCTCCACGGTTCCGTCCTTGAAGATGTACTTTAGAAGCCGCCCGTTTCCGGTGTCAGCCACAATGAGGTGTGTTTGGTTGTTGCAAGCAACGCCTTCAGCTTCTTTAAGTGGGACGCCTTGATCATCAGTATATATGGAAGTGATATACTTGAATTTTATTGCCGCTCCGCTAAAAGGAACCAGGAGAAAGAGCACTGAAACCAGGGTTACGGCTATCATCCCGCATATCTTATTAGTTAAGCCTTTGGTCATTTCTGTTATCTTCTCCGTTCCGGGTGGCATTGGATGCAAAGTTCATAGGTATTGCTGAAAGGTAACATAGCTGGATTGTTTCCCGTCCCGCACGCTTTGTGACAACTTATACACTCCACGGTGAGGTTTTTGTCTCTTGGATCTATTATTTTTTCACCGATGGGGTGGGTTGAATGGGTCTGCCACTCGTGACAACGGCCGCAAAGCTCCACGCCAGTAGACTGCTGAGGGAAAAGCAAGATATTGTCAGAGGCATGGGGGGAGTGGCAGCTTGTGCATTCGCCTTTTTTTACAGGTTCACATAACTTCTCGTTTTTCGGATTATTTATCGACCATTTTTGTAATTCCACCGTATCCCCATGGCACTTGCCGCAGACGTCGACTATTGATCCCTTGAGAAGCTTCTCCTCTTTGGTGGCATGGGGGTCATGGCAATTCAAGCAGCCAACCTTATCAACCAATGGCCAGTGCACCCGATTCTTGTTGAAGGTTTGGTCAACCATATCTTGGTGACATTCCCGGCACAATTGGGTGGTTTCCTTTTTGGTCTTGAGAGCATTCGGCGAAGTGGGTTCCTTATGGCACTGGTTGCACCTTTTCTTGGTTACGTCAGCATGGGCAACATTAAAAACAATTCCCCTGTTATTGGAGCCATGGGGACTGTGGCAGGAGTTACAGTCGGCATCCACCACAGGATATTCCATGTGGGTTGTTTTGAAAGTTAGCTTGTCAGTCTTGTGGCATTCCTTGCAAAGGGCAGGAACTTTCTTTTGGAGCAGATGATCTGATTCGGCCGAGGCGTGAGGATTGTGGCAGTTGAGACATCCTTTGCCCTTTTCTATAGATGGGTGTTTGAAACGAACGTTTTTGAGATAATCGCTCATATTCTTATGGCAGTCAAAGCAGAGTTCACTGCCTGATTTGAGAAGAATGAACTTGTTGTTTGAGCCATGGGAAGCGTGACAGGTTGTGCAGTTGCCCTCTACCACAGCCTCATGGGCACTGCGCCTATCCTCTGGAAGCACCTTTTGGTGGCAATTGTAGCAAAGCTTTGTCGTATCCGCGACCAACAGGCTTTTGTGAGAAGATGTATGAGGAACATGGCAGCCGGTACATTCCCCTTTTTTTAGCAGTGGGTGGACATAACCCTTCTTAAGGATTTCCTTAAAGTTCTCATGACATTTGAGGCATGTGGCCCCCCTGGCGCCGGGCTTGAGTTTGAAGGTGTCTGCAGAGTAGGCCGGTGGTGTGGCCAAGATAAAAAAGCCCATGAGGCAGAGTGAAAAAAGGGCTATGTACCCACTCATTCTTTGGATGTTCATGGTTTTTCTACTAGGTGGCAGTCCTTACATGCCCTGTCTGCAAACGGTTTGTGCACTTCTGCCTTGAAGAACTTCGGGTCGCTCGAGGTGTGAGGAGCATGGCAATTCCTGCAATCCATTTCTCTGGCAGCGATATCAATGTGAGCCTTGCCAAAAGAAGGCTCTCGATAATCATGGCATCTGTTGCAGAGCGGTTGAATGGGCTCTACGATCAAAGCCAATTCCGCTGAGAAATGCGGTTTGTGACATGTCTGGCACTTCTCGAGATCAGACAGTGCATGCACATAAATCTCAGCGGCTTTGCTTTCGGGGGTCTTCTCGCTATCATCTCCTGAAGCATCACTCGGAATAGCCGGAACACCCTCATCTTTCTTATACATCTTGTCTTTGAGATCTGTATGACAGGCTAGGCACAAATCAGGATACCCTGCCAAAAGCAAAGAAGCGAGGCTTGCCTTGTGTGGGCTGTGGCATGCGGTGCATTCGCCTGATACCACAGGGGCGTGCTTGCTCTTTATATCTTTTATTTCTTTACCAGGATCCGTGGAGTGACACGAATAACAGAGAAACCCCTGTTTTGCCACAATCATCCCTGGGTAATTGCTGCCGTGCACCTCGTGACATTTCAGACACTTGCCGTTCTTGAAGACCTGGTGGTTTGAGCCGTCTACAGCCTCTTTCATCAGTTCACCGTGGCATTTTACGCACATCACAGGGTCGTCGGCAGCGACCATGAGCAGGCTTCCCTCATTTGTTCCATGGGACTTATGACAACCACCACAGTTCCCGTCGATTACCGGTTTGTGAGTATTTGTCTTGGTAAATTCTACTTCAGCCTCCACATGGCAACTGTAGCAGATTACATCCATCCTATTCTGGAGCATAGCGGCAACGTTTGATCCGTGAGAATTGTGACACGCACCGCACTTTCCCTCGACAAAAGGTTTATGCGGCTTGAGGGTCCCTAGATCTGCTTTGGTCTTCTCATGGCACGAATAGCATACCTCTTCCTCTTTGGCGAAAAGAAGTTTTTTGTTCTTGGCAGCGTGTCTCACGTGGCAGGAAAGACATTCCTTCTTGGTTGTCACCGCTTTGTGCTCCACACTGACAGATACATTTTTATCGGAGTGACAGGCAAAGCAAAGTTCTCTACCTTTTTTTGCCAGCAGGTTTCGGTTCTCCGAAGTATGGGGATTATGGCACGAACCACACTCTCCTTTCTGGAAGGGCGCGTGCTCGATATCGCCACCGTCCTTGAGGTCTATTGCTTTATGGCAGTCGTAACAAAGGTTGCTTCCTTTTTTCCTGGTTTCGAAGGGCTGCTGAGAAGCAGGGGAATTGTGGCATTTTTCGCAGTTAACCTTGGCCACCACCGGATGTATGCTGGTTCTCAAGAGCTTGGGCTGGAGTGACGAGTGGGGATTATGACAGCTGTTGCAGGGAGAAGTCTCCACCGGATAGCCTGCATGTCCCTTCTTGAAAGCTGCCTGCTTACTGTCATGGCAGGAAATGCAAAGGGCAGGATCATTGGTTTTAAGGAGATTGGCTTCATCCGAGCTATGGGCGAGGTGGCAGGTGTCACAACTTTCTCGCTGCAATATCTTGTGTACTACTTCCTTTTCAAAGTTTTCCTTTTTGTGGCACTGGTAGCAAACCTCACTGCCTTTTGCTTTTAGAAGGTGGCTTGCCTGGGATGCATGCGGGTTGTGGCAACTGATACATTTGCCTTTTTTCAACGCGGTGTGCACCACGGATTTGGTTAGTCCTATCTTCTCTTTTTCATGGCAACCATAGCACATCTGATTCCCAGGTTCTTTGAAGAGAAGCTTCGGAACGATACCGTGTCGGAGGTGGCATTGCTCGCATTTTTTCTCCTTGACGGGATTGTGTACATCTTTCATCCCGAGGTAGGTGTCGGCAAACTTGGTGTGGCAGTCGAGACAGTCCTTGCGGACAAAGGTTCTCCTTTTGGGCGTGGGAGCGCAGGCTGCGAGGTAAACAACCGCGCACAGGAGAAGAACTATTCCTCCTACAAAGTATATACGGCCTCTTTTCGATGGCATCACTTTACGTTTCAATACGAATTTAGACACTCTGTTGTCTTGCAGGGTCATGTTCTCCGGGTGTGGCAAGAAATTCATATCCAGGCAGATATGGAGTATTGGAGTACTGGCTATTTTAGATTGAGGATTGTAGATTTTTGGATTGAGGAAAGCAGAAATTATAACAATCTGCATTCTGAAATCTAAAATCCGCAATCATCATCATTCCATTATTCCATTATTCCAACATTCCCGTATTCCAACATGCTCCGCGGGCTGGCAGTCAGCCCCCATGCGTGCCCCATTTTGATTCGGCTTGCTCCTTACTGAAGATCCTTTGCATAAATCTTGACCGGATAGTACTCTTTCAGCTGATCTGCATAAGCCGCAATCGCTTTTTTGACCTTATGGTCAAAAACTTTTTTTGCGATCTCCTTTTTTACATCGTCAAAGGGCTGCGGTTTGGCAGGAATCACATGGTATATGTAGAGGACGTAAAAATAGCCCTCAGGGCTTTCATACATCCTGAAGTCCCCGGGGTTAGCGCCTGATAGGGCCCGGCTCAAGTCTTCCGGCAGACTTCTTATAGTCAGGAGTGTCCCGTCAAATTTCAACAGCCCTTTGGTGTTCTTGTCCATTTGACCCTCTGCATTTGAACTCAACCAGTTGAAGTCCGTACCTGCGGTTAATTTGTTTAGAGCCTCCACCGCCTCGCTCTTTTTCGAAAAAACCAGACTCTTGATTCTCATCATCTCTGGTGTGGTGTACTCTTCGCTGTTTTCTTTGTAGTATGCTCTCAGTTCTTTTTCGTCCAGGGTGATATCAGGGACAATAACTTTGCTGATAAATGCTCCAAAAATGACGGAGATTTCATGCTGTTTGACACTGTTTTTGTATTCTTCTGTTTGTTCAATGCCTTGCTTTGATGCTTCCATCAGTAGTACTCGGCGCTGCAAAATATCCGCCAGCAACGGGTCCTTGACATTATTGACTCGCTTACCTGCAATGGCTTTTTCTATCCCATGGTAAAATTTTTGTTTGAGGGCTTTGCTGAACTCTCCAACAGTGACCGGCCTCTCCCCCCTGATCTCGGCGACAATTCGCGTGTCTTGCATGAGTTTTTCAAAACCTGGTTCCTCAGATTCATAATCCAGGGCTGCGAAGAGGTCGACATTCACGGTGACATACCTTTTCTCTAGATCTTGATAGTAATCTTTTGCAGCCTGAACCCTTTTTTGATTCAGGACTTTCTGCTCTGCTGTCTTCCTTGCCTCTTGATCCTCACTTTCCGGAAACCGCATGCCCTCAAGTTTGAATACAACAAAACCTTTTTTCCCGATAGGGACAACAGGGCTTACAGATCCAACCTCCATTTTTGCAACCAGTTGAGCTACCTGCGGGGTGAGGTCCTGGTCCTTGAGATATCTACCCTCTTCGACCTCTCTTGCGAGCCCTTCGGATCTAGCCTGTTTCACTGATTCTTCGAAACTACTCCCTGCCTTCAGTCCTTGACTGAATTTCTTTGCTACATCTTCATTTTCGAATCTCACTGTTGTTATCTTCCATTCCTTAACCAGTTCTCGGTAAACCTTCTCAACCTCCTCGGGGTCAGCCTTGATATCCTTTACTTGCCGCTCAAACAGAAGCCTCATCAGGGTTTCTCTCGAGAATTCGTCCATCTCATTCTTGACTTCCGGCAACTCATCAAGCCGTATATTCCGCCCTTCGATAGTGATAAGTCTGGTGTTTATTATTCGGTTCATGATGGCTGAGTAATCTATCCGACCGGCTTTCTTTCCCTTGGGATTTGTAGCATGGGCCTCCACAATCGCCCGATCGAACTCCTCCAGGGTGATAGGTTCATCATTAACCGTAGCCACCGTCACTTTTCCATCAATCACCGGCAGTTTCTTTTCAGAGCCATATCCCGGCAGTCCTGTGAATAACAAGCAAATTACCGCAACAAACAAAATTCGCTTCATTTTATTCCTTATTTTTTCGGCTCCCGGCATGAGATTTGAGCATCACCACATAGGTGTCCCGCCATAACACTTGCGGATGCTCCAAAATGCGGGGAAAGGCCTCTGTTGAAGGTAAGCGGCAACAGCACAGATGGTTGCACAGAGGTTCGGTAGAATGGAACTGTGTAAAGAGATTATGCAGGTTTTTCATTTCCTTCTTACATTGAGTTCACTGAGCATGCTGATGGCCGCGAGCCACATTCTAACACGAACCGCAAGGAAAAAGAATGCTCCCGCAAACAAAAAACTTATGAGCCTTTAATGGTTTGGCCGGTTCTCTACTATTAAAACATTTTATGCCGGTGAAATTACCGGGCGAACCTGGGGATATCACCGGAAAACCAGCCCCGACCGAAGATGGTCAAAATTCATAACATATTGTTATCGCTCTATTATTTTGAAATTACTCCCCTGGCATGCTTGTTGCGTTATCCGTAAAGTACTGTACTGTTAAAACTACCGTGGAATGCAAATGAGAATACATACATTACCCCATTGAATGAGGGTAAGGGCAGATGTACGATAAACAGTCCCCAGGTTTGCCCACAATCTAATCTGTAACCGTGATACGCCAGGGCAGCCATGGCATCAAAGCTGAATTATACATTTATGAAAAATAAAGACAACATATCAAAATTATTGCTCTTATCTAAGTATCAGCTCGTGCTGATCATAGTAATTATGAGTGTCATTCAGCCAGGACTATTTTCAACTAAAGCAATGGCTGAGGTTGAGGCAACTTTTCTCTATACTTTGTCCGATTTCAACGGCCTCATACCGTACAACTGGGTCAATATCTCTGTTGATGAAGAAAGAAACGAGGTTTATGTAACTGACCGGAAAAATAGAGACATTGCCATATTTAATGAACTTGGTATGGAGATTTATCGTTTCGCTGACGATGGCAGCCTCGGCACTGTCATCGATGCGGCGGCGGAAAAAGATGGACATATTCTCGTCCTTTCCAGAAGGAGCTCAATAACTTCAATCATCCTCTGCAATTTTAGGGGAGAGCCCTTAGCAGAACTGGAGCTCAAGAAGTTTCCTCCTGAATTCTCCGGCTTTTCACCCGATCGCTTGGTCTACCAGCAAGAATTACTTTATCTGCTGGATACAAGCTCCATGAAGATTGCGGTCACCGACAACAATGGTCTTTTTCGGAAAGGTTACGATGTCGGCCCCCTCGTGGGTGTAGAAAAAGATAAGCTGGCGATAACGGGGATGGAAGGGTTCAGCGTTGACCCGAGAGGGAACATGCTCTTTACCATCCCTGTCAAGTTTTCGGCCTACAGGCTTTCTCCAGATGGGGAGATAACCGGCTTTGGCCGGCCCGGAGGCGGCCCCGGCAGGTTTAATGTGGTGGGAGGAATCGTGGCAGATGATCGGGGTTATTACTATGTGGCCGATAGATTGAAAAGCGCGGTTCTCATCTTTGATAAAGACTTCCAGTTTCAGGGGCAATTTGGCTATCGCGGTTCGCGGCCGGACAATCTCATAGGCCCCAAAAATCTCGCCCTGGATGGAGAGGGTCGTCTTTATGTGTCTCAGCTAAGAAGCAGAGGGGTGAGTGTTTTCAAGATAACCTACAAATGACCCTGAAAGATTTACGGGACATGAATTCTAGAATAAGGAGGTGATTACAGGTAACAGGGGTAATAAATGGAACAAATAATCAATACCTGAGAAAGGGGGAATATCAAAAAAATGAAACACATCGGAGCACTATTAGTTTTCACAGCCGCAGCGCTCATCACCCTTGGGTTGAGCTCCACTGCTCTGGCCTTCCACGCTGGTGGTGTGGCCCACTGTGATGGCTGCCATACAATGCACAATTCTGTGGACGGCCAACCAGTTGCAGGAACGGGTGCAGACAGAACTAGTCTTATGCTGGGCTCAGACCCCAGCTCCACCTGTCTCAACTGCCATGGTGATGTAGGCGCGGGGCGGACGTCCTCTTACCACGTTATGAGTGAAGATGGCCATTATTTCCATTCGGGCGGCGACTTCTTCTGGGTGCAAAAGACCTACAGCTACGATGTCCGCGGAACCGAGACATTTAGCAACGGCGAAGACCACGGCCATAATATCGTGGCTTTGGACTATGGTTTGAATGCCCAGGCAGTCCCCGCACAAGCACCCGGAGGGACATACCTAGCTGAAGATCTTAGTTGCAGCAGCTGCCATGATCCGCACGGTACGATTTTTAACAATACCGGCGGGCCCATAAGCGTCTCCGGCTCTTACGGAGATACACCGGCAGCTGGCACCAGGGCTGGTAATTACCGGCTCCTTGCCGACAATGGCTACAGGACTGCGGGCCTTACCTACGCCACTCCTGGTGGGGTGCCGAAGGCAGTATCAACAAATAGCAACGTCAACGACACTCTTCACACCGACTACGGCTCGAACATGAGCGCCTGGTGTGCCAACTGCCATGGTGAGTTTACCATGGCGCAAAAGCACCCCGTAGGCCCAACGGATGGTGCCTTGAGCAAAACCAATAATACAACTGGCCAAAGTTATGCTACGACCTACAACAGATATGTCAAAACCGGTGACAGTTCCGGAGCAGGTTGGCCTCAGTCAACTGGTCCCTACTTGGAACTGGTGTCCTTTGAAAGAGGCGCTGGTGCCGCGCTTGACATAAACTCCACTGCCGGTCCGTCGGGTGGAAACGTCATGTGTCTCACCTGCCACAGAGCCCACGCTTCAGCATTTGACTATGCAGGAAGATGGGATTTCGGCACTGAGTACATTGCCCACTCCCACCCGACTGCGGACGATAATGATGTGGCGGACATTTTTGGCGACCCGCTGGAGACCGCCTACTACGGCAGGAATGTCGTAAGTGAATATGGCGAGTACCAACGGAGTTTTTGCAACAAGTGCCACGCAAAAGATTCCTAAGTGGCCTGGTGCTGATTCATAGGCTGGGGGCTTGGTGGCCCCCGGCCTTTTTTTTGCTCTTACAACCTGGCTTGCGCCGCACCACCATTGCCCTTGCGACTCACTCACTGGCGGGTGAAGCCGGAGTAAGGCCTCCATCCAATTACCCAATTTCCTGAGAGTGAACAATACTTTGCGGTTGTGCAACCTATGTGTTAATATCTTTCGCCAGCATGCTGACCCGTGGCAAACTAGGAGAAAGGTACCACAGGGAAAGGCACAAGGAGACAACTGCAATTGGACTGCAAAAATAGCTGTAGGACCGAGATGCGACAGTTCAAAGAAAAGTTACACCTAAGACCGTATCTCATTTTCCTGGTTCTCTTCATTATTGGCAGCTGCCTTCCTGCTCAGCAAGCCGCATATAAGATGAAGATGCCGTTGGACGACGAGGGCGAGGTCTTTGTATACCTTCAACCTCTTCCCCAGGAAGCAGGCAAGGTCCGTTTCACCATCGGCGAGATTGCGGCTATCCGGGCAGACGGCAGCCACATTCCCCTTTCCCTCTATTTCAATGAACTGAAAGGGGCACAACTTGCAGGAGAGCAGAAACTGCTGGCAACCGGCATCCTACCGCCGGCCTCGTACTCAGGTCTAGCCATAAAGATCAAGAATGCATTCGTACAGACTGAGGAAGGTGATATCGCCCTCCTCGTCCCCGAGGAACCGGTTGCGGTTGATCAACTCTTTGAAGTGAAGCGGCGACAGAGCACGACTCTGTTTCTTTCTCTCAATCCTTCCAGAATCATCACCGGCAGCATCAGATTTACCCCAGGTTTTTCCCTGGCGGGTTCTGCTGGCATCCTCATCAATTTCACCGGGTATGTGAGCAATGCCGATGCAAATATCATCACTGTCTTCAACAAGAAGACTACCAAGGTGGTGAATACCATAGCAACCGGTCTGGGACCCAGGGGTATGGTTCTTGATCAGAGACGTGCAAGAGCCTATGTGGCCATTTCGGGGGAGGATGCTGTTGAGGTATTCGACCTGTTCTCGGCAAGTATCATCAACAGAATAAGACTGAGCTTTGGCGACAAGCCCATCGAGCTTGCCCTTACTCCGGATGGTCGAACTCTGGTGGCAGTCAACCAGGGCTCAAATACCGTGAGTATCATTGACGCTACTTCCATGTTTGAGGTGACGAAAGTCAGCGTCGGTGAACAACCGACCTGGGCGGTGGTGGACCCCTCGGGCCTGAAAGCCTTCGTTCTGAGCTCCCGCTCAAACACCATATCTGTGGTGGACCTGACCCAAAGGGTGATTTCTCTAACCATTGCTGTAAAAGGAGGTCCGCTAAGAGGAGCGTTCAATCGTACTGGCGACAGGCTCTATGTGATCAGCAGGGACTCGCCCAACCTCTCCGTAATAGACCCGAAAGGGTTAGCGGTGATAGGACAAATTTTTGTAGGACCGGGGTCCGTTTCCCTGAGAGTCGACGTGCGTACAGGTCTCATACTGGTGGGCAAGAAATTTGGCGGGGAGATTAAAGTTGTCGCCCCTTCCTCCTTGATGTTCATAGATTCGATCAAGGTTGGAGGCAATGCCGCCTTTATGACCATTGATCGCGAAGAGAACAGTCTTTTTGTAGTGTTACCGGATAGGCGACTGGTTCAGAAGTTCAATCTCACCAGCAAGAAGATGATGGCTGAGATAGAGGTGGGAGAGGGGGCACACGCGGCTGTTGTCATGAGCGAGATGTAGTTTATGCACCGGGCCGTTTTCTTGTTCTTTTTGATGCTACCGGTTATTCCCCTTATGGGCGCCCTTTTCCCATTGAGTGCTCGTGCCGAGGGGATAGACTTCAATAGCCAACTTACGTATTCGAGGGCTGACAGCAAAATCACCGACAAGACCACCGGCGAAAAATCCGATTCTGAGTCTTACAGGTTCGATCAGCGCTACAATCTTAACCTAGCAAAGATTGTTTATCCCTACCTGACCTTTCGCGCCGGAACCTTTTTCGAGGTAGACACCACCAAGTCTCTCACCGACAACGTAAAAAGAGAAGAAAGGACATTACAGCCCCTTGTGGGGTTGAGCCTGAACAACCCTCTGTACCAGGCCGGATTGGAGTATCGCGGGACGCGACGCACCGAGAACGTAACAGACCTTCAAAAAATTGAGTTCTTCAGGGATGATCTTACCGCCACGTTAGTGTGGAGCCCTGTAGAGCTGCCCCTGCTTGACCTGCGCTATAACCAGACCCACACCTATGACGACCCTGAGACTGTGGATGTAGTCGACAAGGTGTTTACTTTAAAAAGCGCCTACACGGCATGGGAAGAACTTCGCCTTGACTACATTTATACCCGCCTCGACACGGACAACCGGACAAGCGATTTTGAAACGTTGAATCAGACTCATTTTGGCAGCGCCAACTACACACACAATTTTTTTGACGACCGGTTGTTTATGAACACCAGCTACAGAATACGGTACAACACTGTGGAGTTCCCTGGAGCTGAGACGGTACAATCTCCCTTGCAGCGCTCCCAGGGACTTTCTGTTGTCAATAGCGACCCACCTGATGAAGGTCCACTCCAAATTAACAATGCCCTTATAGATGGGAATCTGACTGCTTCAGCTGGGATAAATATCGGCTCGGCCGCCAATCAAACCCAATTTATCAACATTGGCCTCAATTTCGGCTCAGCCATCGATGTTGACGAAATATATCTCTGGGTAGATAGGCGCCTTACGGCAGCGGTTGCCGGTTCTTTTTCCTGGGCGGTCTACAGCAGTCCTGACAACACCAATACCAGCACCTGGACCCTGGTGGCCACCGTATCCCCAGCCTCCTTTGCAAATCTCGACAATCGTTTTGAGATTTCCTTTCCCACGGTAAATACCCAGTACATTAAGGTTGTAACCACAGCGCTAACTCCAGCCCTTGACCCTGGAGGCCAGTTTAGGGACATCTTTGTCACCGAAATGCAGGCATTCATCACGCTGTCAGGATCTGAGGTTAAAAATAAATTCACCACTCTCGAGCAGAATTATGACCTCAACCTCACGGGCCGGCTCAGCGACAAGACAACCCTCGGCTATACACTCCAGTACTCTTCGCAGGACCAGGACGCACCCGCTCAGGATAGCTCGCAACTGTTCAACAACATCTTCCTCAATCATACCTTCAACAAAATATTTACCGCCAACGCCACACTCTCGCGGACTGACGCCAGCCAGGGCGATACAGACACCGCCACGTACACATATGGTGCTTCTATCAGGGGAAATTACCTTCCGACTTTCAACCAAACACTCGCCTTCAGCGGCACCAACGAATCAGATCAGGCGAGTTCAACCTATGATTATTCAATTTTCCTTCGCCACAATGCAACCTTGTATACCGGCTGGAGTGCCTTTCTTGACGTAGGTCGAAGCTGGAATCTGCTGGTGGACGACACCCGGAACGCCAACACCACTATAAGAATGGGAACAAATTTCATACCTAACTCCATGATTAACTTAAATTTTACTTACAATTATACGCTCACAGATTCAAAACCCCCCGAAGGCGACAGCCAAAAGACCACTAACAAAAACTTGTATCTGCAGGTTTTCTTTACACCTTTCAGAGCATTGTCTTTCTCTGCCAGCATAAACTACGTGGATAGAGAAGATTTCAGTTCAACCGTACAGCAGTATTCTGCTTCCTGGTCACCTTTCCCTGACGGTGATCTTCAATTCTTTTTTACCTACAACGAGACGCTGACGCCTGAGCTAGACCAGAATGAGAGAACAATAGGCCCTGGATTCAACTGGAGAATAAGCAACCATTTCTCATTACGAATGTCCTACAGTTATGTGGAAAGCGAAACCAACACACAAAAAGCGGAGATTAATAACTTCTTTTCAGAGCTAACAATAAACTTCTGAGTGATAGCGGATGAGACATGATAATTTGCCTTTGAGACAGACCATTCATTACCTGTATAAGAATTTTCTTGTGGAGTTGGCTAATAACCAAATGAGTTGACCGGTTCTAAGCAAAATGCGATATTGAACGATGGTTGCGCCTTGAGGTCGCCTTAAGAGCTTTTATTGCAGCCCCTAACCTAGGGATTTTCTTATGATCAGGCTGGAATGTATTCTAAAGATCGAGCGATTTGTCTTGTTCTTGCTTTTTGCCTCTTTCGTCGCTTGTGGTCCTCGCGTTGTCCCCACCAATTTTCATGACCCCGAAATGGATTTTGCCGCCTTGCGGACTGTTGCCGTCATGCCTTTTGAAAACCTCACTCGTGATCAGCTTGCGGGAGAACGGGTGAGGGACACCTTTTTCAACAGCCTGTTGTCTACCGGCGCTGTGTATGTTCTTCCTTCAGGTGAGGTCGCACGGGGGGTTGCCAGAGCAGGGATTGTGAACCCGGCTGCTCCATCTATGGAGGAAGTGGTAAAATTGGCCGACTTTATTAAGGTGGATGCTTTAATCACCGGGGTTGTCCAGGAATATGCCGAGGTAAGGTCGGGCAGCGCTTCTGCCAATGTGGTATCCGTAAGCACCCAGATGATAGAGCTTCAAACGCGAAAGGTTGTCTGGGCCGCATCTACCTCAAAAGGCGGGATAACCATATGGGATCGGCTTTTCGGTTCAGGCGGTAGGCCCATGAATGATGTGACCAGGGCGGCTGTAGATGATCTTATTGACAAACTTTTCCATTAAAAAATTCAGAGTATTTTTTCTTGTTATTATCAGCCTTTCAGGTTGTCAAGGTACAAATCACCATGCCATAAGTGTGACTGACAACTCTCCAGTCGTTACAAAGAAATTGCTTACCGCTGCCTTGCCCTTCACTAACCTCAGCGGGACTCCGGCACCCCTAGAAGATATACGACATCTGCTGATAAACAGTTTCAAACAGCAGGGACTAAACATTGTCGACGAGGAAGTTGTTGAGAGGTTTTTGACAAGACACCGCATCCGCTATCTAGGGGGGATAAACAGGGCGACAGCACGGGACCTGAAATGGGAGACCGGCGCTGATGCCGTGCTCATCACCTCGGTGGAACTCTATAAAGAAGAACTTCCTCCCAGGATGGCATTGACATGCAGATTGGTCTCCACCGGCAATAGCCCGGAAATTTTATGGATGGATGGTATCGGCTTGGCGGGCGACGACTCCATAGGGCTACTTGAGCTTTCCCTGATTGAAGACTTCCAGATACTTCAAAACAAGGCAGTGCGGATCCTCTCTGCCTCGCTTCGAAGATACCTCCTGGGGGAAAGTTATTGGCGAGGTAGCCAAAGAGCAATAATAAAGTTTTGGCCAAAAATGTTTTACCGTTCGCCTGTCTTTGAACCAGGGATGAAATACACCGTGGCGGTGGTACCGTTCCTTAATCTCAGTGAGAAAAAATTCGCCGGGGAAATCATGGCTCTCCAGTTTATCAGGCAGATGAAGGCGCATGAAAATTTCGTTTTAGTTGAGCCGGGGTTAGTAAGACAGGCTCTCCTGCAAATGAGGATCATAATGGATGGTGGAATATCTATGATCGACGCGGATAGCCTTTTCAGTAGACTCCATGTCGATCTCGTCCTTGCAGGCGAGGTCTTTAATTATCAGGACAAGCAAGGGACTACAGGTACACCCAAAGTGGAATTCTCCGCTTTACTGATCGAAAGGAAGAGCCGAGAGGTGGTGTGGAATTGCAGAAGCTATCATGAAGGTGACGACGGTGTCTTCTTTTTCGACTGGGGACAGATCGAGACCGCTTACAGGATGGCTTCTGAGATGGTGCTGTCTGCCTTGGAGACAATGATAGAATGATTCACCTGTTCGCCTTCAGGCAATAAGATCGTTCCTCTAAGAATGTCTGATTGATTGAGGGCGGGTTAATCCTTATTTTGTCAGGAGTTTCCCCAAAAATATTTTAGAGAATTAGGCCACGGGGAAGCTACTCCACAACGCGCATTATTCGCACCATTTATTGGCAGGGTTCCTGTTTAGTGAACACCATATCTTCATGCAGACCCTAGCAAAGCTGAGAGACTGAAGATCGGTTGCTCAGATGTTCGTTGTTTCGCAGCTTCCCCTTTTGGCCTTTGTTGATATCTCTTACCAGTTTCATTTGCACTTAAGAGGTAAACTGGCTACTGAACAGAGATTAGAAGAATAACTCACTCATTTTTGGGGAAACTCCTGTTATTTTGTCGGTATCTTTGAGAGGAATTCGGATTTTATTGGAGAAAAGAGGGAAACAATGCGGCCTTTGCTCCTGGGCCTAATCTACCTGATGTTCTTTTTATCAGGTGCAGCAGCGTTGATGTATCAGGTGGTTTGGGTCCGGTCTCTGACCCTGGTCTTTGGCGGGACCCATCTCGCCGTCACTGCCGTTCTGTCGATTTTCATGGCTGGGCTGGCCTTAGGCGGATATACCATTGGCAAATACGTTGACCGGGTCAAGAAACCGCTAAGGCTGTACGGACTACTTGAACTCGGGATCGCCCTATTTGCCCTTATATTTGTAGGCTTGATCAAGCTCTATCCCGTGGTCTACATTGCTCTGGCTCAGGGCAAAGATAATGCCTATATATATCTCGCCTTCATCCGTATCATATTCTCAGTGATTGCCCTGATTGTTCCCACATCCCTCATGGGAGGGACTCTTCCTGTCCTATCGAAGTTCGTTGCAGGTCACCCGAAGAACATCAGAAGCCACCTGTCTTTTCTTTACGGGATCAATACTCTTGGCGCTGTGGTGGGTGTTCTAGGAGCAGGTTTTTTCTTTCTCAGGTTCTATTCAATAAGTACCACTCTTTACATCGCTGTCATAGCGAATGTATCCATCGGCCTCGCAGCGGTTCTCCTCCAGGATAAGGCGACAACAGTCCTGGAAACAGATACCTTCAAGGAAGAGTGGGGGGCTGGGTTGACTGAAACTGTATCCACTAACCTTCCATCAGCTGACAGTTTAAACAATCTTTTTGCCCTCAAATTGGTTCTCTGGGGTATCGGAGTGAGCGGATTTTGTGCTCTAGGTTATGAGGTCCTATGGACCCGAATCCTTACTATCGTGTTGAGTGCAAGTGTCTACAGTTTTGCCACCATGCTGGTTGCTTTTCTTACGGGGATCGCCCTGGGGAGTGGGGTATACGGATTCATTCCAAAGGTTTTTAAGGTGAGAGACAAGGGTTTAGAAAGATCCATTTCCTGGTTTGGCATCGTCCAAGTGATCATCGGGGTCACTGCGCTTCTGGTCACCATGTATATCCGTGATCTTCCAATGAACCTCATGCGCTTACACGGTTTTTTCCAAAGCATTGGCAACAGTCTTTTTGGAGTGAGAATATGGTCCGGTTTTGCCCTCGCCTTCTCATATATGGTGGTTCCCACCTTCTTCATGGGGCTTGCTTTTCCCTTGGCAGGAAAGGTCCATGCGGAATATAGAAAAGTGGTTGGAGGCGCGGTGGGTGAAATACTGGCTTACAACACCGTTGGGGCAATCCTCGGTGCTGCGGTGAGCGGCTTTATTATGATCTATCTTTTTGGCATTGAAAGATCCCTCCAGATGCTCATCGTCATCAATATCGGCTATGGGTTGTTGGTATTTTTCAGCGTGAGAAATAGCAAGATTCTCAACTTGCTGGCACCCAGTATAACACTAGCTGCTCTTCTTTTTCTGGCCTTTAGCCACAATGGTTTGAGAATCTGGGAGATGAAATACTTCGCCATTTTCCGGAGCAATCAACTCGAAGCCTTCGATACCCCCGAAAAAATTCGAGATGCCCTTGAAAATACCGATGTCCTTTATTACGCAGAGGGGATTGAAGCTGTGGTGAGTTCTGTTAAGGTGAAAGGAGGAGAGCAAACTTTTGCAACCAATGGCCGGACCGAGGCTTCCACAGATTTGAAAGATCAACAGGTTATGTTCGCCCTCAGTCACTTGCCCATGTTGCTCCACAAAAATCCACAAAAGGTGCTGGTTGTTGGGCTCGGAAGCGGCATGACCCTGGGGGCGATTTCCGTTCATCCAGGCGTCGACCAGATCACCCTGGTCGAACTGGAGCCAAAAGTGCTGGGAGTGGCGAGGACTTTTGCCGATTACAACCATCATGTCCTCGATAACCCTAAAGTGAAAATTTATTTCAACGATGGGCGGAATTTCCTCATGACCACCGGTGAAAAATTCGATGTGATTACAGCGGATCCCATTCATCCCTGGTTTAGGGGCGCAGGCTATCTCTATACCAATGAATATTTCACCTTGGCCGCAGAGCATCTGCGACCCGGAGGCATCGTCTGTCAATGGCTGCCCATTTATGAGTTAACCCCAGAAGACCTCAAATCCGTGGTCCTCACCTTCAGGCAGCAGTTCAAACACACCCTGCTTTGGTTAACCCATTATGATGCGGAGCTCATTGGCAGCAATACGCCCATCATCATTGATGAGGTGGAACTAAGCAAGCGGATCTCAGAACCCCTCATTTCCAGTGACTTAAAGCGGGTGATGATGGGATCGGCAACAGACTTACTGAGTTATTTCGTCATGGGAACGGAAGGAATGAAGCAGTTCAGTGAGGGTGGGATCATCAATACAGATGACAATCTCTACCTCGAGTATTCCGCCCCCTTTTCCATCGGCAACCTTTCAGTGATGGGGCTCAATGTCAGTGCTATCACCAAATACCGGGAAAATATTTTGCCCTATCTCCTCACCCCAACGGACCCCGAAGAACAAGCTCGACAAGAGAACAGGTGGGCGAACCATTTGGAGGCCAGTGAACTGAGGGGGCGGGCATCTAGTCTCTTTCTGAGCGGGCGATTCAAGACTCCCGAATTCAACAGATTGCTGGAAGAACTTGACACGAAACATCCCAACTTTGCACCTGCGAGATTTCTAAAACACCAAAGAGACACCGCACTTGCAAGAGAACCCCGGCTCTTGCAGCAGACAGCGCTGATGCTCCAAAATGAAGGGGGAACAGTCGTCAAGGTGGAAATCTCTGCTGTGCTAGCCCCGGTGAGCAGAGAAAGGGCTTCTGTGATGTTTATCGACAACGATGCCAGAGTAATCTATGGAGAACTGTATTTCTCTGGTTTAAACCATGAACAGCAGATGATCCAGTTCGTCGACGATGTCATGGCCAGTATTCGCGCCACCTATCATCGTGAGGCCAGGAACGTTTTTCGAAAAGGGAGTAGATTCCCTTCAGCCCCGTCGACCTTGCAAGAAGTAAAAGAAATTATAGACAGGAAAATACAAGAAAAGAGTTTGGAGAAGGTCTCCGAGTAAAACTTGAGGGCTGGGCTTCAGTTTATCCCGAATTTCTTAAGTTGGTACCTGAGACTGTCGTAGCTGATATTGAGGAGTTTTGCTGCCTGGGTCTTGTTATGATCCGCCCTTTCCAGCGCCTGCAGGATCAAGTCTTTTTCTAATTCATCGAGAGATATACCTGAGTCGGGCAGGACAAATCTGCCGTTTGAAGATTGCTCTGCCCTCATGGTCGAACGGGATATCCAGGATGGAATATGTTCGGGAAGTATCTCTCCACAGCGTCTCCTGATTTTTGTAATGGTGAAATTTTATGTTATAGTCTCTGATCTTGAGTTTGCAATTTTTGATGAGAAAAATGTCTTTTTTATCAACACTACAAGAATTTTTCCCGTCGGCTAAGAATCTATAGAGAGCGCACTCTTGCGGCCTTAAGATACAGTCAAGGAGAATAACATTATTACAATACGGAATTATTTTACACACTATCTCTCATTTCTTAAAATACTATGGGAAATCATGGCTGATTCTGTATTCGGTATCTCCCTGATATTGCCCTAATCACTGAATCTGCTTATCTCGGAAAGGTGCTGGCACCGTTCATTCTTGCTAATCAAGTCAACGTGGTGAGGTTTTAGTCGCCCTGCTAAGTGTAAACCAGCAATACAATGAGCAGATATCGCCTCTGGCTATTTAGAACCACAACGATCATTTTCATTCCAGCTCTTTTCCTTCTGTCTACGGAATTTGGGCTGCGGATCCTGGGTTATGGTTTTCCCACCGGTTTCATTGTCAAATCTGAAGTCAACGGTCGGGTTGCCTATGTCAACAACGATAAATGTATTTGGCTTTTCTTCCCACCCAGACTGGCCCGAGCCACTATTCCCTTCGTTATCCCCCTAGAAAAGCCGGCAAAATCATACCGAATTTTTGTACTCGGTGGCTCGGCTGCCCAAGGTGATCCCGCACCCACTTTCGGTGCAGCACGCATTTTGAAGATCCTCCTGCAGAACCAATATCCTGAAATAAATTTTGAAGTTATCAACGCCGCGGTAACCGCTATAAATTCACATGTGGTTCTGCAGATCGCCAAGGATCTGGCCTGTTATCAGCCTGATCTCTTCATCTTGTATCTCGGAAATAACGAGGTGGTCGGCCCTTTTGGCGCTGGTACTGTCTTTGCACCCTTATCGCCAAACTTGTCACTGATTCGAGCCAGCATCCTCCTCAAATCTACGAGGCTGGGGCAAGCACTGGAGAAACTTTTGCGAATAGGCAACACGAGAGAGAACCTGCCCAAGGAATGGGGCGGGATGCAGATGTTTCTGCAGCAGCAGGTCCCTGCAAATGACCCTGGCCTGATCACGGTCTACCATCACTTCCGGAAAAACGTGGAAGATATCCTTCAGATTGCCCGCAAGGCTGGTATTGAGACCATTCTGTCCACCGTGGGCACCAACGTAAAAGATGTTCCGCCATTTGCTTCCCTCCATCGGCGAGACATCTCAGAGGAGGAACTAAAAAGATGGAATACTTTTTATCAATCAGGCGTCGAACATGAATCGAAGGGTGAGAACGATCAAGCCATTCAGTTCTATCTGAAAGCCGCCGCCATTGACGGTGGTTTCGCCGAATTGCAGTATCGTCTGGCAAGGTGCTATTGGGCCCTTCAGGACTATGACAACGCCCGGAAACGATACATTCAGGCTCGGGACCTCGACACCCTTCGATTCCGCGCCGACACCAAGATCAACACGATCATTCGCAAAATTGCGAAAGAGAGGTCAGTTGCATGGACGTATTTGGTTGATACAGACTACCTTTTCACAGAAAGCAGCCCGCACAAGGTTGCCGGCAATGAGCTGTTCTACGACCATGTCCATATGAACTTTACAGGGAACTACCTTCTGGCAAAAAGCTTATTCCGACAGACCGCAGCGATCCTACCAAAGCAGTTGCTCAACACCGAGAAAAAAGGTGAGCCACTGACGGAGGAAGCATGCAGCCGGATCTTGGCCTTTACCGGTTACGACCGGCATCGGGTAGCTGAGGAGGTCTTCAAAACGCTGCAAAAACCCCCCTTTACTAACCAAATCGACCACGAGGAGCGGATGGCACGACTCAAGCAAGATCTGGATGCACTCGAGGCCTACACCAGATCCAAAGGGCAAATGGTGGCAGCCTCCCAGTACAGGAGGGCACTGGAGAGCAACGACTCAGATCCGTGGCTGCACTACAATTACGCCCACCTGCTGCAGGCCGAGGAAAACCTGGAACCTGCTTCAGAACATCTGCGCCTTTTTTTGCTACGTCTCCCCCAATACACTCCCGCCTACGAAGAACTGGCAAAAATGCTCATTCTTCAGGGAAAATTTGAAGAGGCTGTCACCCAGTGCAAGATGGCACTGCGGATAAATCCCTGGTTTGCCCCGGTGTACTATCACCTGGCATTTGCCCTGGCCAAAATGGGCCGAATTGACCAGAGTATGGAAAAATACGAAGAGCTAATAAAGCTTGAACCGGAAAAAACTGCAGATATATACAATCAAATGGGAAAGCTCCAAGTGCAAATGGGGAAACTTGATGGGGCGGTGGAAACCTTCCGTAAAGCAATTGCCTCAAAACCTTCTTCCGAATCCAATAAGATAATGCCGGAGATTCACTTCAATCTTGGTTTCGTGCTGAAACGGTTGGGCAAGGCCGAGGAAGCAAAGCGAGAGTTGCAAGAGGCTGTACAGGGGTATCGCCAAGAATTAAGGGAGAACCCAGAATCAGCTGAAACACATGTTGTGCTAGCGAAAGCCCTGGCTGCAGGGGGCGATTATGGGCAAGCAACGAGACACCTCTACCAGGCACGAGATCTGGATCCCGCAGATTTGAGCACACAGATTAAGCTTATAAAAGTCCTCGAAGTCCAGGGGAGATTCGATGAGGCCATTGCGGCCTCACACGAGGCAATTAGGTTTATGCTCAACAACAATCAACAAGAGGCTGCCACAACCGTCCAAGGATATCTACAGACTCTTGAGGCAAGTAGATTGAAGAACACTTCGAGGCCATGATAAAGGTAATCTCATTTACCCTTTTCTCCATACTCTGAATGAGGTGAGGTTTTCTGCCGGGCACAAATGAGATCTTTTTTTCTGTTGCTGCCGCTCTTTCTGGTAAGCGGTTGCGTCCATCCTCAAGGTCTCACATCGAAAGCTCCCCTGATCAATGAGGTGCTCATAAATCTTAAAGGCTTTGTGACCACTTCTGCTTCCAACCGCATCTTTGTCTTTGACAAAAAACCATGCTGGTTGTAGACGCCATAGAGACGGGCCGTGGACCCGAGGGTATTTCCCCCGATCAGAAACGTGCGAGAGTCTATGCAGCTGCTTCGGAAGATGACACTATCGAGGTCTATGATGCATTTTCAAGGGAATTATTGGGACGAATTTAATTCCGTTCTGAACTACAGGCCGGCAGAGCTTCCCAGGGTCCAGGTGCAGTATAAATGGTGAATACTAGTCAGTTTTTAACGAATTTCATAAAAAATGCAATGACCGAGCCGACTGTACCGGTGAGATCGTTATACAGGTACAATTAAAAGAGTGCGTAGATGAAAGGAGCGATGGCACTGCTTTCGGTGAGGACAATCAACACACTGAATAGCAGTAATACGATAACAATAGGCAATAACCAATAGCGTTTGCGGACTTTCAAGAACCGCCAAAATTCGATTATTATGGACTGGTTGGCCATTATTTCTCCCTAGAATAGTCTCAGAAATCGCTCCCTGGGTTGTGCCGGTTCTTCTCGAGCGACCCAGTAAGAAGGAGCATTCTTATCTGGCTTTAAAGGGAGCGGACGCCCTCCAAATACTCTCTTTAGCAGACCAGCAGGGGTTATGACAGAAAAATACGCCAGAGTCAGCATCATGGTCGTCATCACTCTCCCCAGGAAATGAGCAATCCTTAACCAGGCTTCATAAAGGGGCTTCAGGGGACCGGGTAACAACACAAAGCCAAGACCCAAGACGCAGAGGGAGCAAAAGAGAAATGAAGGTATTGGCTTTTCCCGCCAAATCTCCAAAACGCCGAGGGTGCCAAAGAAAACAAAGGCAATAGCTCCAAACCGCCTTATAGTCTTGAGATCAGTCGAGTTCAAGCTCACTTCGCCAGCCCCCCTTCTCTTCCCAGTCCGGTTGTTCTTCTTTAAACAAAATGCTGTCTTCCATGACCAAGATGTCCATCTCGGTCCGCATGAAACAACGGTAAGCATCTTCGGGAGAACAGATAATTGGCTCTCCTCGAATGTTGAAGCTGGTATTGACGATTACCGCGCAACCGGTGAGTTTTTCAAATGCTGAGATGACCCCGTAATAGTCCGGCTTATGTGATTTGTTCACTGTTTGCAGCCTGGCGGAGTAATCTAAGTGAGTGATTGCAGGGAGATCGCTCCTTTTCACTTTGAGACGTTCCAGCATTTGCAGCTCGTCCGCCGACGGTTGCGGCAGCCTTCGCTCCTCTTTGACCTTGGCCACCAATAGCATATATGGACTTGGATTTTCTATATCGAAATATTCCGATGCTTTCTCCTCCAGAACCGAAGGAGCAAATGGCCTGAATGACTCACGATATTTTATCTTGAGATTCATCACCTCTTGAGTATCTTCCCTTCTAGCGTCAGCGAGAATGCTCCTGGCACCCAAGGCTCTGGGCCCAAACTCCATGCGCCCACTCATATATCCTATTATCTTTCCCTGAGCCAGATGTTCGGAAATGATCTTACTTCTGTCACCGGCATTAAGGCCATGATAAGGATAACCTCTGGTGTCAAGAAACGTCTTAATCTCGTCATTGGAAAACGCAGGTCCCAAATATGAACCATGCTGGCTGTCACTTCCTTCGACAACCGACCTCTCTTTACCAAGATAACGATACCAAGTAGAAAGAGCTGCACCCAGCGCCCCGCCGGCATCGCCGGCCGCCGGCTGAATCCATATATCTTCAAACGGCCCTTCATGTAATATCCGACCATTGGCAACGCAGTTTAGGGTCACTCCGCCTGCCATGCACAGAAACTTTTGCTTGGTTTCCTCATGGACATGCTTGACCATCCTCATCACCACTTCTTCTGTAACAGCCTGGATACTCGCGGCAAGGTCCATCTCCCGCTGGGTAATCTCTGTTTCAGGCTTTCTCGGGGGGCCACCAAAAAGTTTGGAAAAGCGGCTATTGGTCATCCTCAAACCACCGACGTAATCAAAGTAGGAAAGATTCAAACGAATTGAACCGTCTGCCTTTACATCTATGAGTTCCGAAAGTATGAGGTCCTTATACTTCGGCACGCCATAAGGAGCCAACCCCATAAGCTTGTATTCGCCTGAATTTACCTTAAATCCCGTAAAGTAGGTGAAGGCAGAGTAAAGCAGCCCCAGAGAGTCGGGAAAATGGAGCTCCTTTAGGAGGGTAAGGTCATTGCCTTTGCCAAAACCATAGGTTGCTGTCGCCCATTCACCCACTCCATCAATAGTTAAGATGGCTGCCTCTTTGAAGGGGGAGGGATAAAAGGCACTGGCTGCGTGAGATTCATGATGCTCAGTGAAAAGCACCTCTCCTTCGTAACCTATTTCTTTTCGAATTATTTTAGGTATATGCAGCTTTTGACCCAGCCATAAAGGCATAGCCTGTAACCAGGATCTGATACCTTTAGGTGCCACGGTTAAATAGCTCAAAAGTAAGCGCTCAAATGTGAGCAGGGGTTTATCATAAAATACGACATAATCCAGGTCCTCTCCCTTGATGCCTGCTTCTGTTAAACAATAGGATATCGCGTTCTTCGGAAACCTTGGGTCATGTTTATTTCTCGTAAACCTCTCTTCCTGAGCAGCAGCCAATATCTCACCGTCTCGAATGAGGCACGCCGCACTATCATGGTAAAAGCATGATATGCCCAGTATATCCATGGCTCTCTCTCCACTGAGACTATCTCCCAGCACTCCATATTGAGGACAGGCAGTTACGGGGAAATCGTGCCGCATATTGAATCAGCGGCGCACTATTCTTGCCTTGGTTTTCCTTAACAGATCCTCCAACCCTTACATGAGAAATGAATATACAGTAACTGCTCATTTTACTGAGTCAGTGGAACCGAAACAAGATGCATTTTCAGAAACACCACTAGGTGGAGCACAGCTTTACCTCCCACGTATGTAAGCCGGATATGTTTTGTGGTGAGAAGACAGACGAAAATATGCACGGGATTTGGTAAAATAAGAAGTAAAGTATCAATCTTTAAATCAATGGGGCGGGGAAGCAACTGACACCAGTGATGAGGAATCTTTCTTCGTATTATTCTGGAGAGATATATTCAATATTTACACTCTGCTAAAATTAAACCTGTTGCAACTGCTTACTACTGTATGCCGAATTTCTTAAGTTGGTACCTGAGACTGTCGTAGCTGATATTCAGGAGTTTTGCTGCCTGGGTCTTGTTGTTATCTGCCTTTTCCAGTGCCTGCAGGATCAGATCTTTTTCTAATTCATCGAGAGATATACCTGAGTCGGGCAGGACAAAGCTGCCGTTTGAAGACTGCTCTGCCCTCATGGTCGAACGGGATATCCAGGATGGAATATGTTCGGGAAGTATCTCTTCGACATTCTCGAGCACAACAATCCTCTCCACCAAATTTTTTAACTCTCTTACGTTACCTGGCCAATTTGAATTAACCAAGACTTTCTCTGCTTCAGGGGAAAAACCTCTTATCATGGGCTTGTTGTACTTGGCGGCAAAGTGAGAGAGGAAGTGTTCGGCAAGGAGTGGTATGTCTTCTTGTCTCTCTCTTAGCGGTACGATGTGCAGGTAAAATGTATTCAGTCTGAAAAACAGGTCTCTCCTGAAATCACCCTTTTCCACTGCCTGCGAGAGGTTTCTATTACTTGTGGCTAAGACAGTGACATCTATAGGTATCTCCGATTTCCCTCCAACCCGTCTAATTGTCCTTTCTTCCAAAACTCTTAATAGCTTGGCTTGGAGGTCAGGTTTCATGTCACCAATCTCATCCAGAAGTATTGAACCTCCCTTTGCATCCTCGAAAAGCCCTACTTTGTCAGACTTTGCATCGGTGAATGAGCCCTTCTCGTGGCCAAAAAGTTCACTTTCCAGAAGGGACTCCGGCATGGCAGCACAATTTATCGAAACAAAGGGTGCCCGCCACGAATCATCTGTGCCGAACATTAACCTGTGGATTTGCCTTGCTACAACCTCTTTGCCTGTGCCACTTTCTCCTGTTAGCAGGACAGTTGACACGCCAGCGAGGGCTATCTTTTCAACTTTCTTCTTCAGTTCCTTTATTGCCCTTGATTCTCCTACCAGCTGTCTGTCGAATACCTCAGAATAGGCTTTCCT
>Ga0209536_100002974_pt1 | contig 27443 bp, 44 predicted proteins | sample DeeMarSeWOR28_12_FD_187461 | JGI IMG/M metagenome (GOLD analysis project Ga0209536, IMG submission 187461) | Marine sediment microbial communities from White Oak River estuary, North Carolina - WOR-2-8_12 (SPAdes) (version 2) | ecosystem: Environmental > Aquatic > Marine > Intertidal zone >... | reverse complement strand
TAGCTACGAAAAATTATCGGGGTGGTAGTTAAGTTGGTGATAACGCCGGCCTGTCACGCCGGAGGCCGCGGGTTCGAGTCCCGTCGCTCCCGCCAAGAGGTGAGTGGGGATGTTCCCTTCGGGGAGAGTCATCCTCCTAGATCCTCTGTAGCTTCTCTGTTGAATGGGGCGCCTTTCGCCAGGGGAAACCAGCTGCGGAGGACCAGGTACACCTGGCACCTCTTCGAATCGAAACCATGGTTTCGATCTGACAGCCCGGAGAGACGGGCATTTTGGGGACGAAGCTCAACGGTAGAGCGCTGGTCTTACTCACCAGAGGTTGCAAACCTTCCAGCTCACGCACTCCTAGCGCATGACGCCAGATCCATTGTGAGCACACAAGCGTTAGTAGGTTCGACTCCTACCGTCCCCACCATGGCCCTTTCGTCTAGTCAGGTCTAGGACACTGGTCTCTCACACCAGAAACGCCGGGTTCAAATCCCGCAAGGGTCACCAACGGAGAGTAGCGCAGTCTGGTAGCGCACCTGCTTCGGGAGCAGGGGGTCGCTGGTTCAAATCCAGTCTCTCCGACCATCCAACCCCTCGGTGGGCTTCAACCACCTGTGCCAAGCACGAACGGACAGGGTCCGGTCTTTCTTTTGGGAGATTCCCCTTTGCGAAAGCGGGGGTGCAGGACGACGAAATCATGTCGGGGGTTACTTGATAGTTACCTTATACTTGGTCATGGGTGACAACACCCAACCGAGGTGAAGGCTCATGAAAAGCCACCAAAGCGTAGGTCCAAACCGAGCCGAGGAGATCAAAGACTTCTTGCGGAAAGGGGGACGGGTCTACATTGGTGGGTCGGCTTATCAGGCTGCGATTCTGGACCGCAAGGTCATCCGACGCTTTGACAAGGCGGGGGCGTGGTTTTTGAAAGCCGAAGGCAACGGTTACCGGATGCAGCGGGGTCGAGGCACCGTCTACTTGGTGCCGGGCCAGTTGAGGATTCTTGATGGTCCCGGTGTTGACACCGACGGAAAACAAGCGACCAAGGTGAACCCAATGACCGACATCCAACTGAGAAAGGCTGTCCTCCGTCTGGCCCACGAGAAACCTGAGCTGCGGGAGCACCTGCTGCCGCTGGTCAAACAGGCTGCTCCAACAAGCTGGCGGTACACCCTTGGGTTGATCGAGGACTATGTCCGGAACCCAACGGAGCAGGGTCAGGCAGAGCTGTCTGACTATGCTGTGAACATCCTACGGGAAGAAGGCAAATCCTTTGGGTACGACTCACGGGACCTGCTCACGATGGCCCGGCAAGAGCTGCCTCGGTTTCGAGGTTTGCGGCCAAACAAGGCTGGGCTGACAGCATACCTGAGGATGAGCCGGGCTGGGTCAGAGTACCGTTTGAATCGTAGGATGCGAGCGGCTCTGTTCGCTCAGATGGTCGCCAAAGGCATCATCCAGTAGTACAGGCTCGTAGCTCAGTGGCAGAGCACCGCCTTCACGCGGCGGGTGTCCCCGGTTCAAACCCGGGCGGGCCTACCATTTGCACTCGTAACTCAGAGGACAGAGTGCCTGGCTTCGAACCAGGTGGACGCAGGTTCGACTCCTGCCGGGTGCACCACTTTCAAACTTGATCCTCGGGTTGAAATTCGGCAAGGTGGGACACATGAAGTTCGTGTGCCCCCGGTGCCGAGAGTCCAAAGGATCGGAGAATTTCCGTTGGAGTAAGGGACGACGTCAGCCTTACTGCATCCCTTGCAACAAGGCGTACCAGAGGGAGCACTACAAGCGGAACAAAGCCGCTTATAAGGTGAAGGCCCTGGACTTAAAACGGAAACATCGGGCCACGATCCAGCGCCAGATCTGGTCCTACCTGGAAAATCACCCGTGTGTGGATTGCGGTGAGTCCGACCCGATCGTCCTCGACTTCGATCATGTGGACCGTGAAACCAAATCCGCCTCCGTGTCCCGCTTTGTGTCTAACGCTGCGAGTTGGGAGCGAATTTTGGAGGAGATCACCAAGTGCGTGGTTCGGTGCCGCAACTGCCACCAGCGGAGGACCGCACGGCAGTTCGGGTGGTACGCTTGGAGAGAACAAGGCCCTGTGGACTAACGGTTTAGGTCACCCGGCTTTCACCCGGGAGGTTGCGAGTTCAAATCTCGTCAGGGCTACCATCTACCCTCTTTGGTGCGGGTTCGAGTCCCGTCCACGCTACCAACCCCTCGTGACGCAATCAGGCAGCGTAGCCGGCTTTTAACCGGAAAGTTGTAGGTTCGATTCCTACCGGGGGGACCATTGTCGGGATGTGGCGCAGTCTGGTAGCGCACTTGACTGGGGGTCAAGGGGCCGCCGGTTCAAATCCGGCCATCCCGACCAACTGCTTTTAAGGTAACGTCCAGGCCTGGGTCCTCAGGATCGAAGGGCGTGACAGCTGGGAGAGACCGGCTTTTGTTAAGGATCCTTTCCCATACATACCACCAGAGACACTAAGGGGAAGGATCCTTGACATGACGACGTGGCCAAGTGGCAAGGCAACAGGCCGCAACCCTGTGATCGCCGGTTCAAATCCGGCCGTCGTCTCCACGCGGGCGTAGCTCAGTGGTAGAGCGCGACCTTGCCAAGGTCGATGTCGTGGGTTCGAATCCCATCGCCCGCTCCAAAAAACAGGACCCTCCGAAAATTGGGGGTTGACAAACCCGTAGAGGTCCGTAAGATGGGTCTCAGCTCGTTGACAAGTCCAAGACAAGCCCAGAAGTCAGCCTGACCGGCCGAGCCGGTCTATCGGGGCGTAGCCAAATTGGTAAAGGCACGTTAATCAGCAAAGCTGCAACCAGCTCCTGCACTCTTGGCCCACGAGGCCAAACCAGCCTGAGCACACAAGCATATGGAGGTTCGAGTCCTCCCGCCCCGACCAAAAATCGAAACTTTTTCTCCAGTTTTTTCTGGGGATGGAGTAGAAGGAGCAGAGGGGACCGACAGGCCCCTTAAAGCTCTCTGACAACTAGGCCCATATGGGGGATGAACGCCGGACGGTCCGGCACTACTTAGGGAAGTAGCACTACCCAGCTCCTGCACTCCTTCTCCGCAAGGGGAAGACCCGCCTGAGCACACAAGCATTAGAGGTTCGACTCCTCACATCCCCCCACCAAACATCTCTCTCCCGTGTAGGTACCCCACCGAGGTACACGGGGGACCGTCCGGAGCAGGTGGGTTTCTCCCCCAGTCCGGCCGTCCTGGGGGGACATGGAAAGCGGACGGAACAAACACACCCTTCTGAAGAAGGGGCCCTGAAAATGGCGTGCATCCGAGGCGAGCCTACAAGCATAGAGCAACGGTAGCTCGCTAGCCTGATAAGCTGGAAGTTGTGGGTTCGATTCCCACTGCTGAAACCATTGAACAGCTCCCTCACTCGCACGCCACCCTATCCAAGGTGACTCTCACCCCCCGAGTCAGTCACCTTCCCAGGTCCCGTGGCCCCACCACGGGACCTGGGGTTCACCAAACAACTTTGGGCGTGCACTAGTGGGGGACCTACAAGCAGACGGACGGTCCGTCACCTACCCATGAAGTAGGAGTTTGGGGTTCGACTCCCCCTCTGTGAGCCAAACCTTCACAGGGTTACCTAACCAGTTCCTTACACTCGCACGCCCACCCTCTCTGGAGAGTAGCTCGGGCAGAACTTCTCCCAAGGCCTTAGGTACAGGAGGAAAGCGCTCACCCGGGCCCTCACCCCTTCTGTTGGAAGGGGAAAATGGAAAAAGCAGGAGCCTTCTGCTACCCCTTCCAGACCCCGGATTAAGGGGCCTGGCCCTCCCTAGGGGGAAACCGTCAGGCGGCTAGGGGCAACGTCTGATGTACCAGTCATAAGGGGGTCTTACCCAAGCCTCCTTTCCGGCGGGGGTCGGTGATCACCCCTGGTAGTACCTCTCCCGAGGCCTGATGGGGATCAGGTACAGGAGGGGCAGACGCCGGGGGCAGAGCCGGCCCTCTCGGAGAATCCATGGAGCGAAAGCCGGCCTAACTAGGCTTGACAGTCCGGAGAGACGGGCTTCACGGAAGCGTAGCTCAACGGTAGAGCGCAAGTGCAATGACGCAAGTCTCAGCTCTCGCACTCCCTGCCCACGAGGCAGGTTTATGAAGAGCCTACAAGCTTAACTTGATGTTGAAGGTTCGAGTCCTTCCGCTTCCACCAAATCCTTCCTGCTTCAGCAAGGAAACCAGCTTGGCCGGAAGGGGACTGCTCCCTGTCTAACACGGGGGCCCCGGAGTGCTTGGGGGGTATCATGCGCCATGGCAGCTTGGAAGGGCTGTCTACACCTCGGCTTTCGACCGGACATCTAGAGTAGAAAGCTGTAGTTGACGCCTGTGAGTCCACACAGGTAGCGGTGCCGATTCGCCGCGGGGTGGTTTTCCTCTACTCTCTTAACTCGCCCTCCACGTGGGGGCATCACAGGAGACGTCGATGGTAGCTCAGAACCAGAACATCGATCCGGCACGCCTGGAAGCCCTCGGGCCCGCAGAGCGTGCCATCAACACCTTGACCACCTACTCGGACCACCTGGTCCACAACCGTCCCGGCATCGTGGTCCCCGACCGGCGTACCCCGATCGGTGTCCGCTGGGACCAGGCCACCTGGGTCGAGGAAGGCGAGGACGGCGCCAAGCAGAAGGTCGTCTACCGCCTGCAAAAGGTCGGTAGAGGGCAACAGAAGACCCGCCTGGGAGTGCTCTCCGCGGACGGCAAGACGGTCCGTGAGAACGGCCGGGTCGTCGGCGAGTACCGCAAGCCGGGACTGTTCCCGGAGGCGGCCGTCTACCTGTACAGGCAGATTGCCGAGGTCTTCAAGCTCGACAACGAGTTCGCCGCCCACTGGGCCTCCTGGGCCTTCGCCCGGGACCACAAGGACATGAAGGTCATCCTGGCCGCGTTCATGCTGGTCCAGAACCGGTGTGGGGAGCCCGAGATCGAGGATGGCGAGGTCCTGTTCTTCGACGACGACTTCCGCTCGGTCGGTGAGGCCATGTGCCTCATCACCACCAAGGGAGTTCGTCTCGACGCGAAGCTCCTGCTCCGCATCGGTGATCTCCTGGCAATGCCCGGCATCGTCGAGATCAACCGGGAGATGGGCTTTGGCAAGTCGGCCAGGTCCCCGGTGATGGGCCGCTACAAGCGGGTCGTGACCAAGTGGCTCCGGTACCGTGAGCAGAACCCCAAGATGCTGGCGGGTCTGGTCAAGGCCGGTGGCAAGCGGATGGTCCAGGACCTGGCACGGAGGGTCAACTACAAGCCCCTGTCGGCCAAGTTCTTCGAAACCCTGGGCTGGAAACAGACTCAGTCCAAGGACGGTCACCGGAAGATCCTCGACGTCGAGATCGCCGAGGTCGACTCCTGGCAGGACCTCTCCGAGGCCGAAATCTGCCAGAAGATCGTCGACACCAAGCCCAACTTCAAGCTGCTCGCCGGCAAGCTGCCGAGTGGCATGGGCTTGACCCGGGCCATCGTGGCAGCCGCCATCGAGGCCGGGTCGGTCTCCGACGCCGATCTCATCATCTTGACTCCGACCCTGGAGGAGCTGGGCCTCCTCAAGGTGAAGGAGATCAAGGACCGGCTGGACAAAGCCCTCCAGGCTGCCACGAACCAGCGGGCCGCGAACATCGCTCGGAACGTGAAGTCCAAGGACCTCCGAGAGTCCATGGAGGACAGCGCCGACCAGGCGGTGGCCAAGGCAGTCGAAGAGGTCGTCAAGGACCTCATGGTCGCTGTCATCGTGGACAAGTCGGGTTCGATGGAGGGCGCCATCGAGCGGGCCAAGGACTACCTGTCCAAGCTGCTCATCGCCTTCCCCCTCGACCGACTCTTCGTCTCGGTGTTCAACACCATGGGCACGGAGGTCAAGATCCAGCACTCCAGCAAGAGGGGTGTCGAGGCAGCTTTCCGGGGGCACAACGCAGGCGGAGGCACCACTTACGCCGAAGGCGTGAGGGTCCTCGCTCACCACCAGCCCAAGCCGGACCAGGATGTCCTGGTCATCTTCGTCGGTGACGAGGGGGATGGTGGTGTCCCGGCTCTGGTCAGGGCTGTCGAGGCCACTGGCTGGAACCCCGTGGCCTTCGGGCTCATGGAGGTCAACGCCATGGGTAGATACAACCGGTGGGGGCAGGGGACCATCGTGAAGGAGGCTGCACAGCGCCTCGGGATCCCTTGCTTCAAGGTGGACGAGGCCATGTTCGAGGCCGATGACCCCTACGTCATTCCCCGGACTCTCCGAAACCTGATCGAGTCGACTCCGGTCGGCATGCCCAAGGCTGGTCGGCCGGTTCGAAAGACCCTGGTTCAGACCATCCTGGAGACCCCCCTGCTGGCCAAGCCGGTGTGGGCCTGATGGGCACCGACTACACCATGAAGGCCATTGTGGGCCTGGAGATTCCAGTCTCCTGGCTTTTCCAGGCCCACAAGACCTTCGAACCACGATGCCCCCACACCAACGCGGATGAAGCCAAGTTCTGCTCGGTGTGTGGCAAGCCCACCAATCCCATTGTCCGGACCCACACGACCTTCACTCCGGAAGCCATCAGGCTGGCCGGAGTCTGCGATGATGACCTGTACGACTGCATCTGGAGGGACAACCTGCGTGTAGGAACAGTCCAGCTGTACTACAACACAGACAACTGTGGGGGTGAGAACCTCATTGCGGGAGAGTTGGTCGCCCAGTTCGATGACCCAAAGTACGAAGGGTCAGGGCATCGGGTCGAACCATTCCCACCTCTGCCCACAGAAACCTCTCTGAGGGAGTTCCTGGAAGCCAATGGGATCCCTACCAAGGGAGACTTTGGGGTGCACCTCGTAGTGGTCGGAAACTAGACGGAGAACCAATAACATGGGTTGGCAGGATCTACTGGCTCCCACTGGGGGAGAGGAAATCGTGCTCCCTTGGATCGGAGGTAGGAAGGTCCACAGCTCAGACAGGACCTGGAAAATCTCGGGTCCACTTCCCCCGGAGCACGGTTGGTACTCGTTCAAAGTCGATGGGGGACGCACAGCTAGCTTGGTGGAGGAGTCTACCCCTGAGTTCGGGTGGGAAGAGCACCACAAGACCCGCAAGGGCTACTTGGTAGGTGATCGGCTCATCCCGGACGATGCTCGGGTAGACCCGGATCCAGCCAAGCTCTTCCACCAGACCTTCCCAGTCCACCTGGTGGAGTTCGGTCTCGACCGCTTCAGCAGAGCGGTGGTGGCCGAGAACAGGGAAGGGCTTTACCTCTACGTGAGCCAAGAGTTCCCCCAGGGACCAGAGATGGAAGTCCTGACGGCCTATCAGGACCGGAAAGCTTCTGTGGCCCACGTGAAGGACGTGACCCCGTCCCTTGACCTGGCTTTCCGATGGGAGAGCCGTCAGCGTGAGCTGGCAGAGGAGAGGGAGAGGGAGCTGGCACGGCTTGCCGAAGAGGAGCGCAAGCGGCAAGAGGCCGAAGAGAGGCTCCGGCAGGCCATGAAAGATGCCGGCACAGGAGCGGGCCGTCGGGCTCTTGCTCGACAGGATTTCAAAGCTGCGGCCCGCGCTGCTCTGGCCATCTCCGGAGCTGAACTGCTGGACTCCAGGCCCTCCCGAAACAGGGCCAACATGGTTGTCCAGTACAGGTTCCGACATCGGCGTCTGGAGTGCGAGGTCAACAAGAACACTCTCCGCATCGTGGATGCAGGGGTGTGCTTGGATGACCATCGTGGCACCAAGGGAGATGCCTACTTCACTCTGGAGTCTCTCCCAGCTGTCATTGGCGAGGCCCTTGACCGAGGAATTCTCCACGTCTGGAGGCATGTCCCCGGCGACCCCGGCGATGAGGACTACTGGTAGATGGACCTCGTAGAGGCACGCACACTGTCCCCTGGGCAATTCTTTCGAAAGAGGACAGGGGTCTACCCTTACGTTACGATGAACCCCGCCTCTTTGCGGTTTTTCAAGGTGCCCGAAGACACTCTAGTGTTCGGTGTGTCGATCGTCTCGGGCACCTTGACGCAAGTCCAGCCAAACACCTTGGTGGTGCCCTTGAGCATCGAGGAGGCGTTCCAGACTGTTCGGAAAGATGAAGCTGACCTCGCAGCCGCTGGGCTGAGACGGTTCGAGGTCCAGTAATGAGTGCACCCCAACACGTTCGAGGTCCAGTAATGAGTGCACCCCAACACGTGTACGACGCCCTCAAGCGGATGCGGGAAGAGGGTGAAGCCTGGGTCACCTGGAAAGGCGAAAGGCTTCACCTTCGTCCCTTCGTCCCCGGGGAAGATGATGAATGGCGTCCAGTAGACACCTCCCGACCCCCGGGAATTTTGAGTGATGGTTTCTCCGTGGGGGACAAGCGGTACTGGTTCCCGGCATACCATGCCATTGTGAAAGCAAGAGTGCCCGGGGGCATAGCCTTGGCCCACATATGGTGGCATGAGGACAGGCTCCATCTCAAAGGTCTTGAGGGGGAGAGAGTCCCTTTTCGTAGGGCCAACGACGACGTTGTGCTGGCCATCATCACTGAAAGACACCCACGTCGGAAGGAGCCCAGCACATGATCGAGACTGCTTTTGTGTTCGACCAGGAAGGCCGAGTCATCAAGTTCCACACTCCCGAAGGGAGAACTGCTGGGGGGATCCCAGACACCAGGTCTCTATGGGATCTTCTGTGGGACCGCCGAAACATCCTGGGTGGGTCCTCCCACAACTCCCCTTGGGAAGGCCCTACAGGAGGCGTAGCACATACCCACCCCTGGTCTGGGTCCACAGGACCTTCCAGGACAGACATCACCACTTTCTCGGCTGTCGAGCTGGGTCTCGGAAAGAGGCTCCTCTGGCCAATCGTTACCTTCACCCACATCGTTTACTGTGTTTGGGAAGGTCCAGACCAGTACGACTACAGGACCTACGGAAAGCCCCCTTGGAGCCTCTCTGGGGAGGCCCTGGAGGATTTCCTTGCTGGAATCGAGATTCTCAGGGACCTCTCAAGAAAGTGATCCATCTTTTTCCCCACGTGGAGTAGGTAGTGTGCGCTACCCTCGAAAGACCCGAAGGTAGGGGTGGTGGGGCAAAGGGTAATGATGGTTCCCTGGTTGAAATAGCTCGCGATCACCTCTCTCACCCTCTCAAAGGAGAGCAACATGCCCGACATCAACGACCTCAGAGACGATCAGGCCCTGCTCAACATCACGTGGGCGGGGGCCAACGGTGACCTCCCCGACCCCGTGTCCTACGACTCGGGCGACGGAGACCTCAAGCAGGTTGCCGCTGAGGCGGTGCAGACCGGCTACGTCCCCGGCATCCCGGCCGACGAAGCCGTGAGGTTCGACGACTTCATCGTCGACCGGTTCCCGGCCACCGAGGACAAGCCCTTCAACCGGCTGTTCCTCCGTCCCAAGACGCCTTTCGGCTGTTCCTTGACGCCATAAACTCCGTTTGTTTGGTGGGCCCAAGGATTCTTTCCATCTTTTTCTACCCTCGGAGTAGATAGGGTGAATCACCTTGGAGACCCTGAACATGACCACGATCAACGAACAGCTGGCGGAAGTCCTTCAAGGCAACCCCTCTCCCGAGGACCTGGCCAGCGCCTTGTGGGCCGCGCATCCCCGGGGACTCTCCTTCGAGGACGCCGACCGCACCTACCGGGAGCAGGCCCAGCTCCTCTCCCGGTGGGAGGCTTCCCAGCCTCCATTGAAGAAGGTCGTGAGCCTCGCCGGGCTCGATGCTGCCTCCGCGGCAATTCTTCTGTGGCGGGTGGTCCGCCAGGAGTTGTCCAAGGACAACCAGGCACCCGAATGGGAGACCTTCTGCCTCGTCCCCGAGGACGCCCGAGACCATGTGGGTTGCCGGAACTGGATGACCTGCTGGGAGAGTGGCCCTCACGAGTGGGGGGTTTACCTCAGCCTGACTGGTCGGTTCGACTTCGGCTGCTGCGAGGTGGTCGGAGCCCTCGATCCCAGCAACAGCTGGTTCCTGGAGACTTACTGGGGATTCGACGTTCTGTTCGTCGAGAGGTAGACCATGACCGACCCAAACCCAGACCATGAGCTGAACCCCGTCCCCGGATGCACCTGCATCTGGTGTGACGAAGAAGGGGACAACCAAGCTCTCCTGCACCTGGACGGCACTGGGGCCGAGACCGTGAGGCTCCCCTGGAAAGACATCGTGGTCGTGCGGTCCAAGTTCTGCCCAGAGTGTGGAGCCAAGATCGACGATCCCGACGGGTGCTGGAAGTGCGACTTCGAGTTCCCGTCGGCCAAGGACCAGCTTCACTGAGCTTTGTCTCACCCCCTTCCGTTTCCTGGAAAGGGATTGGAAATATGAGCATCACCACCAACATCATGCACTCTCTGCACCAGTTTGCAGAGAAGGATCCTCTCCACCCCTGCTTTCAGGACCTGGAGGCCACGGCCGACCAGACCTGCAAGGTGGGGGAGAGGATCTGCGACGAGAAAGGCCAGTTCTGGCTGTACACCAACTGCCTGGCCCAGTGGGGTCCCCTCAGCTACCCACAGTGGAAAGCCCTGGAGATGTTCTACCAGGAGCTGGAAGACCGTGACCACGAGTACGCTTTCCAGGGGTCCAAGTTCGACTTCGAGCTGGACCAGCTGGGCCCCAACAACCAACAGATCCGTGACCTCCTGGCCCGCTGTTGCCAGGATCAACGAGTTGGCTGGTCAGAGGCAAAGGACCTGGCCTGCCGGGTGTTCCACCTCCCCTCGGAAGAGATCAGGCCCTAGGAGAAAACCATGAAGACTGTGACAATCGTAGGGGCCGGGGCTCTCGGGAGCCACGTCATGCTCTTCGCCAGAAACTGGGAAGCCCGGTTCAGGGTCATCGACTTTGACAGGGTAGAGCAGAAGAACGTGCTGGCCCAGTTCCATAGCAAGATGGGTATGCGCCAGAACAAGGCCCTGGCGCTCCAGAAGGCCATGGGTGGACTCTTCGGCCTCAACATCAAACCCTTCCTCCACAAGCTCACCGGGGACAACGCAGAGGCCCTCCTGGGGGGTTCCGATCTGGTGATCGACTGCACCGACAACGCAGAGGCCCGACGGGTCATCCAGGACTTCGTCCTGAAGTGCAAGCTCTGTGGCCTGACCAAGGGTCTCCATGACCACGACCTGTGCAAGGGCTCCTGGGAACCTACCACGGAGGTCCTCCACGGGTGCCTGTCGGCCGCAGGTGACTTCGCCCGGATCATCTGGACCGAGAACTTCACCCCGGATGAAGAGGGAGAACCTGGGCAAGCGACCTGTGAGGATGGGGAGCAACTCCCCTTCTTCGCGATGGCAGCCTCGGTGGTGGCTCAGACCGCTCAGCAGTTCCTGGCTGATGGTACCAAGAGAAACTACCAGCTCATGCCAGGCAAGGTCATCTCCTTGTAGGGGTCGACATGGGAGACAACTTTTCACCGCATGGTTGCCGTAACAACCCTACCGCACCCGATGACCCAGTGCGGTGCGGAACATGCGGGCGCTGGACAGCCCTGGATTTCCCCGCTCCGCCAATCGTGGGCGACCCCAGGGACAACTGGGGTCGTTGCTCTCGGTGGGCCTCATATACGTGGCACCGGGAGTGCTGTCACCGCTGGCGTTCCCCCGAAGAGATTGCGGAGGCCATCCCGTGAGCGACAACAACAACCCACAACCGGTGGACCTGACCCTCAAGCAGGCCCACCGATGCGTCAAGTTCCGCTCGATCGGCAATGGCCGCTACGAGTTGAGTGGCCCTTTCGGTTGGGAGTATTGCACCCTAGCTGAGAACCAATGGCTGGAGTCCCACAAAGACCAGCACATCCCGATGGCTTCCCTATACAAGCGTCCAAACGAGAAGGCTCGATGCTTCGCGGCTTTCGATGTGTTCGTGGTTCCGGACATCAAAAAGGGGCCAGCGGTCTGGTAGTGCCATGACAGAGATCCACACCCAGGAGGAAGCCATTGCCTTCCTCCGACAAGAAGGGTTCATCGCCAAAGCTAGGGAATGGGCAATGGGTCCGAACACCATCTTCCTCACCCACCCCAGCCTGATCTTCACCCCACCAGGAATGAGGATTGAGATCGAAGTGGATGCCTACAGGCGTGCTGCCTACCTGATGCCCAAGGACAACCGATGGGAGCTGAGCATGGACATCGAATACGAAGTGTTCGATTCCTTTGATGAGGCTTTCTTGGTTGTCAAGAAGTACCTCTTGGGGTAGAGGCACCACACACATTCCCTCCGTAGCTCAGCGGCAGAGCAGTCGGCTCTTAACCGAAAGTGCGTAGGTTCGAGTCCTACCGGGGGGACCAGGGGCGAGTAGCTCAGCGGCAGAGCGCTACCTTGACGTGGTAGATGTCGGGAGTTCGATCCTCCCCTCGCCCACCAACCACACGTAGAGAGACCATCATGATCAAATACTGGCCCCAGGCCCTTCTGGTTGTTGCCCTCACAGTCATGTCCGCAGTGCTCCTGGTAGACATGGTCTGATCAGACCTCGGCACGGTAGAACAGCTATGGGCTATCCTCTTGTAGGACACAGCCGTAGCCGAGGTTTGCATGCCCATCGCCAGATTCCTAGACCCCAGTCCCGGGGTGGATCTCCAGATAGTTGATCTGAGGTCAACTTCTGCTTACGAAGATGGCAGCTGGAATTACCCCTGGAAGACTATCCAGAAGGGCATCAATGCCATCTATGGAGATCCCGACGATGTCAGCCCAGCTTGGCCTGCCACACCTGAAGGTGTCATCTCTAGGATGGTGCTTGTAAATGGGGGCACCTACGAGGAAGACCTGGTGCTTCCACCTTCTGGGTTCATCCACCTGGTGACAATGGGGACTTCCTACCTGGGTACTCAGGCGGTTCCCAGGGGCATTACTCGGACGGTGGACCCCACAAAAAACCCTGATGCTCCAAGTCCTGTGGTCCTGACCATGTCAGCTTTCCCTGGAGGAACTTGGGTTATTTGGGGGGGCATGACCTTCGCCCAGACTGGTGGGGCCCAGTTCCAGAACGTGGCCCTGTATCGCCTCTTCATGGCTGGTGACTTCGACAGCACAGGTCAGACATCAGACATGCAGCTGATTTGTGAAGACTGCTCCTTCATAGGCTCTACTTTCAATGCTCCCAGTGCAAAAGGGGCTTTCTGGTGGGCCCGTTTCGAAGGAGGAGCCCCGACCCTCAACACCTACCTCATTGCGGAAAGGTGCCAGTTCGACAACGGATACACAGTGACAGTGACCCCAACAGCCGTGCTCAGAGACACTACTGTTGGTGGTACTGTGACATGCCCCGGGAACTTCCCAGTCGACTTCTTCACCAACCAGAGCTTCTCGGACAACTCTGTGTCCAAGGCCGGGGGATGGACGGCTACCATCCCGTACGGACTCACCACCCCGTACTAAAACTTTCAAGTTTTTTGGGTTGGTGGAGTAAACAGGTCAGGTCATTGACAATCAGCCATGCCCTCATAGCTCAGTGGATAGAGCAACGGCCTTCTAAGCCGTCGGCCGCAGGTTCGAATCCTGCTGGGGGCGCCAAATTCGCCCTCGTAGCTCAGGGGATAGAGCAGCGGTTTCCTAAACCGCGGGTCGCAGGTTCGATTCCTGCCGGGGGCACCATTATTCAAAGGGTCGGTGGCGCAACTAGGCAGCGCAAGGGACTTTTAATCCCGAGGTTGCGGGTTCGATTCCCGCCCGACCCACCACACATGCGGGCGTAGCTCAAAGGTAGAGCTGGGGCCTTCCAAGCCTCCGATGAGGGTTCGATTCCCTTCGCCCGCTCCAAACACAGGTCAGAGAGATGTTCCGAATCACAACACCTTGCCCCAGGTGTGGGAAGAAAAAGAAAGTCCGGACCTACTGTGAGTTGACCAAGGACTATCTCCGGGTCACGGTCCGGAATGGCTGCTACTCCTGTGGTTGGAGACCTGCCCGGAGGCATTGGTACAAGTCTCGAACCCCGAAACCAAACACAGTGATAGCTCAGCTGGCCCAGAGGATGGACAGAGCAGCTTAGCTCCAGTAGAGTACAACCAACCCGGTCTCCTGCCGCCGGGATGATGAGGTCACGAAGAGCATGGGACGGCCACCGGACACCGACCGGCGGATGGTGGTGCTGCCGAGCAAAGGTGAGAAATCACCTCGGGGGTCGTGACCTCGGTCGGTCAACAATTTGATGCGGGGTGGTAGCAGTCTGGTAGCTCGTCGGGCTCATAACCCGAAGGTCGTGGGTTCAAATCCCACCCCCGCTACTATCTCGGAATGACGGCTTGTGTCCGGGGACGTCTGCGGCAGCAGGAAGAAAGGACACAAGTTGCCGAGCTTCGGGCGACAGGGGGATGGCCACCCTGTGCGCCCGCCCATGCGCTCATAGCTCAACGGATAGAGCATAGGTTTGCGGAACCTAAGATGGAGGTTCGATTCCTCCTGGGCGTACCAACCGCTTGCCAGGGCGGAGTCCAGGGTAGAAGCAGGCCCGGCCGGGCTGTGGAACGAAGGGTTTGGGGGACAAGAACCTTCCGCCCCCTGGACATACCTCGACCCGAAGGCCAAGGGGAGAGGCTGGCAGCCTCCTGTTTCTAGGGTCAGGGGGCAGAGGCACTAGCTCAACATGGATAGAGCACCTGGTTTTACCACCAGGAGATGCGGGTTCGAGCCCCGTGTGCCTCGCTTTTTGGGGCACTAGCTCAGTTGGTAGAGCGCTGCTTTTGCAAGGCAGAGGTAACGGGTTCGAATCCCGTGTGCTCCACAATCACGGGGCCTTAGCTCAGTTTGGTAGAGCGCTTGTCTGGCAGACAAGAGGTGACGGGTTCGACTCCCGTAGGCTCCACTAACACCCCTCTGGAGTAAGGTGTGCATGGAGGACACCATGCTGATTACCTTCGATGATTCCAAGGCTTTACCCTTTCGGAAAAAGCTACTCACCCTGGCTTTCCGCACCGGATGTCCTGTGACCTACTACAAGGATTGGGCTGGACCCGAGGGGCAAGTCCTTCCTGAAGACCACATGGCCATGGTCACCTGCAACGAGGAAGGATATCCGGTCGGTGAGGTCTATGGCTGCGACATGAAGGCCTTCAAGGAGACCTACGAGGAAGTCTTGGCCGGTCCAGCCCCGGGAGCCTACTGCCGGAAGAAAGCCCTCATCAAGGCCATGCAAGTAGACCACGACTTCTCCTGGGAGACCATCCTCCCCGATGGAACGGTGGAGGTGGCCGAAGGCCATGGCAAGGCTGGCGACTGGCTTGTCAAAAATCCCGGAGGGGAGGTGTACCGTATCTCTGCGGACATCTTTGCCCAGCAGTACGAGCCGGCGTCATAAGCACCGTTTTTCGGGGGGCAAGGCGTTGTGCCGGGTGTGGCAGGACTTACACTGTCTTCCCACAACACAGGAGAACCCCACATGAGTTTTGGCAAGATGGACTGGACTTGGATCGATAGCTTCACCGAGGGCCTTGAAGGGTTCCTCGACAGGCTGGACATGGACGATCGGGACGTCAAGACCACCAAAGGATGCCATGTGGAGAAGACTGAGGACACGGTGGTTCTCCACGTGGAGGTCCCGGGATGCTCCCAGGACGATGTGGACATCACCTTGGAGGGGGATGTGCTCAAGATAGTCGCCAAGAGCAACTATCCTCGCGAAGACTCCAAGATCGTCAGAACTTTCCAGGTCTCCTCTGAGCTGGACCGGAACAACATCGAAGCACAGATGTCCAATGGACTTCTCACAGTCGTGCTGCACAGCACCCCGAAGCCAGCCTCAATGAAGATCAAGATCAACGGCTAGGATTTTCCTCCCATGTTGGGTCCGACACCCAAGGATGGTTTGGGCCCAGCCCTCTGCACCAGGAGGAGTCCTTCGGTGACCAGGCTGCTCTCTTGGCACCACGCTTGCCCTTCTTGAGAGCCCGCTCTGCCTTCATGGCCGCAGAGCGGTCCTCATAGGGCCCGTAGAGAGCACGGGCAACCCAGGGCCTGAACATGGAAGTGTACTTGCCACCACCAGACAGCTTCCCGTTATGCTCCTTCAGCCTCCTGGAGGGGCAAGTGGTGCAGCCCACGTAGTAGAACCCAGGCCTCTTCCGGCCTTTCTTGTCGACTCGAAGCTGCTGACTCTGGATGACGTAGACATACCACACTTCAACCTCCTGGCACGCCCCACCATTGTGGTGGTACACTACCCATCATGAGAGAGCGTTTCACCTTCTTTTGGTCTGGTCCCTTCTCCCAGTGGGACCCCTCCCCCTTCACCATAGAGGGGGTCCTGTACAACTGCGCTGAGCAGTACATGATGGCCGAGAAGGCCCGTCTCTTTGGGGACTCCGAGATGGAGTCACGCATCATGGCAGCTTTGGACCCAGCCGACCAGAAACACTTCGGCCGGCAGGTCCGTGGGTTCAACGACACCGTCTGGCAAGTCCACGCCAGAGACATCGTGACCCGGGGGACAAGGGCCAAGTACAGCCAGAACGAGAGGCACCGGAGGCTTCTCCTGTCCACAAGAGGGACGACGCTAGTCGAGGCCAGTCCCCACGACCGTATCTGGGGCATCGGTCTCAGGGGCAATGACCCCAAAGCCAAAAGCCGAAGCACCTGGAGGGGGACGAACTGGCTTGGAGAGATCCTGACCAAGGTCAGGGACGAGATGTTGCGGGAGTAGCTCAGCGGTAGAGCATCTGGTTCCCATCCAGAAGGTCGCGGGTTCGAACCCCGTCTCCCGCTCCAAAATGGGGCCTTAGCTCAGTTGGGAGAGCGCTTGCTTCGCATGCAAGAGGTGGCGGGTTCAAATCCCGCAGGCTCCACCACTCCAAAGGTTGCAAACTCCTAAATGGATCACGACGATTCGTCGACAAAACTCCCAAGCCTTGGGATCAAAAGGGGATTTACCATGGGGCGCAAACGGAGGTCCAGGGCCTAACCTGGAGATCGTGGGCCAGACAGAGGATGGGCTGTTGGTTGTTCGAGGGGTGTTTCGCCTCTTCGACACCTACGGGGTCCCGTTGGACATCACGATAGATCGACTACGTCAGGAAGGGCTGATGCCTGACTGGCTTTGGTTGTTTGACCAGATGGTCCAGTCAGGGTGGCACAGGGAACGGAGCTACAGACGGCTCCTCCAAGTGGTTGGTGATGTGTACGGGGGTCTTTTTAGGGTAGAGTGGGAACAGAGGATGGGAGCATGCCTAGATTCATCCTGAGCACCAACTACCCTGTCGCGGTCACCTTCGATGAGCATGGTGAACCCATGCTCAGCTTTGTCTGGTCACCCCGAGCACCTGAGAAGATCAAGGTGTCTATCGACCTGGGGGAGCTAAACAACCTGCGCCGCAGAGTGGAGCTGGGCAGAATACTCAGGGGTGAACCAAAGCCTCCGAGTCCTTGGACCGGGAATCCTGTTGGGGCGTCGTCTAATTGGTAGGACACTGGTTTTTGGTGCCAGCTGTTGCAGGTTCGAGTCCTGCCGCCCCAGCCAACCATGCTTGTCCGGTCCATGACCGGACAAGCTACCGGACAAGCTACCGGACAAGCTACCGGACAAGCTAGTCCCAGTCTGGGGGCGTGACTTCGACCTGGACATACCCTTGCGGAACAGGGCAGGGACCCCCGGAGAAATCAACCCGAAGGCCCGACTTGTAGTCCCAGGAGCATTCCGACTGGTTGGTGCAGAACGTGTACATGCACCCTTCCCAGACCCAGGAGCAACATTTCTGGTCTGAAGCCTCATTGCAGGAGAGAGGCTCTCCGAGACCAGATGGGACCTCCATCACCACAGGCCTGGCGGGGAGTCTACAGTCGTCCCCACACTGGCAGGACGCAACACAGCCAACAAGCACCAGAAGTAGAAATCGAGCCATCGAAGAGCCTCTCACCCATCTAGGGCTGACTATAACACAGATAGTGGGGAGTTTCGTTTAATCTCCTATGAGCCCCTCTCCGTGAGAGGAGGTGCCTGATGGTACAGCTTAGAGATGGCTCGACAACTACTGACAGAAGGCTTGCCAGACTTGTCCAGTTTGATGAGCGTTCTCGGCAGTACCCCATCCGGGAAACTCTCGACAGTGGTGTCCAACCCAGGTCCTACACCTGGCGGTGTGACACCCATTTAGACCAGGGACCTGATGGAAGCTGTGTTGGGTTCAGCTTGACCCATGAGCTGATTGGCAGGCCGGTCTGTGTCCAGGGTCTCGATGCGACTTTCGCCAAGGAGCAGGTCTACTGGGAGGCCCAGAAAATAGACCCCTGGGAGGGTGGTAGCTATCCAGGAGCCAACCCCCAGTACGAGGGGACCTCAGTGCTGGCTGGAGTGAAAGTCCTCCAGAAACTGGGCTACATCGAGGAGTACAGGTGGGCCTTCGGACTTGATGACCTCCTCCTGGCTGTGGGGTACAAGGGCCCTGCCGTGCTTGGCATCTCCTGGTATGACGGCATGTTCAACATGATGCCCTGTGGGCAGGTGCATGTCACCGGTCAAGTAGCCGGAGGCCACGCCATTCTGTGTAAGGGTGTGAGCATCACCAAGAAGACCTTCACACTGCACAACTCGTGGGGGGCCTCCTGGGGAAGCGGTGGGGATGCCCTGATTTCCTGGGAGGAGATGGGACGCCTTCTCCAAGAGCAAGGGGAGGCTGTCATACCTCTCAAGAGAGCCTTTGGTGGATGACTCTCGGGATCCTCATCCTTGTATGGGTTGTGCTGATTTTGGCTTTCAAGCCCGTTGTTTGGTGGGCCACGAAAGACGATGACAGAGTAGAGTAGCCGAACACCGGAGGCTGCCGTGGCTGCTGTGGACACCAAAGAAGAATGGTCTGGTGCTGGGTTCAAGATCCGTGCTGAAGCCCCTGGAGGCATTCAGATAGACCTGGAAAGCCCCCAGCTGGCGATATACCAGGCTTTCCAGTTAGCAGATGCCCTCGTCAGAGCGGGACAATGGGTGACCAGCCAAAAGGTCGCCCCCAACAAATAACGCAGGGAGCACGGGATGTGCAGGCCGGATTCATATCCCGGTTCTCGTAGGAGTTCGAGTCTCCCCCCTGCGACCATGGCGACGTGGCCAAGTGGTAAGGCATCGGTCTGCAAAACCGACACCCCGGGTTCGAATCCCGGCGTCGCCTCCAGCTCCGGTGATGATCCTATCAACGACATAGAATGTATGCGTTGGAGGTATGGCCATGAATCGACGAGCAGGGATTTTTGAGGCCCCTCCGAAAATCCTAGCGGACTTCCAGAGATTCTTCTCCGAGAAATGGTCAGCCTACGTCCTGGAGCTACTGGACAAGCACAAGGCCCAACTCGTCGAGAAAAGGGACAAAGCCAAGACCGAGTACATCAAGGTCTACCGCGACTTGAAAGGCAAGGTCCGTAGGAACATGCAGGGGGCCTTGCGACGTAGCCCTTCCTCGTTCATTCTTCGACTCCCAGGAGACCCCTACTATCCAGAGGTACGAGCAAGTGTAGGACCCCCCACTTGGGGTGGCAGTGGAGACCGGTGGCAGATTGAGGTAAAGCGTTCCGGCTGGGAGGATTACTCCACAGACCTAGACTCTGGTGATGCCGAGAGAGAACTCCTATCTCTGATCGACTCTGCCGCAGATGAGGTTATTGAGGGCCCAGTATCGGAACTAAAGTCTTGGGTTGGCTATGTAGCCCCAACCCAACGAGAAGCTCTGAAGTCTATATCGGGAACTCCTCGGTGGGCTGCTCCAAAGACGTTTGAGTACCGGGTTGATGATTTAGCTGGGTGGTCCCCCTTTGACCGAGCGAAACAACAAGGTGCTAAGATCCTTCAGAAGAAGGTTTCTATCAGAACCATCCTGGTGCCCCCGGAAGGCCTGTCCTCAGGTAAACAGTATGCTGGCGAGTGGTCCCCTTCCCAATGGGAATTGAGGGTCAAAGTCCGACCGATCACTCCGGACCGCTACGATGTCAAAAGATTCAAGTCCGATCTGCACGAAATCCTGCGGACCACCCGGCACGAAACACAGCATATGGGGCAAGACCTCCTCCGCCTGATCTTACAGCTCCCCGAGGATGCCGGCCTTCCTGGCTACCAACTTCGAACCCCAGGCTACGATCCTAGCGGGTCGCCTAGTGGCACTCCAGGCAAGCGTCCTTCCGGCGACCTCCCCCTGGAGGAAGAAGACACATACCAACGCATCCTCCACCCTTTGCGGGATGTGGAGTTCTACACACGCCTGGCGGATGAGGTAGATCGATTCAAGTCGTGGCACGATGAGTGGGTTGAAGCCGAAAAGAACCCGGACCCCTACCACCAACGTCCCAAGATACCGATCAACGAAGGCATCTGGCGGAAGGCCATCCGGAGGTGGGTGGGGTACGAACCTTCTTCTGGGGTATCGAGAAGGTACGACTTACCCCAAACCTCCCAGTTCTTTGAGGAACTGAAGAAATGGCAGCCCGACAAGTGGAAAAAAGCCGTCAAAGAGTTCCTGAAGGCTCTCAAAGCCAAGGGCATCAGGGCCCCGTCGAGAGCGGAGGAACGCGGCTTCAACCCTCTGCCGGGGAGCACCACCAAAGGTGATATCTTTGGGAAAACAGTAGTCCAGTACAGCCAGGAACGGACAAGCACGCTTTACCAAGAGCTTTTCGGAGAGGACCCACCCCGCTCTAGCAGGGAGGAGGACCCGGACAAAGAGGCTGCTGTCTGGCGAGTTGTTCGAAAGGAGTACGCGGACTTCGTCAACTCCGCCAGCCCCCAAATGTTGTATCGCCACCGACAGGCGGTCTTCGCAGGTGACTGGGGGCGTGAATACTACCTGACTGATCGGTGGCTGCATTGGGATGGCAAATCAGACTTGCCGGAACCCCGCCGAACCCCTGACGGACAAACCATTCTGGAGGACCACCCCAAGGTGAAGAAGTACCTGGAGAGCTTGGAAAAACGGAGGAAGAAGGTTGCTTCCCGGTGGATACGCCGGTTGATTACTCCTCTTCCCTCTTGTCCTTCTTGTCTCTCATGACCCTCTGGTTCCTGGTGATCTCCACCAGGGCCCGAACTTCACCAAACATCTCAGTGTTTCGGTCAATGGTGTCTACAGCCTTGGCCATGAGGGCACTTGTCTGATTGGTGGCTTGAGTGTGTGCTGCTTGGAAGGACTCGACGACTCGTTGGGTCGTCTGGTCATGCTGCTTGGAAGTTTGCTCGATGGTATCTGAGAACCTCTTCTGGGCCAGCTCCCGGTCCTCCCGGTCCAACTTGTTGGTCTCAGCCAGGAACTTCTGCTGGGCTTCCCGCTCTTTCCGTTGGTGACGGATGAAGAAAAACACCACAAGCACCACGAGGGCAGCCACAGGGAACTGCCAGAGGGCGTTGTTAAAGGGAGCCGAAGAGGTGTTCTCTACAGCCTTCTCAGCTGATTCAGCTACAGACAACAGGATCGGAAAGAAGTTCATGGGTACACCCCGTTGCTACTAAGGGTTCTCATAGGGAAATCAGCGAGGTCACTCTCCATAAGGGTCCGGAGCGTTCTCGTCTTCGTCATACACGGCGTACAACGCCAAATCCTGATCCCGGGTATCCTCTCCGGTCTTCTTCTTGTGTCGGCGGATGGCGATCTCCAAAGCGGTGACACGCCGCTGTAGGTATTCGTCGACTAGCTCCACGTTCTCACCACACTCGCAGTCGAAACAGTCGACATGGTTCTGCCCACAACTGCACACCATCCACATCGTCTCACAGTGTAGGCAGATGCCAACGACCCTTGTCATGCAAAGGTCGTCTTCACCTGTCGGCACAAACCTGGACTCTCCAGGTAGAAGACCGACTATGTACAAACCCCAGTCTGCCGCCATGGTCTACCCCCCAACGGGGGAGTGGAGAACCGCAACGAGCCCCCTGTTCTTGTCGTGCAGGTACAATGGGAGGGACTTGGGAGCCCCCAAGAACCCATGCCTTGCGTGCCATCGATCAGGCCCGCTGAGGGATGGGATTTGCCGCCGAGTAACCCCGAAGGATACGTCTGTCTCCGTTTTCTCAGAGTGGATGTGTCCAGTGTAGATTGTCCTCTTGGGGCACCCGGACCAGAGATCCCCAGCCTCTCGGGCCATCAGACCGGCCAGGTCCTGGGTCTTGGACACCACCTCACCATGAGCGAAGCCAAGCAGGTTCTTCCCGTAGGCCCGGTAGACCCGGGGTGTCCGGTCGAGAGACACAGTCACGTCTGGGTCTTTCCGGAACAAGGCCTCCAGGTACATCAGGACCGCCAGGCCAGACATCTGGTCGTGGTTCCCTGACATCAGCACCAGGTCAACTGGGCCAGCTTGCCGAAGCATGAGGATCCAGTCCTCCATCAGCTGACAGGCCGAGACCAGAATCTCCGCTGGGGTCCCATCCATGTCCTGGTTGGTTCCCAGAGTGGTAGTCCCCTGGTCATTGTCGATGTGCATGAAGTCGGACCCGATCGGGACAAAGAACTTGTCAGGGGCTCCAAACAGGCACAAGCGCCCGAGGACATCGGAAGTGCAATCAAACAACCTCTCCCTGGCTAGGTTGCGGTTGTAGGACTCGAAATTCTCTTGGGGATCGCTGTACTTCCCGAGGTGAAGGTCCGTGAGTCCCACCACAGCAGCGTAGGGATAGAGTGGAGGCCCGATGTTGATGCGGGGTATGTCAACCGCTGGGCGGCTTTGGAGGGCTGCTGTCATGGCCCTCAGGGTGTACTCGTGGAACGACCTCCACTTGAGAGCATCCTCTTGGATGTCGGCCCACTTGGCCTTTTCCAGCTTCTTGTAGAGGACCGATCTGCGAAGCTGAAGGGCATCTTCGACCAGTTCGTCGTCGGTACGTGTGGTCAGCTCCTCTACCGTGAAAGGCTCACGGTCATGGGTGATCTCGTGAGCCTTCAGGTACTTAACCAACCAGTTGCGGGGCATTTTCACCGCCCGCGCAACCTCGTTGATGGTAGCTGGGCTACCATCAAAGTTGCTGTAAGCTCTGACAATCTCACGGTGGGTCTGGCCTGACAGAACAATGGGCTTCGGCAGGTCGGGAAGGAAAGTGATGTAGGTGTCTGTCTCGGCGTTGTAGACGTAGTTGGTGCTGTGGAAGAACTTGTCTGGGCCTGAGGGGTCAGAAGACACTCCGGTCTTGTCGCTCTCTACAAAGCTCCCTGGGTCTGGCAGCTCCTTGGGGGGAGCTTCTCCTGACCGGCAGAAACGAGCGAGAGCCTTGGCGTGAGACGGCGGAAGCCCCGTCATGGTGGCAATCCGCTCAGTGCTCATCTTCCCTTTGCAGATCCGCTCTCTGTACTCTTCAGCGTAGCGGTGTACCCACATTGGACGCTCCTGGAACAGGTCTAGGACAAACAGCCCAGGAGGTCAGGGAGGCCAGAAAGCCAGGGAGAACAAGCTCGGCTATCTACATGAGCCTTGAGATAGGCATACTATTCCCCCATAGTACAAAGCAAGCAAGTAGGCTGAATCCGCCGCCGCAAGGGTAGATCGGTTGTTCTTCTTTATTGAGGAGATCATGACATAAGGACACAGGACGATGGATACCTTGGTTCTCAACAGCTCTTACATGCCAATCAACAGGGTTTCCTGGCGGGAAGCTCTCAGCTGCATCTTCTCCGGCCGAGCCGAGGTCGTGGAGGAGTACGAGGACCGGACTGTCCGCTCACCGAGCACGGTGTTCAAGGTCCCCTCCATCATTCGGTTCCTCAGTCGAGCTGTTGGCTTCTTCCGCCGAGGCGTGAAGTTCAACCGGAACAACGTCTACCTGCGGGACAAAGGATCTTGCCAATACTGCGGGAAGAAGGTGACAAGGTCAGGGTTCACCTACGACCACGTCATCCCCCGTAGCCAAGGCGGGAAGACCAAGTGGGACAACGTCGTCGTTGCCTGCCTCCCCTGCAACCAGCGGAAAAGGGACAGGACCCCGGCTCAGGCTGGGATGAGTCTGCTCAACAAGCCCGTGAGACCTCGTTCCCTGCCAGGAAACCCAGCTCAGCTGGTCTGGGAGAACTCCATGCCTTCCAGTTGGAAGGACTACGTGGGGACTGTCTCCTACTGGCACGACCGACTGGACAGCTGAACTGAAGCCCCCGTTCTGGGGGCTTCAGTCTTTCGGGAGCTTAACCGGAATCTCATCGTCGATGAGCTTGAGAAGCTCTTGGGTGACACGCTCCAAAAAGTCGGCATGCATCCGGAGACCTTTCACCGATGCGGGCACCAGCAACCCCCGGGTGTCTTCTAGAGGATCTGCGTCAGCGGCTTCTCTCAGGTCCTGGGCAATGCGGGCGAGGCCCGTGATGGATTCAGCTAGTTGACGTTGGGTCACATGCATATAGGGGCTCCTGTCCTGTCGTTAGGATGACTATACCTGACGAAAGGCATGGGAGCTTCCTCCACGGCCATCGCCAGATCCAAGCCAAGCGCCCCTGCTCGTTGGCTTTTCCACCAAGGCCTCCTGATGGGGAGATGTCTAGACTACGGGTGTGGGAGGGGCAGAGACGCTGACACCTATGTGCTGGAAGGATACGACCCCGCCTGGAGGCCCCAGAGGCCCACAGGAACGTTCGACACCATCCTTTGCACCTACGTACTTAATGTAGTCGATGAGGTCGTCCAGGAGGCAATACTGGACGATCTGAAGGGTCTCCTGAGTCCTGGTGGGAAAGCCTATATCTCTGTCCGACGAGACCTCCCCAGAGAGGGCAAACAGGGACGAGGGTGTTGGCAACGTTTCGTAGTCCTGGAGGCTCCGATCCTCGTGGACAACGGACGTTGGGCAACCTACGTACTTGACTCCGCTTTTTGATCCAACTTTTTGGTTCCCTGGAGTAGAGAGGGTACGACTAACTCTCACCCAGGAGAACCATGAACGACGACCTCTTTGCCGATCTGGGGCTGGACCTGGCTCGAACGGATGGGCCGCAGAAGGGACTGGACACCACTGTTGCTTTCATCAAGGCGTTCTCGGAGGAGATAGGCGGCCCACTCGACCTCCTGGAGGTCCTGGGCCAAGGTGTTCACCTACATGGCCACCATCTCCGGGTGGTTTGCCACGATGCTGGTGCTACAGGGTTTCCCTCTCACCATCCTGCCTTTTTTCTGTGGACTCATGCTGATGTTTGGGTACGTGCATGAGCGCATCTGGCACGACAGCAACTTCGGCATCGATCCCGTAGACAAGGTGGACCCCCGCCGCAACCTGGCAAAGACACTCACCTACCGAGGAGTGTCTCTCACTGTGATGGCTTCCATCTTCGGAGCCGTGGGGCACGTTCCCTGGGCCGAGGTCATGATCTTCCAAGGCTCTGCCTCGGTATTGTACTTGGGACTGGAAACAGTTTGGTCCAAGTCCGAGTGGGGGATTGATCAGACTGTAGACTTCAAGGAGAGTCCAAGTGAAACGCTACTTCCTGATGCTGCCGGATAGGCCACTGATAGAGCTTACCGCTGTGCGCCCGGAGGAGTGGGAGTTGGACCTCCTCCGAGAGGCTGGGCACGAGAAGGGGACTACCATCTATCGGTTCACTGTCCTGCTGAATGGATCCATAGAAGCCCCCGAAACGGCGGGTCGTGAACGTGCGGTCCTGCGGGGGGCACCCGAGGATGGCAGGAAGATGCTTATCCAGCTTCGGCCTACTCAAAACAACGCCCCCGTCGTGCTGAGGGACGGTCAATCCGAATGGATGCTCCCAGCCAACCAGTGTGTCATCTACATGCTCCCAAGGGATGATGAACTAAAAATCCACCATCAGGGAAACGAGACAAACTGATGTCTAACCCCCACAACCCAGAACGCTACGGTGAGGTCTGGGACCAGAGACGCATCGATCTGTGCCTGGAGGCCATGGACCTCATCCGGCCATTCGTCATCTTCTCCGGGGGCTGGGCCTGGCACTTCATGAGCCCGCCCGGCCACATCGAGCTGAAACACGCCCATGACCACAAAGACATCGACCTCCACTGCCCCTCGAACCTAGCGGGCACAGTGGTCTCCATTCTGAAGGCCAACGGCTTCGAGAAGACCTGGACCCGCTACGACAGGATCCCGAGCGAGGAGCAGTTTCGACGCTACGAGAAGACCATCGAAGAGCCGGGTCAAAAACCAGTCCGCATCACCATTGACTTTTTCGTCAAGGACGACCTCCCGCACTTGGAGATCGACGGCTGGAAAGTGGTCGAACCCGAGACCCTCTTGACGTTTTACTCAACCATCCACAGCTCGAAGTCCTGTTTTGCTGTACAGGCCGCTTCCAAGCTCCTGGAGGCTGGAGAGGACCCTGTGGGACATCCTTCCTTGGTGGAGATCCCCCAGGATTAGGCAGCCAGTTTGACTGTTCCTGCCTGCCACTCCTCACGGACCCGTTGCGACTTCTTCAGCTCCTTGCGGTTCTGCTTGGTCGACTTTTTGATCATGGCATGCACCAGCACGAACATGCGTCGGTTGTCCAGGGTGTGGAAAAACCCGAACACCCTGATCTGGTGGCGCTTGAACACAAACATCCCTTTCAGAGATGTGACTCTCTTGAACTGGGTTGGGTTGGTGATCCAGCCCTCGTCGGCGAGCCTCTGGAAAGCCACCATGAGGCCAGGGAGATGCTGGGCCTCCCGGGGGTTCTGATGGGGGAGGGCGTGGAGGAGTTCCTCCACGTTACCCTGCTTTGCGTAGATCAGCCTACAGGCTGTCCCCTCGGCTGCAACCTGCTCCACTGCTGTTAGGGTCCGTGCCATTTTCATCCTCCTAGCGGGGGTGTCCCGCTTACCTCATTTCGTCTAGGCAGCCAGCTTGCAAGCCTCTTTCTGGATGCTGTACAGAACCCACCGACCACTGCTCAGCTTGGCCGTGGGAGCATCCAGGACCACGTAGCGCTGCCAGCAGCCACGCCCCGCCTTTCCGGCCTTGGGCAGGTCCCTCCGGACACAGATATAGGCCGTCCCACCGGGGGCCAGGAGGGCCCTGATCTCCTCCAGGATCTGCTCCTGGGTGGGGAGGTCGACCACGTTCAGGACGTACAGGCAGGTGAGGGTGTCGAACGTCCCTGTGGGGTAGTTGTTGGCCCAGTAGGGGTCGTAGGCCGTCATCTCGTAGGTCTCTGCATCCTTGCCTCGACCGCACCCGAAGTCCAGGCAGCGACCCTTCAGGAGCCCCTGGCTATGAAGCCACTGGGCCGGAGCGCTCGGAACCTTGCGGGCCATGGCAGTGAGGGCACCCTGTGGGATGGTGGTCGACATGATTTGCTCCTTCAGGCGGCCTTGCGGCCCATGAGACGGTTCAGGCTGATGAGGGACTTGCTGACTTCCTTGGCATCGGCTATCACACCCGTGACTTGCTCCAGGGTGCGCTTGCCGTGCTTCTTGGTTGGCATCACGAAGGTCTGTCCGATGGCCTGTTCCATGGCCACGAACCGAGCGAAGGTGCCAGGGTTGAGCCGCGCCGCCGTGGTGAGGTCCTCAGCGCTTGCCATGATGCAGAAGATGCAGGAGAGCCGCTTCATCCCACGATGGTAGG
>Ga0209536_100002973_pt1 | contig 27444 bp, 16 predicted proteins | sample DeeMarSeWOR28_12_FD_187461 | JGI IMG/M metagenome (GOLD analysis project Ga0209536, IMG submission 187461) | Marine sediment microbial communities from White Oak River estuary, North Carolina - WOR-2-8_12 (SPAdes) (version 2) | ecosystem: Environmental > Aquatic > Marine > Intertidal zone >... | reverse complement strand
TTTCAAAAGTAGCTACGGCCGTAACTCTTGATATATCATCTAATTCTGTTGCCGTATCAAATGCTGCAAAAGCAGGTGAAACCGCAAAACAAATAATTGATGTTAGTAGTATAAGCCTGATAAGCTTGGAAAGATATGTACCAGTTTGACGCATAATTCAACTCCATGTTTTGTATTATATAAACTTCATTTAAGCCGAATCATTTTCTGCAACAGTCGCGCCAATATGTCTGGAAATTATATTTTTGTTTAATTTAAACATTGAGAACAGGTAGTTAGCCAATATTATTTATTTGATAGTTTTGGTGAAGCCAAGTAATAATGATAACAACCAGAGCAAACAGAGTTTGCGGTTGGAAACGCGGTTTACTAATTTTTGAAAATGAGGTTTGCTCTGGAAAGAAATAGTTAGTTGTACTACTTATAATTCTTTGAGATAGGACTTTGTTTTTAGGATAACGAATTATTGAGGTTTAATTGGGTTTCAGACAACCAGATTTAATTTTTGAGAATTTTTTGAGAAAACGCCAAACGGATGCTTCATTATTATAGGTAAATATTAATAATGTTCTCATCTAAAATAAGTAAATTATTTGTACAAAGTGTATTGCATAACAAAAATAAATTTGAAACAAGTTTAGTTATAATTTCATCCATTTTTATTTTCGTCCTAAAATATAAATCTAATTAAGTTGGTTTGGGGAAACGAAGTAAATGGCAAGAACCAAATATTTTTTAAAAGCTGATTTGTCAGAAGATATTTTTCCCTCTATGTGCTGGGGGGGGTACGCTCTTTTTTTGGGATATTCAATAGTATTGAATCCCAAACTTGGAGTAATCATTTCTATCCTACCTATGCTTATTTGGTTTATAGTAAGTGATAAAATTAATATTTTATACCTGTTGCTAGCATTAATGCCCTTTAATCAAGTCCCTTTCTTAAATGAAAATCTACTAAATATCCCAGGCGCCAAACCTTTTAACTTGCTCTCTTTCGTGGCGCTGTTAGCTTGTTTTTATCATGGAGGACAACTTTTATATAACTCAGGAACTATAAAAAGAAAGGTGATGATCTTTTTGGCGATATACTTTGCATTTTATTCTTTAGCTACCTTTCGTTCTCTCAATTATCATAGTTTACTTTATATGCTTGACTCGAGCTACCAAAGTAGCATTGGAAGGTATTTGTTATCTTATTATATTGTTCCGAGTCTTTATCTTGTGTCATTTTTATATATACTGAATCATGTAACGACAGAGAAAGATATAAAGAAAATAACAACTTTCCTTTGTGCGATAGCAGGCATGCTTTCAATTACGATTATTTTTCTTTCAATTTATAAAGGGCATACCTACATGATGGGCAGGCATGCTCAAAATGAATTGATGCAGACAAATTTTGGGCTGCATTATAATACACTTGGCGTATTTTATATTATTCTGGGGCCACTCTTAATCATACCTGTTATAGATAAATATTTTTGGGGTATTTTAAATTGGTGTCTTGCTGGAGTTGCTATCATTTTTCTTGGATCAAGGACTGCAATGATTGTTTTCCTTTTCGGGACAATATCCATGTTATATTTTCTGGGAAAAAAGAAAGAATTAATTGTTCTTTTAGCCATCCTTACTTTATTTTCATTATATTTTTTGCCTGGTTATCTATTGAGAACTTTGCAGATAGGTTTTGAAAGTGGAGATGTTGATGATATTTTTACCGGCCGAATTGATTCAATCTGGCTACCTTTACTATGGGAATGGGTGAATAATCCTAAGTTGCTTTTTTTGGGTAAAGGAAAATATTCGATGATGACAAGTTCAGTCTATCTAAAAGGCATAGTCCTTCAGACACGAACTGCTCACAATGCTTACGTCGGATTTTTTTTAGATAATGGCATTATTTTATTTTCTGGGTTGATATTTTATATAATTAAGTTCCTTGGTTTTGCATGGCAGAATGTCAAGCGAATAAATTCCCACATAGCCTGGGCCTTCTTAATGTCAATCATTTGTTATTTGATAGCAGCTATAACTGGACGAAAGATTTACCCAAGTGAGCAAAATATGCTTCTTTTACCAATAATTGCTTTGTTAATAAATTATTTGAACCTACATAAAGCTTTTGCTTCCAAAAATGTAGAAATTGAGAAGGAGGCAATGCGCCAGTAACAAATGAAAGCATTACCAACAATCTGTTTTGTTGCACCAAATGCTTATCCAATATTATCTAAAGACCCCAACATAAAAATAGTGGGTGGCGCTGAACTTCAGCAATGTATGGTTGCCCGTGCATTAAGCCGCAGAGGATATAGTGTCTCGATGGTTTGTTTGGATTTTGGACAGCCTGATGATTTGCGTATTGATGGAATTCGTGTATTTAAAGCCCACAGACCTGATGAAGGCATCCCTATATTGCGTTTTTTTTATCCCAGAGCAACTTCAATTTGGCAAGCGATGAAAAAGGCCAAGGCGGATATTTATTATCAGCGATGTGCATCCTTTCTTACAAGTTTAGTTTTGTTGTTCTGTCAGCATACTGGTAAAAAAATGATCTTTTCTGTTGCGAGTGACTCTGACTTAATTCCTGGCAAACAACTTATCCGATATAAAAGAGATATATTGATCTATGAATGGGGCTTAAACCACGCTGATGTTATTATTGTACAATCTCACCGGCAACAAGAACTTTGTAAAAAAAATTATAATAGAGATTCGGTCTGCATTCATAGTTATTATGAATTATCACCCAGCGATCCTGGTAACCATAAGGAAACCGATGTACTGTGGGTGGGAACAATTAAACCTGCCAAACAGCCAGAACGTTTTATCGAATTAGCCCTAAGGATGCCAAAGTTTCGTTTCAAAATGGTAGGAGGGCCATCTAAATGTAATGAATTGGACCCTTATTATCTCAATATTAAGGGACAAGCAGCAAAGGTACATAATTTGGAGTTTGTTGGTTTTGTTCCATATATAGACATCGATAAGTATTTTAACGAAACATATATTTATGTAAATACTTCAGCCTATGAGGGATTTCCAAATACATTTCTGCAGTCTTGGTTTCGTTCTATACCTACAATGTCATTTTTAGACATTAATATCGTTTATGAAGGGCAAAATGTAGGCTTTAATGTTAGTTCTATCGATGAATTGGTTCTTAAAATTGAAGAGTTGCTGAGTTCACCAAAACAATATGCGGCCGCCGGTAAACTATGTAAAAAATATGCTGAAAAATTTTATTCTGCTGAAAAAATCATAGATGAATATGAAAAGTTATTCATTTCACTTGTAGATTACTAATTATTGGATAGACATAATAGTTGTGAAAGGGAAGAAAAATATACTGTTTATTGCCAACAGTTTGCATTTTGGTGGGGCAGAAAAACATGTAGTCTCTTTATTAAATGGTTTAAACGATAAGAAGTTTAATCAGTTTTTATGCTGCCTTAAAGATGATAAATCTCTTTTGCCTCAGATTCAAAAAGATCGCGTGAAAGACATTTGCTTTTTACATGTCTCACATAAATTAGATTTAAACTCAATCCGAAAGTTAGCTAATTATATTTACAATAAGAAGATCGATATTGTTGTTTGCATTAATCAATATCCAATGATTTATGGACTGCTGGCAGAAAAAATTGCTAGAAAATCTGCAAAGGTCATAGTTATTTTTCATAGAACACTTATTTATAAATTCAAGGACCGCCTGCAATTGCTCTTGTATCGATTTTTTTTTAAAAGATGTGATTGTGTTGTTTTTGTTTCCAAGAATCAGGGGAAATATTGGCTCAACGAAAAACATCTTAAAACCAAGAAAACTGTAGTTATTCAAAATGGAATTGATTGCAATTATTTTGATTTTAAATTGAATGGTGACCAACGGCGTCAATTACTCCAGCAACTTAATTTTTCGAACATTGATTATATCGTCGGATTATGTGGTACTCTAAGACATGAAAAATTTCACATTGATGGTATAGAAGCGATTGAAAAAGTAAGAAAAAAAGGACTAAATGTTAAGTTTCTAATTATTGGTGATGGGCCAGAGCGAGAAAGAATTGAACAACATATTTCAAAAAAGGGGTTAGAGAATGTTGTGGCAATAACAGGTTTTCAGGAAGATGTTCGACCATTTATCGTACTTTGTAGTTGCATGATTATTACTTCTCATTCAGAAACTTTTTCAATTGCAGCACTCGAATCGATGAACATGGGAAAACCAATGATTATGACTGATATTGGTGGGGCTTCAGAACAGATAGAACATGGTAAAACAGGCTTCCTTTATCAAAAGGGAGATATTGAATCACTAGCTAACTATATCTTGAAATTATCATCTCAAGTATTACGGAAACAAATGGGAAGTGAGGCATTGAAATCAGTCCGGAAAAGTTATTCATTAGAAAAGATGTTAAATAACTACGAGGAATTATTCCAAGTTTTGTAAAGGATCAAGACCAGAAGATATACGGGGCCGTGCCACAAAATCCCCTGTATTAGGCAGGGATGGATGGCATCAATTGCAGTTAATGTTTTTTGAAAGTTGCCAGTTTTCATGTGGCTGTAATGCCCCGTCTCTTAGGGAGGGATCGGTAACATGAGGGAAATTTTTATTTATGATAGTTTCTTAGCATGCTCAAGCACTGCAAAAATAAGCCGATACAAATTTTATACATATTTGGGTGTTTTTTTTATTGATGTGGATGTTGATGTTCCTCAGTCATTGGTGTGATAGGTTGGTGTGCGGCTGTGCTTAAAAGGGTTCTCATCACAATGCCCAGCCTGGAAGATCAAGGAGGGGTTGCCAATTTTTTTAACAGTGTTTTACCCCATTTCCCTAAAGGAAAAGTTACTACCTTGGAAATAGGAGGTACCAGAAAATCAGGTGGTTTGTTGCACCCATTTATTGATCAGATTCGTTTTCGACGTACTGTAAAAAATCTTTTACCAGCACTTATCCATTTAAACCCTTCTTTGAACCCAAAAAGTTTTTTTAGAGATGGGTTGTTTGCCTGGCAAGGAAAAAAGTATGGGGCAACTTTAGTTGTATTCTGGCGGGGATGGGATAAAAACTTTGAGGTGGAAATCGAGAAAAAATATATGTGGTTTTTTCATCAGGCCTTTGCCCATTCAGATGCTTTCATTGTACTTTCTAGTGAGTTTGAACAAAAGTTACGGGATTGGGGGGTGAAGACACCAATATACCAGGAAACTACAAGTGTTGCAGATGAACTTATTAAAGGATTTGATGTGCAGGGAAAATGGACTGATGTTGATCGATTATCGCAAATTAAAATATTGTTTCTCGCAAGGTTAGAACGGGTCAAAGGAGTATTTGAGACAATACATGCTTTCAAACTTCTAGTGGATAAAGGATTTCCTGTTTATCTTACTATTGCCGGAGATGGTAAAATACGGCAGGAGCTCGAAAAATTCGCACGGTTTTTAAATTTGCCTCCGCAACTAGTGAACTTTACTGGAGATATTCGAGGTGATGATAAAATTAGTGTATTTGCAAAGCACCATATCTTCTGTTTCCCAACTTATCATGGAGAAGGGATGCCAAATTCCGTCCTAGAAGCAATGGCCTTTGGCTTGCCTGTGGTGACACGACCAGTGGGAGGTTTGAGAGACATTTTTTTGGAAGGGAAGATGGGGCTTTTTGTGCATGGAAAAAATCCTGTGGAAATAGCTTATGCAATAGAAAAGTTAATAACGAATAGAAATCTCATGTTGCAAATGAGTGAGTTCAATCACAACTTTGCCAAAAAACATTTCATGGCTTCTAATGTTGCCAAAAGGTTACTTAATATCTATTCTTCAACCATTGATGCAAAAAGTAAGTGCAACTAAGTCTATGAGGACAATTAATTTTTAGTTTGGTTATATTGGTGAAGTTACAGCTGGCTGCCTTGCTAAGATTGAGATGAGTTTATCAAAATTGAAAAGGTGCTGATCGAATTTGGTGTCATCAAGCCCGATAAGCTAACTGCATTTGTTCTTTGAAATCCCTGTAAAATAACAAGCTATATGTTTAAAATGTTTATAGTTAATTGAGGGATAAGTTTAATAATCAATAACTAATTTTATAGATTTAATAATTTCATTTTAGTACGTTGTTGTCCTGTCCAATATGAAAAACATTTTATGGTATAGCAACCGTCTCATGAAAATGACTTTTCCTGAGATTTTATATAGAATCCAACTTAAAATAAAAGAAAAATTTGACAAATACTGGGCTATCAGACAATCACAAATTTTTCAGCCAACTTATCAAATAAATTTATTCCCAATATTTACTTTATCAAAAGACAATACTGCTGAAGATCTTGGGTCATGGCAGTATAAGCTTAAAGTACCATTTATTAAACTTGCCGATGCTGCCCTGAAAAACAAAATTGACATTTTTGGCTTGAATTATGATTTTGGAGAAAAAATTGCGTGGCATCAGGACATCAAAACAGGTAAAAAGTGGCCCCTTAAATTCTGGAGTGATATAGACATACGAGATGGTTTTACTGTTGGTGGGGCAAAGTTTGTCTGGGAAGCGAACCGGTTTTATACTCTGCCAGTCCTTAGTTTGGGATTTAAGTTTACAGGTCACAATAAATATGCGCATAAATTTCTAGATATTGTAAAAGATTGGCTAAATGCTAATCCATATCCTCTGGGAGTCAATTGGACTAGTGGAATCGAATTGGCTATAAGAATCGCCAACCTTATCTGGGGTATGTCTTTACTGGAAGGATATAATTTTAGTGCTAAAGATAAAGAGATTATCAATAGGTTTGTTTGGTTCCATGCCCGGCACTTATTCAGGTACCCTTCGAAATATTCTTCAAATAATAACCATTCAATAGCCGAAGCTTTTGCCCTGTTTCTAATTGGCATTTATTTCCCGCATCTGGAAAACGCCCAAAAGTGGAAGAATTTCGGGAAGAAGGTAATTGAACATGAATGTATACGTCAAATCCTGCCGGATGGTGGCAGTTATGAATACTCCACAACCTATCTTTCATTTGTGTATGATTTTTTTCTTTTGTTCAAAATTGTCTGCGATAAGAACAAAATTGATTATGATCGAAAAATCGACAAACGACTTAAAAATGCCTGTGATTATATCTATTCTTTAATGGATAGTAAGGGAAATATACCAAACATCGGCGACCAAGACAGTGCCATCCTGGTTAACTTTGGACTGAGCAATCATGAGAATTTTCAATCCATTTTGAATACAGGAGCTTTGATATTTGACCGGCCGGAGTTTAAACAAAAGAATTTCCCTGATTTTAAAACCTGTATGCTTTTTGGTGATCTTTTTTTGAGGAAAAACGAGGGGCAAAAAGATCAGGAAAAATACCCAATGGTGTCAAAACAAAAAAAGAGCAGGTTACTAAAAGAAAGTGGTCTATCAATAATTAGGGAAAATACTAGTATCGGTGAAATAGTATTTGTAGGCAATGCAACTCCTCTTGGTATGCCACCTCTTTATGCACACGGACATCTTGACGCTTTAAGTTTTACCTTGTCAGTTGGAGGGCAAGAAGTTTTTATTGACCCAGGAACCTACCTCTATCATAGTGGTGGTAAATGGCGTCGTTATTTCAGATCAACTGCTGCGCATAACACGATTCGCATCAACGAAAAAGACATGACTGATATGCCTGGTGAATTTATGTTCGGTAAACCATATCAGATAACAGAACATTCACTTTTAGAGGAAGACAATAAATTAGTGTGGAGAGCCGGACATGATGCTTATGTAAAGTTTAAAAATCCTGTTTATCATACCAGGCAAGTAATTTTTGATTCTCAATCAGAACATTTAGAGATTGAGGATATTCTAGTTTCTTCAGGAACATTCAAAGTGGAGCAATTTTTTCATCTACATCCTAACTGTTTTTTGGATCTCAAGGAAGATAAAATCGTTGTTACTTGTGGTGAATTAATAAGTGAACTGTTTTTAGACAAACGCCTAAAAATTGAGATCTTTATTGGATCTGAAAATCCAATGTTAGGGTGGTTTTCAGATTCCTTTAATCATCTGCAGGAATCCAACTCCATAGTCTGCAAGGGAAGTTTTGAGGGAGATGTTACCCTGAACACAAGGATTAAGCCTGGCTTACCTCCTGCCAGTAACTAAGCTATCCTTATCTTTTGCATTTCCTTAACAAAACAAATATTTTAAAAAATAACAGTATCCCCAAGCAGTAAAGAAGAAGGGAACATAGGGAGTTTCAATGAGAATCAGTATTTTCGGTTTGGGTTATGTCGGTGTGATATCTGCCGGATGTCTCACCAAAGAAGGGCATATGGTTATTGGCGTGGACCCTGTGCAAACGAAAGTCGACATGATAAACAACGGCCAGTCACCGATTATTGAAAAAGATATTGATGGGCTAATTTTTAATGCTGTCGAATGCGGCTTACTGAAAGCTACTACAAATACTATCGATGCTGTCAAAGAAACAGAAATATCGGTTGTCTGTGTTGGAACACCTAGCCAACTAAATGGCAACCTTGAATTAAAGTATATCAGCCGAGTATGTCAAAATATTGGAGCCGCTCTCAGGGGTAAACGCGAGCACCATGTAGTGGTGATCCGGAGTACTGTACTGCCTGGCACCATGCAAGAGGACGTCATTCCCTCTTTGGAAAAATATTCAGGGAAAAAAGTTGGCAAAGATTTTGGAGTCTGCAATAATCCAGAATTTATGCGTGAAGGCAGTGCGGTATATGATTATTTAAATCCACCGAAAATAGTCATAGGTGAAACAGATAAAAAGAGTGGTGATCTTTTGGCATCTTTATATGAAAAAATTGATGCCCCCTTTATTCGGACTGACATTAAAACAGCAGAAATGATCAAATATACTGACAATACCTGGCATGCATTGAAGGTTGGTTTTGCGAATGAGATAGGCAACATATGTAAGGTTTTGGGTATTGATGGACACCGGGTAATGGATATTTTTTGTCAAGATAAAAAACTAAACATTTCTTCATGTTATTTGAAGCCGGGTTTTGCCTTTGGTGGATCGTGTCTGCCAAAAGATCTTCGGGCTCTAACTTATAAAGCCCAGTCAATGGATCTCAATCTGCCAATTCTGAATGCGATTTTGCCTTCCAATAAACAACAGGTAGAATACGCCATAAGAATGATTATGGGAAAGGGACAGAAAAAGATTGGAGTGCTTGGCTTCAGCTTCAAGGCTGGGACAGATGATTTACGAGAGAGTCCTGTCGTAGAATTGATAGAGCGCCTGCTGGGTAAAGGGTATAATATTCGAATCTACGACAAGAATGTTAATTTGGCAAGTCTTACCGGCGCCAATCGAGATTACATCCTGAATCATATTCCTCATATTCACAAAATGATGGTAACTAGCCAGGAAGAAATACTTAAACACGCAGAGACAATTATAATTGGGAATAATGATCCAGAATTTCATGATATCCTTAATAGAATAAAAGTTGATCAAGTAGTAGTTGATTTGGTTCGTATAGATAGACCTCAAGGTAGTGAAGGGATATACGATGGCATTTGCTGGTAAAAAACGTCGTATTCTTATTATCATCGAAAATCTGCCTGCCCCTTTTGACCGACGTGTATGGCAGGAGGCCATCACCTTACGAGACGCAGGCTATGCAGTTGCGATTGCCTGCCCTACTGGCAAGGGTTTTGAAAAAAAGTATGAGGTCATCGAGCATATACCAATATATCGCTATTGTCTGCCAACCGAAGGTAAAGGTGTCCTTGGATACCTGGCAGAATATTCTGCTGCATTGTTCTGGCAATTCTGGCTGTGCTGGAAGGTAATGTTTGGACCAGGTTTTGACGTGATCCATGCCTGTAATCCTCCGGATAATATTTTTATCATTGGCGGGTTTTTTAAAATATTTTTTGGTAAGAAATTTCTCTTTGATCATCATGATATCAATCCTGAACTGTATGAGGCCAAATTCGGTCGAAGGGATTTTTTCTATAAGGTGATGCTTTCTTGGGAGCGCTGGACTTTTAAGACTGCGGATATTTCCATAGCCACAAATGAATCTTATAAACATATTGCCATAGAACGGGGCGGGATGGAAAAGGAGAAAGTATTTGTGGTTAGAAGCGGTCCAATGCTTGATAGATTAAAGATTCAACCACCTGTTGAAAAAATGAAAAAGGGCCGGAAGTTTCTTGTTGGTTATGTTGGTGTTATGGGAAAGCAAGAGGGTATAGATTATCTGTTACGGGCAGCGCGTCATATTATTTTTAATTTAAAAAGAAAAGATATCCACTTTGGGCTAGTTGGTGGGGGGACAGACCTGGAAGCAATGAAACAATATGCTTGTGATTTAGAAATAAAAGAATTTGTTACTTTTACAGGAAGAGTGTCCGATCAAAAGCTGTTGGAAATGCTTAATACTGCTGACATATGTGTAAATCCAGATGTAGCAAACGCAATGAATGATAAATCGACTATGAATAAGATAATGGAATACATGGCACTAGGAAAGCCCATTGTCCAATTCGATTTAACTGAAGGTCGCTTTTCAGCAGGGGAAGCATCATTGTATGCCAGAAAAAATGATGAAATTGATTTGGCGGAAAAGATTATTTTGCTCCTTGACAACCCAGAATTAAGGAAAAGGATGGGGATGTTTGGTAGAAATCGGATTTTGAAAGAATTAGAGTGGAAATTTGAGGCTCCCAAATTGTTAGCTGCCTATGAATCTTTATGGCAATAACGATTCAATTAATTCCAGAAAGGAGTGAAAGAAAAAGCTAGCAAACAATATATCAAGATACTTTAACAATAGATATGTTTCTGATAATCAAAGAGAATCCTTAATTCCATTTGGCTTTTTTTCTCTCGCTGTAGATGACACCTGGTGATATCTAGTTGCTGAAGCAATTGATTAAAGATGAAAGCATAGTTAGCGAACGGTTGCTATTCCAAACAAACAATAATCTCTATATGCTACTATGATATGTGTGTCTGAAGAATGACGGCTTGATAAAACTCTGCCTGAATCATGCCATCAGGATGCTTAGATTAATGAGATGTATGTTGTGTAGCTATTATCTGCTGAAATTGCCAACTTGGATTTGGTAGAATGCATGTTAAACGGAAGGAGGAGAAGGTAACACTCTTCTTAGAATTAAATATATAATTTAAAAGTTTTCAGCTCCAAAAGCAGAGCCACAATTTGATTTTGTAAAATGTAATATAAAGTTAAGAAAGTTAGGGGTTGGAGTTTTACGTAAAGTTTGGTTATGCCTTATTACATAAAATGATTGTTTCCTATTATATTTTTCTGTTTTTGCTCATTTTTGCGCCGCTTGCCTTTGGGACGGTTGAGTTATGGTCTCTTACAGTTATGGAAACATTGTGCTTTATAGCCTGCCTGATATATTTCTACAATCCAAAGAATCGAAATTTCATCTATCAGGTACCTGGCATCTTGCCCCTTATATTGTTTCTTTGCTATGTGCTCATGCAGATATTGCCTTTACCTTCAGGCCTGGTTGGATTTATATCACCTTCTACCTTGACACTTTATCAAGAAACTATAGGTCTGGTTGAGATGCCAGCTTGGCTCACTCTTTCGGTTAATCCAAGAAGTACCCTTGAAGAATTTTTTCGGTTTAGTGCCTATTTCTCATTTTACATCTTATCTATCCAAATTTTGACTGACGCTAGAAGACTGAAAAAAACCGTTTTCATTGTTTTAGGACTCGGTGCGTTTATTGCCATGCAAGCTATTCTGCAAACTTATTTGGACAATGGTAGAGTTTATTGGTTTCGGGTGCCACCTCCCACTACAGCCATTTTTACTGGTCCCTTTTTCTACCATAATCACTTTGCAGGTTTTGTGGAGATGTTGGTGCCTATTGCTATCGCTATTTTTTTTAGGTACCGACCTACGGTGTATTATGGAGACTCCTGGCGGCAGCGACTCGTTAACATATTTACTAATAAACGATTCAATACCCATCTTCTTCTTGGTTTTACAGTTGTGCTCATGGCTGCTTCAATCTTTGTGAGCATGTCGCGTGGCGGCATGATAAGTTTCGGAATTTCCTGCTTTATGCTTTTGGTAGTGCTTACAAGATACGAGAAAAAAAACAGTTCAATTTACTTGGGAATAATTCTGCTTGGAATAATTTTTCTTTCGGTTAGCTGGTTTGGTTGGAATATAATTGATCAGCGCTTTGGCATTATGTTTGATCAGCAGGGACAGTTTCAAGAGCCAAGGCCTCTTATTTGGCAGGATGCCATTGGAATCATAAAAGACTTTCCCATAACTGGTACAGGGTGGGGGACCTTCGGCAATATCTATCCATCATATAGGACGTATGTAGAGGAAAACTTTAACTTTCATGCCCATAATGACTATATTGAAACACTTTGCAGCGGTGGTATTATTAGTTTGGCCCTGATTGGTTGGTTTCTCGGTGCTGTTTTCTTGCAGACACGCAAAACCTTTTTTAAAAGGCGGGATTCTTACGCTGTATATTTAACCTTGGGCTCCATGACTGGGATATTGGCTATTCTCATCCATTCTATTGTAGATTTTAATTTCCAGAATGGTGCAAATGGTCTTTACTTCTTTTTTCTTTTGGCTCTGGTTGTTTCGGCCTCTCATACACGTAGGCATGGTCATAAGGCTACCATTTTGAAGTCTCAGAAAAAGAACGGTTTCAGGTATTCTGTAGTTCTCTGCAATATTGTCTTTCTGCTAATGAGCCTGCAGATAAATAGTGGTAGTCTCTTGGTGAAAAGAAAACTTGCCGCCATTATGCCCTTAAGCTTGAATAAAGATATGCCTGAAGAAAAATTGAATAATATTGCTACATATCTCGATAGAGCTTTGAAAATCAGCCCGTTAAATTCATACACCCACTTTCTCATGGCTGAAATCCAGAAAACCCTTGGTAATGATGAAGCTGCTGATAGATATTATAAGGAATCCATCAGATTGGATCCCGCCCAGGCTACTTATCTTCAGGATTACGGAGTTTTTCTGGATATAAAAGGTGAGCGCAGTTTGGCCGATTCTTTCATGCAAGCCGGGATTCTCCATGATCTTATTGAACCTGAACGAAAACGAAATTATGCCAAATTTCTTTTCAGTGGTGAGGAAAATGAAAAAGGGTTGGGTGTAATGAGAAGTGTTTTTATACAAGATCCTAAGGCTGCTGAGGGAGATATAGCATTCCTCATTGGCCTAGGTTTATCAGTTGATGATATTCGCCTGAATTTACCTGACAGAGTTGTTCCTTATTTAGCTTTAGCACGGCACGTGGAGCAGAAAGGCGACCAGGGAATTGCTGCTGCACTCCATCGTCAGGCTTTAACATATATAAATGAAAAAGATCTGCGAGCATCATATTTTATTCAGGTTTACGAATTTTTCTACAAACAGAAAAGATATGAGGAAAGTCTTGATGTAATTTTACAAGCGATTGAATTTTTTCCTGCTAATGCCGAATTGCGGGTGTTAGCCGGCAAATCCTACCGGAAAATGGGGTTGACTCATCAAGCCGCTGAACAGTTCCAACAGGCCTTAGCCATTGATCAGGTAAATTCTCATGCCAGAAAACAACTTGAAAAGCTAAAACAACAGGTTGTGGATAAGAAAATTAAATTGTGATATAGGCTATTATAGAGTAGCAGAAAGTATATGATCTAAGTGAACAAACTAAAAACAACTGGTGGAATCAAAAATGAAAAGAACGATATTACTTTTTATCTTCCTTTTTGTCAGCATCGGCTTTCACGCGAAGGTTTTTTGTCAGGAATATATTGTCGGGGATGGTGATATCTTGACTATTCGAGTTTATGATAATCCGGAGTTAGACACAACAGTTCGAGTTGGTGGTGATGGTATGATCAGTATGCCGCTTCTGGGGCAGATTAAAGTAGGCGGGATGGATGTTTCCGCTATTGCCAGTTACATTGAGGAACTTCTTGCTGACGGCTACCTGCTTTCCCCTCAGGTTAATGTATTTGTCGAAGAATATAGAAGTAAAAAGGTGACGATTCTTGGAGAGGTTAACCGACCTGGACTCAATGAGTTGCAGGGTTCCATATCCTTACTGGAACTCATTTCCAGGGCCGGAGGATTGACTGAAGATGCTGGCGGCCAGATTACTATTAAAAGAAAATCATCTAATGCCAATGATGAAAAGGTCATAAACATAGAACTTAAAAAGCTCATTGAACAGGGAGATACCTCTCTTGACATATCTATCCGGGACGGAGATGCGATTTACGTCTCCAAGGCGGGTGTATTTTATATTACCGGGGAGGTACAAAGACCAGGTTCCTATAAACATGATGAAACTCCCACTGTATTAAAGGCCATCACCGTGGCTGGAGGTCTGACAGATCATGGGGCGCCTGGCAGGATAAGAATTATCAGAATAATTGATGGAGATGAGGTTGTTCTGAAGAATGTTTCAATGGATGAACCAATTATGCCTGATGATGTAGTTGTGGTACCTGAAACCTACTTTTGAGTATTTACGAAAGCAGATAAGTTAGAGCAAAGGTCATTTAATAAGTTACCTATATAATTTATTTTAAATAGAGAAAAAAATGCAAGAAAGAGAAATACACATACGAGATTATTTTCGGGTGATCTTGAAAAGAAAGTCTGTTGTGTTCAGCTTTGCTCTGATCACTTTTCTAGTGGTAACCATTGCAACATTTACCACTACACCCCAGTATCTGGCTTCTACCAAAGTGCTTATAGAGAAAAATACGGCCAATCAGCTCTATGGGGGTTATTATTATTTCCGTGATGATCAGCTATTTATTGAGACCCAGACCCAGATAATTACGAGCAAAAGTGTAAGCAGAAAGGTCGTCAAAAATCTTGATCTTGAAAAAAACTACAAAAGCTATTTCCCTGAAAAGAATAAAGATCCAGGATTCTTGCGGATGGTTGCCTTACGCTCAAAGGCTTTTATCAATGATATGATTACAAGCGTTGACGGAAAATCAGCTGAAAGTGAGGCTTCGCAAGTCCAGACAGATGAGGGGGATGAGGTTTTAGAATATGACTGGATAGCTGATATTATCAGGCTAGGGGTCAAGGTTAGCCCGGTTAAGGAGAGTAAGGTTTTTGTAATTAGCTACATGAGTAAAAATCCTATTTTTGCCAAACGAGTTGCTAATGCATTGGTTAAGGCATACATGGAAGAACTGCTTCAATTGAAGATGGACGCATCAGGTACGACTATTAAATGGATGACCCAAAAAGCAGATGAGGAAAGAGAAAAGCTCGAAAAATCAGAGGCTTATCTGCAGAAATACATGCAGGAAAACAATATTGTAACTATTGAAAACAGGGTTACAGTTACCCCCCAGAAGCTTTCTGAATTTTCCTCCCAGTTAAGTCGGGCCGAGGCAAGAAGAAAAGAAATGTATTCGATTTACAGACAAATTCAACAGGCATCAAACGATAGCTCCGCATCCTTGGAGGCCATTCCCGCCATTGTTAATGACAGCTCAATACAACAAATAAGAAATGATATCCTTCAGGTTCAGCAGAGAATCACCGAGCTTTCAAAGAAATATGGGGAAAAGCATCCACTGATGATTAATGCGCTGAGCGAACAGGAGCGCCTCCTGGCAAAGAAGAAAGAGGAAATCCTCCGAGTAAGCAATTCTATCAAAAATGAGTACGAATTGGCACAGGCCAATGAAGATAACCTCAGAAATCTGCTGGAACAAACTAAGGCTGAGGCCCTTAGTCTCAACGAGAAATTTATCCAGTATGAAGTATTAAAGCGCGAGGTTGAATCAAATCGTGCCATGTATGATGCGCTCTTATCGCGATTAAAGGAGCAAAACATCACCGAGGAATCACAAAATGTTAATGTAATGACCATTGAGCGGGCTGAGACTCCGATAGCACCATTTAAGCCCAATAAAAAGGTAAACATTTTACTTGGATTGGTGTTAGGTCTTTGTGGGGGCATAGGTCTGGCCTTTTTTATAGAGTATCTAGATAATACCATAAAGACCCCTGAAGAGGCGGAGCAGAGATTCGGATTACCTATGCTCGGCGTAATAGACCGCTGCAAGTTTGATGACAAGGGCGCTGAGTTTGGACAGGAACTCATCAGTCTATACGAGAAGCGTTCGGCAAATGTTGAAAGTTTTAAGGCTTTACGTACCTCGGTGCTGCTTTCTTCTCCAAATAAACCTCCCAAATGCATCGTTGTCACCAGCATGATGCCTGGCGAAGGCAAAACCACAATAGCAGCAAACTTGGCAATTACCATTGCGCAGGCGGGACAGCGGGTTCTGCTTATTGATGGAGATATGCGCAAACCGCAATTACACAATATGTTTAAATTGAACAACAGGTCAGCCGGGTTGAGCACATATCTCGCAGGCGCCAGTGGTGAAGAAATCTGTCAACAAGGACCTATTAATTCTCTTTCAATCATCCAGGCCGGTCCTATTCCACCTAACCCCTCTGAGTTGCTAAGCTCAGTCAGGCTAAAAGAGTTACTGAGCAACCAACAAAAAAAATATGATATTATAATATTTGATTCGGCTCCGATCATCTCCGTAACAGATTCATTGATTATCAGCAGGGTTGTTGATGGCGTTATAGTAGTTACCCGGGCCGCCGCTACAACATATGACGTGGTCCAAAAAGGTTTAAAATTATTAATCGATGTCAAAGCCAATATTCTCGGTATGGTAGTTAATGGCTTTGATGCAAAGAAATACAGATACTATTATGGTAAGGATTACTCTCAATATTATGGTGAGTATTACGGAACCGAAGAATCCTAACCCTTTTTCTCTCTAGCACTGAATAATAAGTGATTGACCTCCACTATCATATTCTTCCGGGTATTGATGATGGACCTGTCGACATTCAGAATTCAATTGAAATGGCAGGATAGCTTCAGAGGATGGGATTGAAATGATTGTCGTCACTCTTCATATGAAGAATAACGAAACATTCCTCTGACAAGCATCATGAGTTTATCTCACAATTAAATATTCATTTAGAGCGTCAGAATATTCTTAAAGCTGCTGCTGGGCGGGGATGTTTTTGCCCAGGTTGCCGCAGGTAGCCTGACCGGACAATTTGGCCGGGATGAGCAAGCCTGTGCCAGTTATTTTTTTCCTAAAAGGCGCGGTCTATTTCATTGCCACCGTCGCTTATTCTTAGGATTTTCGAAGGCCAGTGCTCTCCGATTGGCTTAAGTATGCTGCGAAAATTATCGGAGAGGAAGAGCAAAAAACCTGTTTGGGATAATCCTTATGCAGTGTTGAAAAATAAATTGATTTTACCTAATAGCTTCAACTCATCTTAAAATTCATTGCAACATTTTCGGATATATTTTCAAGCTATTTCTTGTTCAACTCAAGAGATTTCATAACAGCTGATTTTGTGCATGAGATTAACAATTAGTTGTAATTAGAATTTTCCTCGACCTATTTTTTAGGAAATTCCTGTTCCATATGTATGTTATTTTGAACATTAGTATCAATGATATTGCCCTGTGCTCTTTGAAATCTTGATAGGAATGGGATATAGAATCTGTTGTACAATTGAATTTTGGCTAACCAAATTTGGGCTTGGGCATGACTCAAACATGTAAATATTTTTATAGCATCATCAATATGGTAATGTTGACATCATGTATCCACCTTACTCCCTTCTCTACATTGGCTGCAGCACCTGAGATAGTGCCTACAGTTGAGCCTCCAGGTATCCGTACATTGGTTTCAGCACCTGAGATAGTGCCTACGTTTGAGTCTCTCGGAATCCGCTGGGCGCCTAGTAGTCTAGGTGCCAATCAGACCGCCAAGGTCCTATACCGAGTTCAGGGGAGCAGTGCCTGGCGCAACGCTCAAGACTTGTGGTTTGATGCTAGAGGCGGCAAATATGTTAGAGAATATAGGGGGAGTATCGTGAATCTTATTCCGGAAACAACCTACGAAGTAAAGCTAACATTATCTCCCAATGGTGAAATGGTAACGACCCTTGCCAAGACATGGAGTGAAGTTTTCCCAGAGGGAACAGTTATAAATTTAGATGCAAATTACCCAAATGGCCTTACGATCAGTCAAAGCGGCACTTCTGGTGCTTATAGGGTGTATGATGGAATGGCCAAATCAACAACTATATCAAAATCAAAGGGCCAGTCTTTTGGCCCCAATAATAGTTCCGTTTACATAGAAGAGGGTGTCCATCATGTAATTCTTCGGAATGTAAGAATAATAGGTGGTAGTTATTCAGGTGTATTCTTAGAAGATTATACCCATGATATAGTTATTGAGGGTAACGATATATCAGATTGGGGTACAGCAGATGACTATGGACACGCGGCGATTCGTTGTAATGTTAATTGTGGGGCAAGGTATGTAATCCAAAGAAATGAAATACATGCACCAACTGGTGATGCAGGGGGTAAAGATGGCAGTAATTCTGGCCCTAAGGGTATATGGTTGGAAGATTCTGAAGGGAATCATGTCATAAGATATAATGAAATTTATGGTACCACTAATCACTATTTGGATGAAGGAATAAGCGGAGATGAACAAATATCTGCTAAAGGTGCGTTTGGCAATAATACGGATATTTATGGGAACTATTTGCATAATATGTACGGTACTGCAATAGAATCTGAGGGGAGTAACTGTAATAATCGTTTCTGGCATAATTATGCAACAGATATAGGTATAATGTTTGCTCTTACTCCTATTGATACCGGGCCTGCATATGTTTTCAGAAATGTGTCCAATCGGTCAAGACGATATAAATATAAAACTGAATCAGACTACTGGACGAGGGGGTGGTTTGTTAAAACTGGTGCTAGTGGTGGTTTTGGTGGTGCAGCACTATATTTATATCACAACACGTTATTACAGGAGGAACCAGAAGCACCAAATACAGAACTATTAGGTGAAGGTGCTGGCCTAAGGGCCAGTAATGATGGAGCATTTAATGTTTATTATTATAATAATATTATATACACTTCTTTTGAGAATTATTACCCAAATGGTTTATACAATTATCAGCAACAAGAACTTAATGGCACTTGTTATAATTTCGTAGATTACAATCTTTTTAAAGGCGCTACTGCTTACGGATGTAATAATCCTGGCCAATATGATTCTCATAGTATAGAGAATACCCCAACTTATGATAGGGAGGCACTCTTTACAGATGGAGTGGATACAACATTTGCACAGTATTTGCAAAGTGGTACTGATGGACACGATGATGCCAAAATACTTCCAAATTTTAACGATGGCTTTGAAGGTTCTGCACCCGATATGGGAGCAGTCGAAAGGGGTTCAGCTGGTTTTGAGTTTGGTGTAGATGCCTCCAACATGACAACAAATGATAAGTGCCCCTCTGATCCCTTAAAAACAGAGCCGGGAATTTGTGGTTGTGGAGAAAGCGATGCTGACTCTGACAGCGATACCATACCTGACTGCAATGACAACTGCCCAACAGTGCCGAACCCAAACCAGGCTGATTCAGATGCTGACGGCGTCGGGGATGCCTGTGAGCCGAGGTCGAGCAAAAACACTGATACTGATGGTGACGGGTTGCAGACTCCATTGATAACTGCCCGACCATTTCCAAGCGCTATAGGAATTGTTTAAAAGGATATTTCTGATTGATGGCAGGAGTTCTCCATAATTGCCTGCAATAATTCGTGTTCTTAAAGTTTAACCCTTAGGGTGATAGGCGAGTATGAACAGGGATTTGTGGAGCACAAATATGAGATGCTTTTAAGGCTAATATGGATTGGTCCTGTCTTTAATTGTTGGCCACATTGTTATCGGTTATGCTATCGGCAACAAGGAGCATCGGGGTATCAGAGAACAATCTTTACAATTGGCGAAAGCACCTCCGGGAGAAAGCAGGTGACGCTTTTGCTAATCAACCCCGACTGGGTTAACCGGTTGCACCAAATATTCTTAACCAACGATTCTCTTTGTCAGCTGCCAATGTGGCTTGGACGACAGATATTCCATATATCCGGACAGATGGAGGCTAGGTCTATCTGGCTACCATCATTGCTTTATACTGCAGAAGAAGCATCGTATGGAGCATGGGCATCAGGCGGCTGACCAAGTTGGTTGCCAATGCCCTTGCCATGGCTCTCCAGCAGCTAAGACCGCCCGAGGGCGCAATCCATCATTCGGACCGTGGTGCCCAGTATTGCAGTGATACCTAACAAGCCTTGCTCACTAAACATCGTCTTATCTGTTCAATAGGCGGTAGAGGTAATTGCAATAACAACGCAGTAATATGGAGAGTTTCTATTATACGTTGAAAATAGAACTGGTTTAAGGCCAGCGTTAAAGGACAAAAGGTGAAACATAAAAGGCAATATTCGATTATAAGGAGATTTCCCGCAACAGTCAGTGGCTCCACTCAAGCCTCGACTGCCAGACCCCGGAGGCTATTGAGAAGGCGGCTCAAATCAGGTGTTCACTCTTTCGAGGAAAGATCAGGCAGAGAGTAAGTTTTTACTGAACCAAGATATTTGGGGTAAATATTATGATTAGATCTTTGTTAAATTATATTAATGATAATCTACGTTTTAGAGATCATCTAAAGCGTATTGAAATATATAGAGAATTTGAAAGTAGTAGTTATTCAGCCAAAAAGGAAAGGCAGTTTGAATCTCTGGCTAATATGCTGAAATACGCGCAGAATAATATTATTTATTATAAAGAAATCAGTTGTTTTGATAAATTTAGCCAGAATGAATTTTCAAATATTCCCCTGTTAACTAAACAGATCATAAGAGAGAAATTTTCAAATCTTATAAATCCTGAAGTGCCGGCAGAGAAAAATACATCGGGTGGATCTACCGGGGAACCTGTAGTCTTATTACAGTGTAAAAATTTTAGAAATTGGACATCTGCTCGAATTGCATATATTGGTAAAAAAACTGGTAAGGAATTTCATCCAAAGATTTTACGTGTTTGGGGTTCACAGAGGGAGATACTGGAACAAAGTGGTAATCTTAGAGAAAGAGCTCGACTTATTTTCAAGAAGATCAAATTGTTAAATTCTTTTAAAATGACACAAAAGGATATTAGAGATTTTGTGCAAGTTATAAATCATTTTAAACCCCAAATTATACATGCTTATGTTCAATCAATTTATGAAATTTGTAAGTATATAAATCAGCATGAGAAAGCCATTTTTATCCCAAAAGCAATAATAGTTAGCGCTGGAACCTGTTATGGTTTTATGGAAAATGAGATCCGGAAAGCATTTCCTTGTCCACTAGTTAATGTTTACGGATCAAGAGAAGTAAGTGGGATAGCGATTAGTTGTGATGGAAGTGATTTATTACATGTTAATATGCTGACTCAGTATGTCGAAATAGTTGATGACTTTGGTAAACCTGTTCCTGACGGAACACCTGGAAATATTGTGATTACCTCATTAACAAATAAGGCTATGCCTTTAATAAGATATGAAATTGGCGACAGGGGAATAAAAAGTCCTTTGCAAAAATGCCCTCGTTGTGGCTGGGAGGGAGACATTATAGAAAAAGTTATTGGAAGATCTCACGATGTTTTGAAAAATGTTAATGGTGATATAATTTATGGAGGATTTTTAACCTCTTTGTTGTATTTCCGTGAATGGTTAAAAAAATTTCAAATAGTTCAGGAGAAAGAAACTTTATTAACATTCAAAGTTGTCCTTGCTGAAGATGTTAAATCTATTCCTGAATTTGACAAAAAAGAGATTGTAGACTCAATTAATAAGGTTTTCCCGAATTGTGATGTAGACTGGCAAGTCGTTGATGATATAGTTTATGATAAATCAGGAAAATTTAGATATATAATATCTAAATTGAATAGTGAGAATGAGCGAAAATTGATGGATGATGCACATCTCAGTTCCTAGTAAAGCAGTTTATTGTTTTTATAAAGAACTATCAGACTATAAATAAGCTTTTTTATATATTACCAGTCAATAATACGTCATTTCAGACAGCATGATAGTTTCTAGTAGAACAAACCCGGAATTATCGATAGTTATTCCACTTTATAATAAGGAGCTTTATATTCAAAGAGCCGTTAATTCTGTTTTAAGCCAAACTTTTAAAAATTTTGAGGTTATCGTTGTTAACGATGGGTCAACTGACAATAGTCTAGCGTTTGTGTCATCCATTGCTGATCATAGAGTTAAAATCATAAACCAAGACAACGCAGGTGTATCAGTTGCACGCAATAAAGGGACAGAGTTTGCAAATTCTGACTATATAGCTTTTTTAGACGCTGATGATGAATTGAAACCAGAGTATCTTGCTAGAATGTTTGCTCTGATAAAAGAATTTCCACAAGCTAGAACCTTTGCAAGTGCTTATGAAGTCATACGACCAACAAGAAGAAGCATTAAAAGACATTTTCCGGCTGATAAGGGACTGATAAATTTTGAAGAGTTTTTGGAAAAATTGATGATGGGATATCGTCCTTTAGGTGCCTCCTCAATAATAGCCGAAAAAAAATTACTCCATGAGATAGGCTTTTTCCCAGTTGGACAGACGAGAGGTGAGGATACTGATACCTGGTTCCGCTTATTACGTAAGGCACCCTGTGCTTTTATCAACGAACCTCTGGTGATTATCTGGTCAGGATTACCTCATAGTGCCTGTGTCAGTAATAAAGACATAGTTTCATCCACTTTGGTGGAAGAGCTTGAATCTAACATCGCCCATGGCAAATATCAGAAAGAAATGCATATAAAAATAATTGACTTTCTGGCTTGGCGTCAGTTCGGAAATATAGACAGGTTAATAAAATCTGGCAAGGGAGGTTTGGCGAGGGAAAGAATTCGTTTGGCAATGCGTTCCAAACGATTTCGAATTAAGTTATACAAAATGTATTTACAATCTCTTTTAAAAAATAAATTTTAAAACTAAAATTTAACTCATCAACCGCCTCCTTTTTTGAAAATGAAAAACAATATTATCTCAAATTTTTTTTTATAATTTTCCCTGTTGATGTTCTGGGAAGTTCTTTTAAGAATTCTATTTGGTGCGGGATTTTATAAGTCGGTAAATTTTGCTTACAATGCAAGATAATATCTCTTGTGGAACATTTTTTGTCAGTCTTGAGCACAATGCAGGCTTTGATAACTTCACCTAGTAACTCGTTATTAATACCCACGACGGCAACTTCATGAACCGCCTCGTGTTCATGGATAATATCCTCAATTTCTTTTGGGGCAATACGGTGGGAGCCACTTTTAATCATATCACTTTTACGGCTGACGATATAGAGAAAGCCTTCTGAATCCATTTTTGCCAAATCACCAGTCCAAAGGCCTTGGGAAAGCAGCACTTTGTCAGTCTCATCTGGTTTCCCCCAGTAGCCTGCCATGATATTGTCACCAGTGGCGACAATTTCACCCACTTCACCCGGCCTTACTGGATTGCCTGATTCATCAAGCAATTGAAGGGTTACTCCCGGTATGGCCTTGCCGATCGAGCCCGGTTTTCGAAAAATTTCTGTTGGATCAAGAAAAGAGAGACGAGGAGAGGCTTCTGTCTGGCCATACATTATAAAGATTTGGGTCCCTGGTAGAATTTCTTCTAATTTATGGGCCAGTTTTGGAGTCATGGCAGCCCCTGCCTGAGTTATGTAGCGCAAATTGGGAAAACTGTAATTTCTAATGTTTGAACGATTAACCAGGATTGAAAAGGTGGATGGGACCCCGGAAAAACCCGTTGCCTGTTCGTTTATCATTTGATCAAGTATTACGTTAGGATAAAGAAAGTTCTGGTTAACAACCAAAGAGCCTCCCACCGCTATATGAGTAAGCAGGATCGAGTTCCCGTAGGAATAGAAAAAAGGTAATACAGCCATAACCCGATCATTTTCAGACAGTTGCAGGTATTCGATAGTTGAATTTGTATTAGCCACAAGGTTGGAATGTCTTAGCATCACCCCTTTGGGAGATGCTGTAGTACCTGAAGTATAGATGATCTGGGCAAGTGAAGACGGGGTAATTTCGGGCGCCTGAACGGTAAAATTCGATTGAAGTGTAAGGGTCTGGGAGCGATTGAGCCATTTTCTGTAATCTTCTGCCGGCAATTCATTCTGTGAGCCATTGATAATTATTATTTTGGGGAAAGGAACATCGGATGTTTTTTCGAGATAACTTCTAAATTTTTTATGAGCAAACATGACCGAGGGCTTACAATCATTGAAGATTGTTCTCAGGGTGCGATCTGAGGTCTGGGTATTCATTCCTACCGCTATTCCCCCGGCCATGAGGATTGCGAAATAGGAAGTAATATATTCGAAAGGGTTGTCAGTAAGGATGGTTGCCCTGAAACCTGGAGCAAGGTTGCTCTTTAGCAGCCAATTGGATATGGAACATGAAGCAGCGAGTAACTCGGTATAGGTAAATCTTTCACCTGCATGTATAATTACATCTTTGTCCGGAAAGCGTTTGGCTGAATTGAGGAGGAAGTCGTGGACAAACATAGAGTTTCGGTTTAGTCAAAATCTGATTTATTGTTTTGTAAAGAGTTTATACCTTACTATATCCCAATGTCTATTTTATCTTTTGTTTTAAATGGTTACCAGAGATGTTGAGTAATTTTATTTCTTCTTTCACGAAGAATAAAAAAAACCTTTTGAAATATAGTAACATTTGAGAGCAGTATCAATGTGATATTGCGATGATATGCGAATTCTTAATTAGTTGAATTCAGGATTGAAATCATGTGCGGAATTGCAGGAATTTACTCCTTTAAGAATAAAAAAAGTTTAACTGAAGAGATTTTAATAAAAATGATCTCCATTCTTCGGCACCGGGGGCCTGATGAAACAGGCATATATCTTGATAATTCTATTGGGCTAGCAAATGCAAGGCTAAGTATTATTGGCCTTGATGATGGTACCCAACCCTTGTGCAACGAAGATTCCACTCTGTGGATTGTCTACAATGGCGAAGCTTTCAACTATATCGAGCTAAAAGAAGAACTGGTCCAAAGGGGACACAGGTTTTCGACTCACAGTGACACTGAGGTCATACTTCATCTTTATGAAGAGTATGGCCCCCGATGCCTGGAAAAAATTAATGGAGAATTTGCAATTGCTATTTGGGATTCTGTAAAAAAGGAGCTATTTCTGGCCAGAGACCGGGTAGGCATCAAACCTTTATTCTTTACAAGAGCTAAAGGTAAATTTCTCTTTGCATCTGAAATTAAAGCTCTGTTTCAGGATCCTGAAATTGCACGTGAAATTGCTCCTGAGGCTTTGGTCCAGATTTTCACCTATTGGACAACTGTTACACCCAAAACAGCTTTTAAGGGGGTTTTTGAGTTGCCGCCGGGTCATTTTATGAAAATAGATGAGATGGGCGAAGTGAGCCCAAAACCGTATTGGAGAATTCCTTATTATCCCGCAGAAGAACAATGGAGAGGAACCTTCGATGAAGCTCAGGAGGAATTAAGAAAACTTCTTAAGGATTCTGTTGCCTTGAGGCTGCGGGCAGACGTGCCGGTCGGGGCATATTTAAGCGGCGGATTGGATTCTTCAGTCCTGTCATCACTCATTTCCCGAAATTTTGACAATCAACTCAGAACATTTTCCCTCAGCTTTCAGGAAAAGCCCTTTGATGAATTAACATTTCAAAAAGAAATGGTTCAATCACTTGGCACTGAGCACAGCCAGGTTGAAATATCAAATACTCAGGTTAGAGAGAAATTACCCCAGGTTGTCTGGCTTTGCGAGAAACCACTGCTGCGCACGGGTCCTGTTCCCCTTTATTTACTGTCAAAACTTGCCAGAGACAGGAAATACAAAGTAGTACTCACCGGCGAAGGGGCAGATGAAGTTTTTGGCGGGTATAATATTTTTAAGGAAGCAAAGCTCCGCAACTTTTGGAGAAAACAGCCCGATTCGAAATGCCGGCCGATGCTTGTCGAGCGCCTTTATCCCTATATTTTTAAGAATCCATCCAGGACCAGGGTCTTTTTGCAACAGTTCTTTTCATCCCAGCCAGAAGATGTTTATGATCCGTTTTTTTCCCACAGGCCGAGATGGAAAAATGGTGAGAAAAATATCTCTTTTTTTTCAGATGGTGTCAGGGAGAACCTGAGCGAATATGATCCATATAATGATTTAATTGGAAGGCTGCCGGAATCTTTTTCGGATTATGATGTTTTTTCAAAGACCCAATTTCTGGAAATGGATATTTTTCTTTCAAATTATCTTTTATCTTCGCAAGGTGACAGGGTCAGCATGGGTAACTCCCTTGAGTTGCGGTTACCCTATCTTGACTACCGTGTAATCGAATTTGCCGCTCAAATTCCAGCTAATTGGAAAATCAAGGTACTGAACGAGAAATATATTTTAAAACAAACCTTTCAAGAAACAATTCCAGAAAGTATCAGGAAGAGGGCAAAACAACCTTACCGTGCTCCGATCAGGGAGGCCTTGTTGACCGGTGGTCCCGATTGTTATGTTAAAACGATGTTGTCGGAAAGGTATCTTAGAGAAACCGGATATTTTAATGAAAAAAAGGTTGCCCATTTAATTGCAAAATTAGCAAAAAATAGTTCCTCGCCTGCAAATGAAACACAGAATATGGCATTGGTTGGAATTCTGTCGACTCAATTGCTGCATCACCAGTATGTCGATGAATTTCGTCCGAAAGACTCAAGGTCTCTACAGCTAAATAAAGTTGTTCGAATGAGTAACAATCTTTTTGACTGACCAAGCTGGAGAGCTGTTATTGTAGCAAGATGTTAGCATTGTAACACTTGGAGAATATAAAATGAATAATGGGATTTCTTTTTCCTCTGAAATTCTTCATATTGACACAAAACAGGAGGTGGCGAGGATAGTTGACCGACTTCGTTATCTGATGCGAAATAAACTGAAGAGGCGAGGGCTGATAGTTGGTCTTTCGGGTGGAATTGACAGCAGTGTTACCTGTGCCCTTGCAGCCAAGGCCTTTGGCCCGAAAAAAGTTTTTGGTTTGCATATGCCTGAAAGAGACTCTTCAGAGGAAACCCTTTCAATGAGCAGAATGGTTTCAAACCACTTCGGGATTGAATCAGCCCATGAGGATATTACAGAAATACTTAAATCCCTCAAATTTTACACTCGATATAATGGAGCAGTAGGTAGGGTAATTTCAGGATATGGGGAAGGTTGGAAATCCAAGATCGTAACCTCAGATATTACTGAGAACAGAGGATTCACCTTATTTTCAGTCGTTGCTCAGTCGCCGGACGGTACGATGATCAAAAAGCGCCTTCCGCTCAAGGTATATCTGGAAATTCTGGCTGCAACCAATTTTAAGCAACGGACCAGAAAAATGCTGGAATACTATTATGCAGACTTGTTGCATTATGCCGTAGCCGGCACACCTAACCGTCTTGAGTACGACCAGGGCTTTTTTGTTAAG
>Ga0209536_100002972_pt1 | contig 27447 bp, 21 predicted proteins | sample DeeMarSeWOR28_12_FD_187461 | JGI IMG/M metagenome (GOLD analysis project Ga0209536, IMG submission 187461) | Marine sediment microbial communities from White Oak River estuary, North Carolina - WOR-2-8_12 (SPAdes) (version 2) | ecosystem: Environmental > Aquatic > Marine > Intertidal zone >... | reverse complement strand
GCCGGGGTCGTCCTCGACGAGGATCTTCTCGACCTGCGACTTGTAGTGGATCTGACCGCCCAGCTCCAGGTAGCGTTGCTCGATGGCTCGCGCGAACTCCAGGGACGCTCCGGCGGGGAAGCCGGCGTTGCCGTTGTGCATGTAGGCCAGCAGCGACAGCCCGACCATAACGGGGATGTCGGGCCAGGCGAACATATGTGGGATGGCACGGCGCAGGAAGGGGTCCTTGAAGCGCCCGGCGAATTCTCGGGCTGACACGTTGCCCCATCTGGCCAGCGGCCTGACGAAGGACACCATCCGCCGTCCTAGCTTACCCCAGTCTTGTGGCGTCATCAGCGATTTCGGCTTCTGATACATAATTGTCATGTCAAAGCGGGTGAACTTTCGGATGCCCCTGCACATGGCCCTAATCAGCGGGCTGTCGGCGGGCGAAAGTTCCTGCATGTGCGCTTCCAGGCGGTCGGGGTCGGAATAGACGATCAGAGCCCGACCCTGGGAATCGACGATGCGCATAAGTTCCTCGTGGTTAATGAAGCGCCGCCCTTGGACGGCGCCCAACTCCTCCCAGATGCGATGGAAAGGCTGGCCACGGCCTGAGCCGAACAGGTAGTGAATACAGCCATCGAAGACGTATGGCCCACGTTCCCAGGCGGTGCATAGCCCCCCGGGCAGAAAATGCATCTCGAAGATCTGGGTGCGGTAGCCGTTCATCTGGGCGTAACAGCCGGCCGCTAGGCCGGCGATACCGGCCCCGATAATGATGATTGATTTCTCCGACACGGTAAAATTTCCCTTCTCCAATACTGGCTGCCAATCATTCCCAACTCAGGTCTATAGGTCTGACTCACCGTATGCCCATAGAACGCGGGGGTCGATTTGTCGCATCAGACGATAGACCATGGGGCGAAATCCCTGTCGAGGCCAAAACCGCGACGAGAGTAAGTTGGTCGCCACCCAGTCGGTGGCACAATAGGCATAACCCCGTGCGCAGGCATCCGCGAGGCCGCGCTGCGTTAGGGCACTGCCAATCCCGCTGCCGCGTTCCCCCTCCCGTGTGCCGGCAACCTTCAATTCGCTACATGCTTCGGGCGTGAGCAAGTCATCGTCGGCCGGCTCAGTGGCAAAGTAAACTTGAAAACCAACGATGCGCTCTTGGCGCAAGGCCAGCCAGGCGGTTGCCTCCGGGTCATCCACCACTTCTGCATAGCCTTCACGTAGCTCGGGGAGATCTTCAGGTGCAATGGGTACCCAGACGGGTGGCCCGGCCTGATGCCGGGCGATGATGGTCGCCATTTCGCCAAGTGCTGGGCCGTCGTTCGATGTGGCGCGCCGAATGGCCACACCCATTGGGAGGACTTCTAGGTCATCTTCCTCGCTGAGCGGGCGCAGCGCATAGACCTGTTCCTGCCCGAAGCCCAGACCACACCAGGCCCTCAGAACGGCATCATCCGCGGCGGGCACTAGGGCGTAGTGTTTGAAGCAGCCGAAGGCCAGCCACCGGGGCCCGGCGGCGGCGTAGAGATCGCGGTATGAGTCAGCATCCAGCGTCGGATCAAGCGCATGTCCCGCCCCTCGTATCCAGGCGATGCGTCCCCGAAAAGCATCGACGGTCACGTCCCCGATCAGATAGCCGACCAATCGCCCGTCGTTAAGTGCAGCCACGCCGCTCGTCCGAGGCCGACGCCAGGTGGCCTCCACCGCCTTACGCGCTACGGAGGGATCCTCAATGCGCGATGGCAGTTCGGGCAGCGCAACTCGGTCTCGCTGATGTCGAGCCGCGAGGAGGTTGGCAGCTTCGGCCAGGAAATCATCGTGAAAAGGTACGAACTCAATTGATGCACCCATGTCTCTCTACCATGCCTCGATCAATATGCAGACAGTAAACGCCAAGCCCTTCCCGCACTCCTTGTCGAGCACAGCTGGCTACTACACGACGTGCTCTGCTTGGCGCGCCATCTCACGGATGACGTCGTAGTCTCGGTCCTCCACGCGAACCATACGGGCCATCCGTCCGGCAGCCAAAATCGCTTGTCCCTCACGCTCCTGGTGCATCCCCCAGAATACCTTGCGTATTACAATCCCGCATATCCGCTCAAAGGCTTTTTACTACCACCCAGGGAGGCATACAGGATAAGGGAGCGAGAGGTCGTCAGATTCCCTGAGCCGCGCGCACAAACGCCCCGACACGATCGGGGTCGGTCACGGTCAGGCTGAACTCGGGCGGCCGCAGCTCGCCGCCCATGAAGCAGTTCGGGTTGCGGTACGCCATGGGGCTTTCCCGGGTGGCTGGGGCGACGAAGTGCACCTCCCTGACGCCGCTGGTCTTGACGATTTTCTTAAAGTTACGTTCGGTGACCCCGCCGCCGGTCATGATGATGATCCGGTCGCCCGCCACCCGAACCAGGTCAGTGATCAGTTCCAGTCCTTCAAGGACGGAACTTTCCTGGCCGGAGGTAAGCACCCGGTTCACACCTAGGGTGATCAAGGTCTCCAGGGCTGCGTAGGGATCGCGCGCCATGTCAAAGGCCCGGTGAAAGGTGACGCTCATGGGTCGGGCCAGCTCCACCAACTCGCGCGTGCGTACCTCGTCCACAGAGCCATCCGCTTTGAGAATCCCGATGACCACGCCATTGGCGCCAGCCACTTTTGCTTGTTCGATGTCCAGTCTCATCACCTCAAATTCGACGGGTGTGTAGCAGAAGTCGCCGCCGCGCGGCCGGATGATGACGTTGACGTCGATGTCGACGCTGCGCCGCGTGAGCTGGATGGTGCCCACGCTGGGTGTAGTGCCACCTTCCAGCAGGTCGGCGCACAGCTCGACGCGATGGGCGCCACCCTGCTGGGCCGCGATGGCGGCCTCCACGGAATCAATGCATACTTCCAGGACGATACTCACGGTTGTCTCCTTTGAACTGTGGAATCAGATTTTCCTTCATCCCCCGACAAACTTGGTCTTGTAGCCCAAAGCACCCAGCTCAGCCGCCACCTTGTCCCGATGGTCTCCCTGGATCTCGATATTGCCGTCTTTGACGGTGCCGCCCGAGCCGCAGGCTTGCTTCAAGTGCTTGCCAAGTGATTTCATGTCCTCGGACGTAAGTTGCAGGTTACTCACCACGGTGACCGTCTTCCCGCGTCGCCCTTTCTTCTCCCGTCGAATGTGGGCCACCTGCTGCGCTGGAGGTAGACTCTTAACCCTGGATGAGCAGCGACACGGGTTGCTCCCACACCGCTGGCAACGTGTGGCAACATCCGGGTTGGTCGAGTACACTGGTCTTGGTCTTGACCGTCGCATACAATCCCTATTCAAGCTGATGATTATGCGTGATGTTCAGTGTCTGCCGAGAGTGGTCTGCCTCTAGTCACGCCTTACCTACTCCGCGCTTCGAAAGCTGAGTCACGTTACTACTCTCAGCCAACCCCCGTCCACGTAGTACGAGGCGCCCACACAGTAGCTGGCCCGCGGCGAACAGAGAAAGACAAAGAACTCGGCCAGTTCCTCCGGCGTGGCGAATCGGCCGATGGGGGCCTTCTCCCTGGCCACCCGCTCCAAGTGCGCTTCCCAGGTTACCTGCGTGCCGGCTACCTGTTCTTTGGCCCATTCCTCCCAGGCCGAAGTGAGGATCAGGCCCGGATTGATGCAGTTGACGCGGATGTTGTCGTCGATGAGGTTGGTGGCCAGGCACTTGGACAGCATGGCCAGGGCCGCCTTGGTGACATTGTAGATGGGCTCGTAGTCAATGGGTTGCCTGGCGCAAATGGAGGCGTTATGGAGGATGACGCCGCCGCCCCGCCGCCGCATGCCGGGCACCAGCCCACGCGCCAGGCGCACTGCTGCCATGACGTGCAAATCCCAGTAATAATCCCATTTCTCGTCGGGGGCCTCCAGTGGGTCTTCATTGGTGCCCTCCCCGGCATTGTTGATGAGAATGTCGGCGCCCCCGAAGACGCGTTCCACTTCCTCAACCAGGCGGATGATCTCGGCCGGCTGGGTTACGTCGGCGCCCATGCCGAGGCCCTGGACGTCGTACTTATTCTGGATTCGCTGAGCTTGCTCGGCGGCGCGGTCTCCATCCCGGCCGCATAGGACCACGTGGGCTCCCTCTCGGGCCAAAGCCTTGGCCACGGCCAGGCCGATGCCCATGCTCCCGCCGGTGATGACGGCGACTTTGTTCTTAAGCTCCAAATCCATCCGGTTTCCTCCCTGGATGACGTTTCGTAGAGACTCCTGAAGGGCTTTTCACAACTCATCATCTTCGGCGAAGAGCCTGGAGAAGCCAGGATACGCTACTAGGGGGATGATTTCAAAGGTAGTCAGACCCGCCTGGACCAAGGGCAGAGTGCCTAGTACTTGGTTGGCGGCCCCAACGTCCTCGCATTCGAGGACCAGTACGGCGTCGGGGCGGTCTTGGCGGAAGTACATTTCACGGAAGACCCCAGCTTGATAGAGTTCCCAAGCCCGGGCGGCCTCGGCTTTCAGATGAGGCTTGAATTGCCCTGCCTCGACGCCAGGCACTTCTTTTTCGATGGCCAGAATCTTCATGTAGGTACCTTCAGCTGCGGCGGGTGTCCATGGATTTCTTCTGCGATCCAGCTCGGGATTTTCGCTACTTGTGAGCGCATGCTGATGCGGACCCCGAATCCAGCAGGAACTGGTAGATGGCTGAGAAGTCCTTTTCGGCCCAGCCGGATCGGGCGGCCAGTGCGTAGATTTCCTTGGCGACGTTGACGGCCGGGGCAGAGGCCCCAGCTTCGTAAGCCGTTTGCGAGGCGAGTTGCAGATCCTTGTGCATCCATTGCAGGGGAAAGTCTGTCTCGTAGTCGCCGCTCTCGATTTTGGCCCGCTTGTCGGCGATGAAGGGAGCTGCCACGGCGGATCCGACCAGCAGGTCGAGGAGTTGGCCTCTGGGGATATCCAGGGATTGCCCCAAGGCTATGGCTTCGGAGAAGGCCAGCATGGCCTCGCCCAACAGCAAATTAAAGACCATCTTCAGCGAGGTCCCCATACCGTGACCACCGACGTGTATCACCTTGCGACCCATGGCGTAAAACAAGGGTCGGCAAGCGTCCACATCGGCCGGGTCGCCACCCACGAAGAATAGGAGTTCCCCTGTCGCAGCTGGCCCCTTGGTTCCGGCCACCGGCGCGTCCAAGAACCGGACCTTTCGTTCCGCTGCCTGTGTGGCCATGTGGCGCGAGAAGGAGGGGTTGACCGTGCTGCAGTCAACCCAGATGGCCTCTTCTCGCATGTGGCCGAGAAACCCCTGCTCGCCCAGCGCGACCTGATGCACTGCCTTCGGAGTGGAGAGCATGGTAAACACGACGTCCACCTGCCGGGCCACCTCCGCTGGTGAGGCGGCCCAGAGGGCCCCCTCCTCGAGCAGAGGGCCTGCCTTGGCTTGACTGCGATTGTGGACGATCACCTTGTAGCGACGGGCGAGCAAGTTGGCCGCCATGCGGCTCCCCATGATGCCCAGTCCAATGAATCCTGTTATCATGGTCACCTCTTTTGCGAAACAAGTCAGGAGGCTGGAAAATTGGAATTGCCAGTCCTGTATGCAACGTTCACATTCTATCACAGTTTGCTTGGGTGGAAAATCGATCACTGGGTCAGGCCGTACCGTTGGCAGGCCCTACCGAGTATTTTGACGTGATTGTGGGTGTGGGGTATAATAGCCTCAGTCGGACGTGGTAAATTCTGTTCAGGTTGGCGTGCCGTCCAGATTTACTAGTTTGGACAGTACGTCTTTTTGGTTCTGCGGTGCAACGCACTGTGTTCAGAGTCCCTTTGAGGAAAGGAGATACTCAAGGCAATGGAAGCGCGTGAAACTGGAACCGTCAAGTGGTTCAGCAGCCAGAAAGGCTATGGATTCATTACTCGCGACAGCGGGGGCGATGTTTTCGTTCATTACTCTGCCATTGAGGGGCAAGGAGGATTTCGCAACTTGGCGGAAGGTGACCGCGTCGAGTTCTCGGTTGAGCAAGGGCAAAAAGGCCCGGCTGCTGCAAACGTGCGCAGATTGTAGAGATGCTGTTGCGATGACGGATACCAAACCTCCGGTTGGGAAGGATCTATCCGTATTCTCTATCAATACTTCCCTTTGAGACACCTGTAAAGCAAGTCAATAAAGTCCCTGCCTTGGAGGGACTTTTTTGACATCGGCGTCTAACTCGGGCTCAGACGGCGGCTAGGGCCCGTAGATCTTCGATGACGCAGGTGTTCATCGTACCGGCCTTCCCGACTATGCAGAAGGCATAGTGAGGGTTTCACACAGGCTTTGCGCTTTCTCCGCGTCACCTTGCGCGCCGCATTCTTCAAGGAGTGCGGAGGCGCGTCTTGCATCGGCATAGGCGCTATGTGTGTGCTCCAACGCCCACCCATAATGCCACGCTGACACAACCTACGTCTCTGTTCCCGGCGGCTTCCAAATTTCTCAAACTTGGCAATAGCGCTTTCCAAGGCCTGACTGGCCTCGCTGTCTATCGGGGAGAGGATCTGAAAGTCGCCCACAACACACTGAACGCGGGCAGTTCTCCGCGCCCCTTGCCACCGCTCGTTTCATGCCCAGGATGTTCCAACCAGCCAACGGGGGTTGTAATCTGTGTCGATCTCAAAAAGACGCGACGGCCTCTTTGAGATCGACATAGATCTCAAGGAACATGTCAAAGCCCGCGATTCGCAGGGCTTCACGGATGTTCTTATTGGGGTTAAGTAGCTTCAGATGCGCAGATTTGAAGGTGCCGTCTTTCAACCCGCTGCGCACCGCGTCATCACTTTCGTCAGGTGAGTCGCCCCGCAACTGGTTGAAAAGGTTGTGCAGCACCCTTAGCCCTGCACTGCTGAGGAAGGAAACCTCGGTCAAATCAATCAATACATACTTGGCGCCGCTGCGCTGGATCTGTTGCGCCTCGGCCTGAAACTGGTCGGCCGTGGCCGCATTGATGTCGCCCCTGACGTGTAGGACAGCGACAGGCACCCGGCCCTGTTCCTGAGATACGGTAACTTCCATTTGTTCCTCCCTTAGTGAATAGATTATTGGTGATATGGCAGGGGGCTTAGCCGTGGTGGTGATCTCCATCGCCTGCCTAACCTGTTTTCTTGGCCGGAGTTCGGAAGCACTGGCGAAAATCACTCTTCGACACTTGCACCGCACTGCCCTGTCCTCCTGCGAAGGCAGGACGGGCAAGTGCAGCACATGCGCCGCGAGCAGCGCGGTGCGGTGATGTACATCTCTACGAGACTGCTCGGGGTGCGACTCACCAGATTCCGGGTTCAGCTTCTTGATCTCACGCGATCACAGTACCAGAAACGCCGCCCTGGTGCACGGGCGGCGTGCTCGTACGGCGACAATGCTTGACAAGGTTGAATCGAAATTTGAATAAGTCGAGCTAGTTTATCAACTAGTAGAATATTATCACGGTTTTTAAGACTTGTCAATCGTCAAAGTGATATTAGTTCTCTTTTAGGACTCTCCTGAATCCTGGGGTTTCCTAAGCGCCCGGCCTACAGCTCGCCACCAGGCGGTAGCCCAGTTCACTGTGGTTTCCGTCATCCACCTTATACCCTGCTTGAGAGGGCGGGCCGGCAAGCGTGTCTCACCCCATCGTTTGGCCAGGTCCTCGGCGGCTACTTCCATCAAGACCTGCTCCCCGTAGTGCGCTGCCAGCTCATCTTGATTTCGACACAGCCAGAGGAATAGATCAGCCTCCGTGCGACCGGGGAACTGCTCAAGGACATCGCGCTGGCGTATTACATCCACGATGGGTGTGTAGCGCATCTCCCCCCATAGCACCACCGCCTCGTCAAACGGCATTTCCCGTTCATCTATCTGGGAGAGAATCCCCTGGTAGGCTTCAATATCGCTTATCAGAGCCTCGTATCCGTCGGGTTGGGTGAGTCGGATGCACAGGTCGGGGCAGAGGTGCTCTAGGTTGGTGCGCTCCATAAAGGCGGCGTGGGCGTTCTGGCACAAGAGCTCATCGATCTCCGTTTCCGGCGTTAGGGGGAGGGAGGTTTCGCATTCCCAGACATAGGCTTGAATGGTGGGCATATGGTGCTGACGCGCTACCGAGGTCCGGTGGTTGCCATCACGGACGAAGTAGACCCCACCCACTTTGTAGACTTCGATAGGTGGATAGCCATGCCCGGCGGCCATCAGACGGTCGATGCGCCGCCAGCGGTCCCCAAGATCATCCCGCCGTGGCAAGAAAGCACGATTAAAATCGTTGTAGCGACCCACACTGCCCACGATGTGGTCCAGCGGTATGTCCTGGAGGCCCAGTTCGAACACGTTGCCCAGTTTAAGCTTGTGGCGTATCTCTTCGAACGGCAGTAGATCGCCGGGGCGCCGTGTGAAGGTTGTCAGGACATCCTGGACAAAGGCACTTCGGCGTGCTTTTTCCCACCGAGTGCGTTCTTCCCTATCCTTAAAGTTTGTGTAGGCGCTCATCAAGGCACCCCTTGTTTGTCGTCTTAATGCGGTTCGATGATGACATCCTTCCAATACCACCACCTCAGTGGTGACGTGAGGTATTTTCTCACCCACGGCTTGACCAACATGTGGAAGCGCGCATAGCACAGAGGCAGAAGCGGTGCTTCCTCTATCAGGATCCTGTCAGCTTTCTGGTACAACTTCATCCGCTCTTCCTGATCCATCGCCCGCCGGGCATCCTCCACCAACTGGTCGTAGACCTCGTTCTGCCACCCGGGAGGCAGCCACCACATAACTCGCAGATAGTCATCGGGGTCGGGATAGTCAGCCCAATACCCCACCATCCACAGGTGCGGTGTACCTTCGGCCATCCTGTCGGGAAACTTCCTCCACTCTATCTTCTCCCAGGTGATTTCCACCCCCAGGCTCTCCAGCCATTGCGCCTGTAGGTGCTCGCACAGAAGATCGTGGCCGGGATCATCCCTAGCTATGCACGCTATGGCTGGGAAGCCGCGTCCGCCCGGGTAGCCGGCCTCAGCCAAGAGGTGGCGCGCAGCGCCGGGATCATAGGCCAGACCGATCCCTGGCGAGTGGCCCGGCATCCCCGGCGGCACGAATCCACCCGTGGCCGGGAATGCGTAGCCTCTCAAGGTCACGTCTGCCAGCGTCTCTCTGTCTGTGGCCAGGGTGAAAGCCCGGCGCACCCGCTGGTCATCGAAGGGTGGCCGCCTAACGTCGAATCCGATAAAGTCAATAGACAGACGAGGTCCCGAGACGTATTCTCCAGCGTAGCGTTGCCGCGCACGGTTCATCTCCGCTGGTGGGAGATCACAGAAGATATCCAGACGATTCTCCTCATACATGTGCAGGAATCTGGCGGGCTGGCCGGAAAGGAACGAGCATTCTACCCGCTGTAGGTTGCCGTTGAAGCGGCCGTGATAGATCGGGTTGCGCTCAAGAACCAGGGACTCACCCCGCTCCCAGGCTGCCAGCCGGAAGGGGCCGTTGGTGACGATGTGATCCAATTCCGTCCAGGCTTCTCCGTGCGCCTGCACGACATGCCGGGGCACAGGGAACATAGGGGTGAATGCCAACACATACGGGAAGTAGCTGGTTGGACCTTCCAGTTCCACAGCCAGGGTGAATTCGTCCAGGGCACGCACCTGTACGCGGTCTGGATCGGCTACCTGGCCTTGATGATAGGCCCTGGCACCTTGGATGTCATACGTAAGGCTGGCCGCGCGCCAAGCCCTGGCCGGTTCCAAGGCGCGCTTACAGGCATATTCAAAATCCTCCGCCGTCACCTGGATCCCATCGCTCCAGCGCACGTCGTCCCTCAGGAGAAAGAGGTATTTGCGACCGCCGTCCAACATCTGCCAACTGCGGGCCACATTCGGCACCACGTCCATCTCTTGGTTCACTTCTACCAGCCCGCTGAAGAGCTGGTCTATCATCACAGCCGAGGGGAGGTCCATGGCGGCGCCGGTACTCAAGCTCGATGGTTCAAACGCAGTTACCCTGAGCGTTTGGGGTGGGGGCAGATCAGCCGATTCACGCTGCGTATCTGACACCCGCTGCCAGAAGGTAAAACCCTCCTGGTAGGTCTGGCGGGCTGCCTTAAAGTCAAAGGCGTTGTGGTAGGTCAGGCCCAGTTTCATCAACGTGCGAGCCGCGCGTTCGGGATCGTCAGTCCTCTTCAGGTACTCTAGCGCCTGCTGGTAGTTATCTATCGCCTCCTGGTGGGCGTATAGCCCGCGCGCTCGGTCTCCTGCCTGCAGCAGGTAATTCGCCGCCTTCTTGGCCTCTCCAGCCTGATGGTAGTGGTAGGCCAGGGCCTCAAAATCATCCGGGCGCAGGGTTTCGATAGCGGCCGCCGCCCGGCGGTGCAGTCGCCGGCGCTGCAAAGCACGGTTACTCTCGACCAGCGTGGTTGGGATCAGAGCGTGGAGGAAGGCAAAGATCCCGTCCGCGTCGCCGCTCGCCTCCTCGATCAACTGGGCCCGCTCGGCGTTTTCCAGGGCATCGATCAAAGTGTCTTCGTCTTGGTCGCTGGCACCCGCCAGCGTGTCGAAATCAAACTCACGGCCTAGCACAGCGGCCAGGTGCAGAACTTCCTGGGCGTCGGCGGGCAGCACCCGCACCCGCGACAGGATGGCCACTCGCACGCTCTGCGGAACGCCCAGCTCTTCCACGCTTGGCCGGTGCCAGCGCCCGTTTTGATAGGTCAGCTTGCCACTTTCCACCAGAGCCTTGCATACTTCCTCGATGTAAAAGGGGTTACCTTCAGTCTCGCGGTATATGCCGTCCAGGAAGTCGGGCGTGATCGTCTGGGCAAAAAGAACGCCTAGCATCTCTTCGGTTTGTTCGCGGTCCAAACGGCGTAGTTGCAGATGCGTCGCCAGCCGTTCGCGCCGTAAGTCCAGAAGCACCTCGTGGAAGACCCGTGCTTCATCCGGCCCCACGTCGCGGCAGGTAGCGGCGATCATCACCCGTCTCTGACGGGTGTGGCGCGCCAGGTGGCGCAGCAGGGACAAGCTGCCGCTGTCGGCCCACTGGAGGTCTTCCAGGACTAGCAGCAGCGGAGCGTAATGGCTCAGCGCGGCAAAGCAGATGGCCAGGTTCTCAAACATGCGCTGCTGCTCGGCACTGGGATCGTCCAGCTTCGGCCCAGGGACGATATCCGAATACCGCAGCCGCAAGGCGGGTGCCAGGGTTAGTAGATCGGCCAGCACGAACTCTGGTAGTTCCAGAGCTTCGTCGGGGCTGCGTTCGAGAGCCCGGCGTAGGATTTGAGCGAAAGGTGCGTAGGGCACGCCACCCTCGGCGTAGCAGGCGCCCACCAGTGCCCGGCCACCCGAGACTTGGACTTGCGTGGCCAATTCACGCACCAGCCGGGTCTTGCCGATACCCGGCTCGCCGCTGATCAGCAGGGCCTGGCCCTGACCGGCAAGCGTCCTATTCCAAAGGGCTCTCGCTTCCCCAAGTTCGTGCTCACGCCCCACCAATCTGCCACGCCCTATACGCTTGAGCAGAGAGAGCTCCTCGGCGGGGGTAGCTTCTTTATCCAGAATGTCGGGAGAATCAAGCATGTGTTGAACTTCGGCGGCGGAGGCCGGGCGGTCACCCGGATCTTTACGTAGCAGATCGCAGATCAAGTCGTCGAGAGCGGGCGGTAACCCGGCTTTCCTGGCACGCGGAGGAACAACGGGGGCATACAGATGCTGGGAGATGACGGCCATCGGGTCATCGGCGGTGAAGGGCAGGCAGCCGGTTGTCAGCTCGTAAAGCATCACGCCTAATGCGTAAAGGTCGGCGCGGCCATCGAAGTCCTGTCCCAGCGCTAGTTCGGGCGCCAGATAGAAGACGGTGCCGACGATGGCCCCTTCGCTGGTGATCCGTGAGGCAAGCGGACGAGCCAGGCCGAAGTCGGTCAGCTTGGCCGTGCCGTCGGCGCTGATTATGACGTTCTCCGGCTTGAGGTCACGATGGACGATACCGTGTGTGTGGGCGTGCTCTAGCGCGGCGCACAACTGGCGGGCAATGATCAGGATATCATCCAGTGCTTCCGGGCGGCGGGCGTGGAGCGACTCGCCTTCCACCAGCTCTGTCACGATAAAGGAAACCGCCTGCCCTGCCTGCACCTTTGGCGGCAGCCTGGGGCCTGCATAGGCTCGCACAGATGGGCCTGTCAAGGGATCGGCTTCCCCTGCGTCATATACACTGACGATATTGGGATGATTGAGTTTGGCGGCAGCTTGGGCTTCGTCCAGAAAACGGGCGCGACCCTCGGCGCCCAGCGTCGCAGACGATACAACTTTGACGGCTACATCACGGTCGAGCAGGGTGTCGTGGGCACGATATACCACTCCGGTACCACCCCGGCCCAGCTCGGCGTCGAGGCGATAGCGGTCGTTTAAGACGCGCGTCTGTGAGGGTGTAACGAGCCGCTCCCGCTGTTCTTTGATGGCCTTAGATAGTTGCTTGGTCTCAGCCTCCGGCGGCACGCCCAATTCCTCGTCGAGAACCCGCTCACATTCGCCATACTGGCGCAGCGCGGCGGCGCGCTGGCCTGACCAGGCATATAAGCTCATTAGGTGCCGATGGACAGGCTCGTGCAGGGGATCCAGCGCCAACCAGCGCCGGGCGTAGCGGATAGCGGCCTGGTACTCACGCTGATCAGTGTGACCGCATACCAGTCTCTCAAGAGCGGAGGCCAGTTCCTGGCGCAGGCCTTCGGTTTGGAAGAACTGCCACTCGTCGAAGTTGGGACTGTCGCGCAGGGAAAACCCTTCCAGAAAGTCTCCCCGGTACAACTCGACCGCCTCAGCCAGGTTGGCCAGACATCGGGGACAGATTTCAGCCTGCGCATGGCCGTGGCCCTGCCAGTCCTCCAGCAGCCTTCGGAAATGATCAACGTCTGACCAGAAGTCTGCACTGGGATCGGTGCCGATGCTCTCGCGTTCGATGGCCAACCACTCCCCGTCCAGCGCCTTCTTGAGCACCGATAGGTTGCGGCGCAGGCCGGCGCGAGCGCGGCTGGGTTCGAGTTCTGGCCAGAGTAAGGTGATCAGGGTCTCACGGCTTTGGCCCTCAGCAGGGCCTGCCACCGTCAGGTAGGCGATGAGGGCCATGATCTTACGGGAATCGAACTGCAGTGACACGCCGTCGCGTTCCAGGCGAGGGGGACCAAGCAAGTATAGCTTCAGGCTGGACATGGGGAAACCCTCCGCGCCTCAGAAAAGCCTACCCAGCAAAGAGAGTCCTCTACCACTGATTATACTGAAAATCAGGTAAATAATCAATCAGATTCGCACCGGAACCTAGGGCAAGTTCATACCCACATTGTGCCGCTGCAAATTGGCAGGCATTCGCTCACAGGGGAAGGCCAGATCCCCATTTTTGGGCGCACAAGGCCGGGAGTGTTCAATCCTTGGCAGTCATCGATGAGAATTGTTTGCCCCGGAACGGTTTTCGGAACGTTTTCCACAACCATCTCATAACGCCTTGTGGTTATACTGTAGATAAAGGTTTGTAAAGAAGCGACACGGGAGAGGCTGGCTCTCCCTCACCACTAGACAGGAGGTCCAAAAATGAACCAGACACTAAGTATTCTAAACCCGTTCGCCCTGAAAGGGGAAGGAGCTTCCGTGGCCCGCAGAACGATTCCCGTCCTTGTCGGATTGTCAGCAGTCTTGTTGGTCGTCCTTGTGGCATACGTTGCTGTGTCAGCCAGCGAACCGGCTGCACACAAGACGGATACTGCCTACCTGGCGACCAACCCCGAGTTGATCGCCGCACGCCGCTACGCCGGATCAGTCGATGTGGAGAAAGATGCCTACCTGGCCGCAAATCCCGAGCTGATGGTCGCGCGCAATTACGTCGGTCGGGTGGAGCAGGGGACAGATGCCTACCTGGCCGCAAATCCCGAGCTGATGGTCGCGCGCAATTACGTCGGTTGGGTGGAGCAGGGGACAGATGCCTACCTGGCTGCGAACCCGGAGTTGGTGGTCGCCCGTCATTACGTGGTTCCAGAGGAGATGGGATCAGAAGTCTCTCTACTGGGTGCCAACCCTGAGCTGGTCATCGCGCGCCGCTATGTCGGATCAGTCGATGCGGGAACAGATGCCCATCTGGCCGCCAACCCGGAGTTGATGGCCGCCCGGCGCTACGCGGGCTCAGTGGAAGAGACGGATGACGTCTTGCTGGCTGCCAACCCTGAGTTGATAGCTGCCCGCCGTTATACACCTGAGATAACCAAGACGGCAGACGCCTTCCTGGCCGCCAATCCCGAGCTGATGGTCGCGCACCGTTATGTCGGCTCAGTGGAACTGGAGATAGACACCTTCCTGGCCGCTAACCCGGAGATAATGGTTTACCAGCGCCACATCGCTGTCACGCTGGGAGAGCAGTGAGCTGGCTATCCTCCTGCACAACGAGACCGCGTCTCGGACATTACTTCCGACCAGGGAGGCACAGCCTGCCCTTCTGCTAGGGCAGGCTGTGCCTCCCTGGTAATGTTCCACCACGCCAGGCCAGATCTGGAATTGGGAGTCTTCGGATTTGCCCTTCTTGATGCCTCTCGAATTCCGGGCTTCGTGGAAATGGGCCTTGATTTTTTAAGTCTATTTGTGTATAGTAGTATCAGGCTCGCTGAAGATCGCTTGTGGCGGCGCGGCGGCTTTCTACCCCCTTTACTTCCACTTGTCCTGCTCGCGTCCGCCTTTCGAGCGGATGGCGCGAAGAACATCCGCATAAGAAGATAGTCCCGCAGACGCCAATAACTCACCTCGACGCCGCTGGCCATTCACGACGTGGTGGATCAACCAGGGTACGTCGATCCGTGCGCTACACAAGCTGATGGGGCATCAGCATCTAAACACCACACAAATCCGAGCCCGCATCTGAGAGGGGGACACAAAGAAATGGAAGCTACAATAGAATTTGGGCCGGTCACTGTGCTTTCCCAAACCGGGTACATTGACGCGGCGAGCTTCCGTCAGTTGTTCAGCGAGGCTGGTAAGGTGCTGGACACCGGGCATGTCAATCTGTTCGTTGACCTGAGAGGTGAATGATATGGATATGTCAGGTTACGAAATTGCCGAAATCCTGTGCCAGGCCGGGACGGCGGTGGCCGCCACCCTGGAACGGGAAGAGGCCATCGACCGCATTCTGGAGCAATTGGCGCACGTGGTGCCCTACGACAGCGCCACGGTGCAGTTGCTGCGTGAGGGGTACCTGGAGGTTGTTGGCGCCCGCGGCTGGACCGATCCGGAGAGTGTGGTCGGGTTGCGCTTTCGGGTGCCGGGTGACAACCCCAACACAGTGGTTATTCAGGAGCGCCGACCGTACATCCTGGGCCACGCGCCCGGGCCCTATGCCACCTTTGTAGGGACGAGCAGCCACATTCGCTCCTGGTTGGGTGTGCCGCTGATCATCCACGACCAGGTGATCGGCATGTTAAGCGTAGATAGCACCCAGCCGGACTATTTCACTGCTGACCACGCCCGGCTGGTGACCGCCTTCGCCAGCCAGGTGGCCGTCGCCATTGAAAACAGCCGCCTGTATGCTCACGCGCAGCAACGCGTGGCAGAACTGGAGGCTTTGCGGCGCACCAGCTTGAAGCTCAGCTCCACGCTGGATCTTTCCGCTGTGCTGGATAGCATCGCCGAGAGCGCCCTGAACCTGGTGGGTGCTACTGACTGTCTTATCTACCTTTACGACGCAGCCAGCGACAGCTTTTCCTTTGGCACCGCGTTGGGGGGGTGGTTGGAAAAAGACACGGTGACACTGCCACGTCGGGGGGGCGTGACGGCCACCGTCGCCCAAGAAGGCCAGCCGGTGGTCATCGATGACGCCGTAGGTCATCCGCTCTTCTCTACACCTGAGGCACAAAGGTGGAATGTGCAGGCCACCGCCGCCTTTCCCCTTCAGCGTGCGGGGCGGGTGTTGGGCGTGTTACACGTCATATTTGTAGCACAACCGCACACCTTCTGCGAGGAAGAGCTACGCGTGCTGGGCCTGCTGGCCGACCAGGCGGCCATCGCTCTCGAGAACGCGTGGCTATACGAGGCGGCGCATCGGGAAATCGCTGAGCGGGCCCGGGTGGAGACCCAGAGGGATGCTACGCTAGAAGAGCTACGGGTACATCGCGACCACCTGGAGGAGTTGGTAAAAGAGCGCACCGCTGCCCTGTCGGAGGCCAATGCTCAGCTCCAGAAAGAGATCGCGGAGCGGAAGCAGGTGGAAGCGGAGCTGAGGGCATCCCAGGAGTATGCCAGGAACCTCATCGAGAGCTCCCTGGATGCAATCATCGCTGTTGACAACGAGCGTAGAGTAGTTGAGTTTAACAAGGCGGCGCAGGACACCTTTGGCTATCGTCCCCAGGAAATCCTGGGACAACATGCCGATGTGCTCTACGCTGATCCAGGGGAAGGCCTCGAGATTCATCGGGCGACCGTCGAGCAGGGTCACTGTGTTCGAGAAGTAATGAATAGGCGCAAGAACGGTGAGGAGTTCCCAGTCTTTCTGTCCGCATCCCCGCTGCGCGATGCGCATGGTGAATTGGTGGGTGTGATGGGAGTCTCGCGCGACATCACCGATCGGGTGCGGGCGGAAGAGAACTTGCGGGTGTACCAGGAGCACCTAGAGGAGTTGGTGGAAGAGCGCGCGGCCAAACTGCAGACGAGTGAGGAACGCTACCGCACCCTGTTCGATGGTGTTCCGGTGGGAATCTATCGAACCACACCGGCGGGGCGGATGATAGATGCTAACCTGGCCTTGGTGCAGATGCTGGGCTACCCGAGCCGGGAGGAGCTGCTGGCAACCAGCTCGGCGAGCCTTTATGTGGGTCCCGAAGACCGAGTGCGCTGGCAGGCGTCGATGGAGCGCGAAGGGATCGTGCGCGATTTTGAAGTCCAACACCGTCGATACGATGGTACGCTTATCTGGGTGAAAGACACTGCGCGAGCCGTCCGAGACGAGGAGGGCCAGGTGGTGTACTATGAGGGGAGCCTGGAGGACATCACCCAGCGGGTGCGGGCGGAGGCCGAATTGCGGGCGTACCAGGAGCACCTGGAAGAACTGGTGGAAGAGCGCACGGCCGAGCTGCGCGAGAGTGAGGAACGCTACCGCACCCTGTTTGACGGCGTTCCGGTGGGTCTGTACCGAACCACGCCAGACGGAGAGGTCTTGGACGCCAATCTGGCTGCGGCCCAAATGTTGGGCTACCCGAGTCGGGCGGAGGTCCTGCGGGTGGGCAACACAGCCGATGTGTATGTCGACCCTGAAGAGCGTCTGCGCTGGCAGGCGCTGATGGAACGTGAAGGGGTGGTACGGGATTTTGAGGAGCGCGTTTGCCGCTACGACGGCACGGTCATCTGGCTCAACGACACCGCGCGAGCCGTAAAGGACGATCAGGGTCGGGTGCTCTACTACGAAGGCAGCCTGGAGGATATCTCCGAACGTAAAGAATTTGAGGAAGAAATTCGCCGCCAGAAGGACTATTACGAAGCCCTCTTTGTGAACAGCCCGGTTGCCGTGGTAACCGCTGGTCTGGACGCCAACGTTGTCTCCTGGAACCCGATGGCGGAGAAGTTGTTTGGATATACGCAACAAGAGGCGATTGGCAAGAATCTAGATGATTTGGTGGCCAACGACGCCTCAATTCGAGCTGAGGCAGTCGGGTACACCCGCCAAGTGCTTGAATTTGGATTGGAGCGCATGCAAGTTACCACCAGGCGTACCCGCAAAGACGGCTCCCTGGTCGACGTAGAAGTGCTGGGCTTGCCGGCCATCGTGGCTGGGGAAATGGTTGGATACATTGCCATCTATCACGATATCACTGAACTTAAGAGCATTGAGAGAGAACTTCGCCTCCAGAAGGACTATTATGAGGCTCTCTTCGTCAACAGTCCAGTTGCCGTGGTGACCGTTGATCTGGACGCTTACGTTGTCTCCTGGAACCCAGTGGCCGAAAAGCTATTTGGGTATACTCAGGAAGAGGCGATTGGCAGGAATCTAGATGATTTGGTGGCCAAACATCCCCAGGTTCGAGAAGAAGCGCTGCGTTACACCCATCAGGCACTTACCGAGGGCCTCGTCGTTCAGGCCACCACAAGACGTACCCGCAAGGATGGCTCCCTGGTCGACGTAGAAGCGCTGGCCTTGCAGGTCACCGTGGCTGGGGAAAAGGTTGGATACATCGCCATCTATCTTGATATCACTGAACTTAAAAGAATCGAGAGAGAACTTCGCCTCCAGAAGGACTATTATGAGGCTCTCTTCGTCAACAGTCCAGTTGCCGTGGTAACCGCAGACCTGGATGCCAACATTGTCTCCTGGAACCCGATGGCCGAAAAGCTGTTCGGGTATAGCCAGGAAGAGGTTTTTGGCAAGAATCTAGATGATTTGGTGGCTAATGATCCACGGGTTCGGGAAGAAGCGCTCCATTACACCCATCAAGCCCTTGCGGAGGACCGCGTTCAGGCTACCACAAAACGTACCCGCAAAGACGGCTCCCTGGTCGACGTGGAAGTCCTGGCCTTGCCAACCATCGTGGCAGGGGAGATGGTCGGATTCATCGTGATCTATTATGATATCAGCGAACTTCAGGAGGCCCGGAGGGCGGCTGAGGCCGCCAACCAAGCCAAGAGTGCCTTTCTGGCCAACATGAGCCACGAACTGCGCACGCCGCTCAACGCCATTCTAGGCTTCACCCAGTTGATGAACCGTGATCCAACGCTCACTGCCGAGCAGGGGGAAAATCTGGGGATCATCAACCGCAGCGGTGAGCACCTATTGGCCCTGATAAACGACGTGCTGGACATGTCAAAGATCGAGGCCGGCCGGGTGACATTGGATGAGGGAAGCTTCGACCTGTATCGCCTGCTTGACGGCCTGGAAGAGATGTTCCGTCTACGGGCCGAGGAGAAGGGATTGGCGTTAAAATTTGAGCGGGCCGGGACCATGCCCCAGTACGTGCGGACGGATGAGGGCAAACTGCGCCAGGTATTAAGTAACCTGCTGGGCAATGCAGTCAAGTTTACGCAAGAGGGGGGTGTCACGCTGCGCATATCGACAAAGGACGAAGGACTTTTGACGAAAGAAGAATCATCCTCCATCCTTCGTCCTTCGTCATTGGTCTTCGAAGTGGAAGACACTGGCCCTGGTATCCCCCCCGAAGACCTGGAGGCAGTGTTTGACCCCTTCGTACAGGCAACAGGTGAGGGGCGATCTCAAGAAGGAACTGGCCTGGGCTTGCCCATCAGCCGCCAATACGTGCGCCTGATGGGAGGTGACCTTACCGTGTGCAGTGGGTTAGAGGGGGGTTGTCTGTTCGAGTTTGAGGTGCAGGGCGGGCTGGCCGACGTAGCCGAAGTGGGGTCGGCCCGACCCACGCGACGGGTGCTGGGGCTGCAGCCGGATCAACCCGTCTATCGCCTGCTGGTTGCTGAGGATGACGAGACGAATCGCCGACTGCTGGTCAGGTTGCTGAGACCGCTGGGCTTTGAGGTTCAGGAAGTTGTCAACGGCCAGGAGGCCATCGCGGTTTGGCAATGTTGGGAGCCGCACCTGATCTGGATGGATATGCGTATGCCAGTCATAGATGGCTATGAGGCCACTAGACGGATTAAGGGCACAACTATGGGACAGACGACTGTTATCGTTGCACTCACGGCTTCCGCCTTTGAAGAGGATCGCGAGCGGGTACTGTCGCAGGGCTGCGACGATTTTGTGCGCAAGCCTTTCCGCGAGGATGAGATCTATGACGTGCTGGCCAAACGCCTGGGGGTGCGTTTTGTGTACGAGGAGATACAGGAGAGAGGTAGAGATGAGGAAAAGAGACAGGTCACGTCTGAGATCCTCGCCAGGGGACTGTCCCCGGAGGATATGGCGGGTCTGCCCGCCACCTGGGTCTCTGATATGCAAGAGGCAACCACCAGGGCTGACCTGAGCCTGATGCTGACTCTGATTGATCAGATTCGTGACGAAGATCCGGCTTTGGCTGATGCGCTGGCCGAGTTGGTCCATGAATTCCAGTACCAGAAGATTCTGATGTTGCTGGAGGAGAGCGATGAGACACGACCAGATTGATGCTCCCAAGGCGAATATCTTGATCGTCGATGATACCCCGGCCAATCTGCACTTGCTTTCCAAGATGCTGGCCGAGCAAGGGTATCGGGCTCGTCCCGTGCCTGACGGCCTCCTGGCTTTGGCCGCAGTTCGGGCTGAGGCCCCCGACCTGATTTTACTCGACATCAGGATGCCGGAGATGGATGGCTACCAGGTCTGCGAACGCCTGAAAGTCGATGCAGAGACTCGCGATATACCGGTTATTTTCATCAGTGCCTTGGACGCAACCCAGGATAAGGTCAAGGCCTTTACCGTCGGAGGCGTGGACTACGTCACCAAACCTTTTCAGTGTGAGGAAGTCCTGGCGCGAGTTGAAACCCACCTGGCCTTGCGAAGATTGTCAAAGCAACTACAACAGGCCAATGAGCAGCTTCAAAAGGCCAATAGGAAGATGGAACGTGAGTTGGTGCTAGCTGGCGAGGTGCAGGCTAGCTTTTTGCCTCAAGAGCTACCGGATATCCCTGGCTGGCAACTAGCGGTCATGCTTGAGCCGTCCCGAGAGACGTGTGGCGATTTCTACGATGTCAATCTTCTGCCCAGCGGGCGGTTAGGTATTCTAATCGCAGATGTGGTTGACAAAGGGGCAGGCGCAGCGTTGTTCATGGCTTTGACCTGGATACTAATCCGCACTTATGCAGCCGAATACCCTACTCGACCTGAGCTGGTGCTCAGTGCGGTTAACCGTCGTATCCTGGAAGACACCAACACCGAACAGTTCGTAACCGTTTTTTATGGAACTCTTGATCTGGTCACGGGAACCATGATGTATTGTAATGCGGGCCACTGCCGGCCGTACCTCCTCAGCGCTGACGCCGGCGGCGCGGTCCAAACGCTGCGCACTTCGGGCATGGTATTGGGGGTAACCGAAGACGCAACCTGGGAGCAGAAGGTGGTTCAGTTCACCCCCGGTGACGCATTGGTGCTGTACACCGATGGTATCACCGAGGCGCAAAATGCTCGGGGTGCGTTTTTTGGTGAGGATCGGCTGCGGGACTGCATGCATGCCAGTCCGGGGCGTTCGGCCTGGGAGATTCAGAAGGCCGTGATGGCGGATGTCTGCGAATTCGTGGGCGACGCGCCCCAGTCTGATGATATCGCCTTGATGGTAGTCTTTCGAGACACGTCGGAGGAGTGAAGCTTACATCTTGGGCACGGTGCAACGTACTTGGTTTAAGAGTGCGTTGCACCGTGCTGTTGGCGGGGGCTAAAGGCTGCCGACAGCCTCTGTGACATCGTCGAAGAACTTGAAGAGGGGTATGAAACCCACCAAGTCCATGGCATTATAAATGCGCTCAGGCGCACTGGCCAGGAGAATTTCTCCTCGGTTCCAGCGCTTGCAGGTCTTCTGAGCTTCAATCATTGCCCGCAGGCCGGCGCTGGAGATAAATTCCACGTCGCTCATGTCAAACACGATTTTGAATCGACCGGCGTCATTGATGGACCTGAACGCTCCAGCCAACTGCGGTGCCGTACTGCTATCGATACGACCGGTGACTTTGAGCAGATCGCAGCGCTTGAACTGACTGCTGGTGATTTCCATAGTCTGCCCCTTCCTGAATAGATCCTCACTGCAGAGGATTTAGGTGAAGTCGACATAATTTATCCCTATTACCATTCTATCATGCTTCCCTGGGCTTGTCAATTGCGTTTTCAATGCGAATAGCGCCGGTGCCCAATCACACTGGTGTCGATAAGCTGCATTTCGCTCTTATGGGCGCGACCCTCTTCACGTTACTTCGCAGGGAACTCCGGGCATAATCCGTTTGATTGGCGTACCGGGCAGTACCGCTTGCGTCGCAGCCTTACTTGAGTGTATTATTACACTGATGACGTCCCCAAGTTGGCCTTGTGTACCCCACACAACACCCGCGACCAGGTTTGGCTGTCACGATGGAGCCTTGTAGATCGATCGGTCGAGGAAAGGAGCTATGAAGGCCAAGTACAAGCATACCAACATAATCGCCAGAGACTGGCGGGCACTCGCCAAGTTCTACCAGCGTGTCTTTGGGTGCGTCATCATCCCGCCTGAGCGACATCTGTCAGGAGACTGGCTCGACAGAGGTACCGGTGTACGCAACGCTAGTTTTTCCGGCGTTCATCTGCGTCTCCCTGGGCTTGGCAAGGATGGACCGACGCTGGAAATCTATCAGTATGACAGGAATGAATCCAGACCTGCGATTGCAGCCAATCGCGAAGGCATTGGGCATATCGCCTTCGAGGTGGATGATGTCGAGGAAGCAATGACAGAAGTCCTTAAGAACGGTGGCACCAAGGTCGGTGACATTACATCGTCAGAAGTCGAGGGCGTAGGTGTCCTCACTTTCGTCTATCTTGCCGACCCGGAAGGGAACATCATCGAGTTGCAAGCGTGGGGCTCGAGCGTGCAATGACCTGCAGGAGAGCAGAGGCGATAACCGCCCCCTGATTCCCAACAGTTAGTGGTCGCGCGCGAAAAATCGGCTGGTTGGCGATTATGGCATTCGCATATAAAAAGTCGACACCCGCAGAGCGGGATCGCGTAAGCTTGGTGAGCGCGATGCGGATAAGGGATCCATGACCAGATTGTACTTCGCTCAGATCAGTGACGTTCACATCTCGATCCGGGGCGATTACCTCGACATGTTGTCGGGCCGGACCGCTGGCTTCCTGGCCGACGCCCTGGCCCACCTGAGCGAGGTTGAGGATCTTGACTTCCTGCTACTGAGCGGAGATCTATTCGACGCTGCCGATCTTCAGGAACTGCGCCGCTTTCAGGAAGTCATCAGTGCCTGGCACAAGCCGTACTATGTCATTCCCGGCAACCACGACCGGCTTGACCCAGGGGCTGCCGGAGGACTCACACGCCGGCAATTCTATCGCCTATTCAACCCACAGTTTGGGACACGACCCGGCAGGTCTGAAGCCCAGGCAGGCTACTGGTCGCTGACTGTCCACCCCGCCATCCAGCTCATCGGACTGGACTCGACCCGCGATCAGGACTGGGGCGGGACTGTTGATGCGCTTCAGCTGGCGTGGCTGGAGGAGGAACTGGTGGCGCATGCCGACAAGCTCGTCGTCCTGGTCGTGCATCATCCTTTGCACGCGCTGGCCCCCATCGACGAGCACCCCGACTGGACTAATTTCGTGTGTGACAACGGGCCGCAAGTTCTGGCCCTGCTGGACGATCACCCCCAGGTCAAGCTGGTGCTGACCGCTCACCATCACTTGACCCAGGCAGATACTCGTGGGGGACGGCTGCACCTGGCCTGTCCAGCCTTGGCCACCTATCCGTGTGCCTATCGCAGTCTGCGTCTCACGCAGGCTGAGAGCGGTGCCTGGCAGGTCGAATGGCGGACCCACCCGGCGGCCGACGAAGCCACCATCGCCGAGGCCCGCGAGCGCATGATCCAGGCCTGGGTTGGTGAGGGCTTCGAAGCGGCCTCTGTCGAGGCCTATGCGCGTCTCGCCTTGGGCCGTCCGCGTGATCGGGAAGGCAGGGCGGTCCTGTAAACAGGCCAGCCTGTCCAAGTTCGCTAACAGCTGCAGGAGAGAATATGACCAAGCAAGACACGATGAAGTCCCTGATTCTGGATGCCATCTCGTCATACCGCGACGAGATGGTTGAATTCACCAAAGAGTTGGTGAGCATACCAACCGTGAATCCTCCGGGTAGGTCCTATCTGGCGTGTGTTGAGGCTATCGCGAGCAAGCTGCGCGAGATGGGGCTGGACTCCACGCTACTGGAAGTACCTGATCATGGAGACCAGACGCCGGATGGGCCAGATTATCTGGACAATCCGTATCCTCGCTATTGCCTGCTGACTTACTACGGAACGGGAGAAAGAACCCTCTATTTTCACGGTCACTACGATGTGGTGCCGGCATCAAGCCAGGCGCAGTTCCGTCCATATGTGAAGGATGGTAGGCTATTCGGGCGTGGTTCGTCGGATATGAAGAGCGGTCTGGCAGCCATGATCTATGCGGTCAAGGCTATACAGGCCTGTGGAATCGGACTCGAAGGCCGGATTGGCCTGACCATTGTGCCTGACGAGGAGACTGGCGGCCTGCTTGGGGCGCGTTATCTCACTCAGGCAGGTTTCCTGGGGCAGGGCGGTATCGGCGCGTTCGTAGCGGAGCCAACGAGTGGGGTGATCTGGAACGCAAGTCGTGGGGCCATTTCATTACGGGTCACGGTCAAGGGTAAGCCTGCCCACGCTATTCTGCACTATCAAGGCCTCAACGCATTCGAGAGGATGCTTGTCGTGGCCGATGCATTGCTTGAACTTAAGACGGACGTCGCTTCTAGAAGGACCGATTTCAACATTGAGCCGGAGGCGGCCCGGCGTTCCATATTGGTGCTGGGCGGGAGATGCGAGGGGGGTGTGAATTTTAATACCGTGCCAGGTGAATGCTGGTTCACGGTGGATCGACGGATCAATCCCGAAGAAGACTTGCAGACGGAAAAGCGGAGATTGTTCGCTCTTTTTGACCGGCTGAGAGGGGACGGAATTGATCTTGAGGTGGAGATTCTTCAGGAGGGGGTATCTAGCGCCGTTTCCGAGGATGACCCCGTAGCACAAGTGTTGGCAGAGAGTGTGCAAGCCATCACCGGTAAGTCGCCGGCCTTTGAGATGTGCCCTGGGTTCCTCGAGGCGCGCTATTATGCTCAGCAGGGCATTCCAGCCTTTGGTTACGGGCCCGGACACTTATCAGTCTCGCATACCCCTGATGAGTATGTAAGGCTCCAGGACATGTATGACTGTGCGGCGACTTATGCTCTCAGCGCTGCTCGGTTGTTGGCATCACAATAAGTCCCGAGTGGAGTATGAGTCATTCCTCAAGTTGCGCTATCAGGTCATTCAGTTGTCGATGGTGCAATGCTTCGTGGCTGGCATAGCCTGCAAACCACTCCAGGCCGTTCATCGCCTCAAGACCACCTTCGTGGGTGAGATCCAGGTTAGCATCCGCCGGCCAGGTCTTGAACAAGCGGCGAGTCTGGGTCCGGGCGCGCTGGAACCAGTACTGGATGACCTCTTTCTCGGTCCCATACGGCGGTGGCGGTGGCAGAAAGCGAATCCCTTCCGGCGGCTTGACCCCCTCCAAGAGTGGCCGCGCGATCAGCTCCCGTAGGTAAATCTCGTCAATGGCCAGGTGCATGAACACCTCGCCCAGCGACCACGCTTCCTCGTCGACCCCCTGGGGGGGACGCGCGTCAAGTTGCTCCTGAGTTAGGCCCTCCAAGCGACGCAAGGTCTCGACGCGAACTTCCTCTAAGTTCCTCAAAACTGTCTGTGGATTTTTCATTATTCTTTCGACCTCTACTTTGACCCGGCACCGGGGATAACCTCACAGGGGACAAGAAACCCTGGGACCTTCCAGTCGCTGTAATCCCTCCTCGATCTCGTCCCATACCTCACGCCGCTGGCCTTGGCGGAGAGCCAGCAGCATGGTATTGAGCTGGACCGCGAGGCGCCCATTGCTCGGAAATGTGACCAAGTAGGTGTTGCGCCAGGCCCCTGTCCCATTCTTTCCCCAGAAAGATGACGTGAACAGTGGCGGGTAGCCACGCAGTGCAAGCGCGTGACCTAGCTTCTCACGAAGCTTCATCACGCTTCAAACGCCCACTCGCCAGCGCGCATAACCGGCTCGGTTGTGCCATCCTCCCTGATTCCGTCCACGTCCATCTCGCCTGAACCGATCATAAAGTCGACGTGGACCAGGCTAGTATTGCCGCCAGCGGCAGCAAATTCGTCGTCGGACATTGCCTCTCCGCCCGCCAAGTTGAATTTGTAGGCCGAGCCCAGCGCAAGGTGGCTGGCAGCGTTTTCGTCGAAGAGGGACTCGTAGAATAGCAGCCCCGATTGAGCGATGGCCGAGCTGTGCGGGACCAGGGCCACTTCTCCCAGCCGCCGTGCCCCCTCATCGGTGTCGAGCAGCTTATTTAGGACAGCCTCGCCCTGGGCGGCGGTTGCTCTCACTACGCGGCCCTCGGCGAAGGTCAAGGTGAAGTCCTGGATTAGGGTTCCCAGATAACTCAGCGGCATAGAAGCGGTCACCACACCTTGGGTCTGCTCTCTGTGCGGCAGGGTGTAGACTTCCTCGGTTGGCAGATTGGGGACGAACGAAATCCCGCCCTGGGTGGTGTCAAGCCCCCCGATCCAGATGTGGCCGTTGGGCAAGCCAACCGTCAAATCAGTGCCTGGGGCGGTGAATCTCAGAGCCGTGTACCCTTTTTGAGTGAGGTAGCTGCGTCTAGAGGCCAATTGCTGGATATGCTCCTGCCAAGCCGCGAACGGGTCGGCTTGTGTCACACGGCAGGCATCGAAAATCGCCTCCCATAACCTTGCTTCAGCGATCTCTGGAGTGAGGTCGGCGAATATCTTAGAGGCCCAACTGGCTACCGGCGCGGCAATCACCGTCCAATTCGTGGCCTGGCGCTCAATGTATTCCAAGGTCGGAGCCAGGTGCTCCCAACGCGTTTTCTGATAAGTAGCCACCGTATCGGGGTCTTGCTCGTCGAGCAGACCGGGATCGCTCCCCTGAATGGATAAGATGGCGTCACTCCGTTTGGCAGTCTCCAGCATACCATTCGAACGCCAGGTCGGGAACTCCGTGAAGGAGTCGCGGGGGGCGTGCCGGAAGCGGGTCAGCAGAAGCTCCTCGTCGCCCCACATGACATCTACCAATCGTGCCCCAGCCTGGTAGGCGCTGGTCGTTATCTCCCTGACCAGCGGTGCCGCCTGGATCGGGGCCTTCATAATGAGCAGACGTTGCCCAGGCTGCAGATTCAGGCCGACCCTGACTGTCAATTCGGCGTATTTTTGTAACATATTTTGAAAGTCCACGCTTAACTTCCCCCTGTTTCTGTTCTTGGGGATTCCGGTCTGAGGCATCCCTGGCTGGTGTCGATGGGTGAGGCGTAGGGAAAACCTGCCCCGAACTTGGGCAGCAGTTGGGGTATGATAGGCTGTCTGGGCATTATAGTCAAGCGGGGGGTTTCTGAAAGTGGAAGAAGAGCGAGTTGAGGGGGATGAGGAGCCCTACGGCAGTGGTTTGTTCTCCAAACGAGCTAATAAGGCAACTCGATACGGAAATGGCTCTTCGCACATGACACCTTTTTTCACCGCAGCGTCGTTGGTCACGATTTCTCGCGCAGGATCCTAGGAGTCTGCGCTAACGATAACGACTCTAAAGCTACTCACGTCACTATTCAGGGACCGGCCGGCCAGGATCAGTATGCCCTGAATTGTCAACCACTTTTTCCAGCACGTAGCAGCGGCACCAATATACCTCATCCCGAAATCCCAGACGATGGTAGAGGCTCCGGGCTGCAACGTTGTTGCTGGATAGTCTGGCCAAGGCGGATTTGAATCCGCGGTCGTAGGTGTCTTCGATGCACTGACGCAGC
>Ga0209536_100002970_pt1 | contig 27464 bp, 22 predicted proteins | sample DeeMarSeWOR28_12_FD_187461 | JGI IMG/M metagenome (GOLD analysis project Ga0209536, IMG submission 187461) | Marine sediment microbial communities from White Oak River estuary, North Carolina - WOR-2-8_12 (SPAdes) (version 2) | ecosystem: Environmental > Aquatic > Marine > Intertidal zone >... | reverse complement strand
CCCCAATGTTAAACACCCGGTTCAATATTGATGGTGGCACATTTCGTGATGATCGTTCCGGGGTGATGTTTAAAGATGTGTCCATTTCAGGTAATGCTGTTCTTGCTATGAGAAGACAATCGCCAGAGAATCAAATACAGGTAGATGCATTCCAGGCCCGGTTCAACCAGGAAATCATATCGGGCTCTTTTGCAATGCGGGATTTCTCAAATCCGGAGATGCATCTGGCTGTAACAGGAAATTTGGATCTGGCTGCCTTAAACCAGTTGGTCCGTTTACCAAAAATTGAATTGCTTTCTGGTATGGTGCGCAGTAACATTCGTCTGTCGGGTCGGCTCAAAGCGCTGAAAAACATATCACTGAAAGACCTGGAATTATTTGAACCCGTCGGACATCTTGAATTGCAGGATGTTCAATTTAAAACCATGGAAAGCTCTATTGAATATGCTTCAATCAATGGCAGTGTGATGCTAGGAAATCATTTCTGGCTGGACGGCATTTCATTGTACATCAATGACAATCAGGTGTTTATTACCGGGGAGCTGCGAAATATGTTACCCTACCTCAATGGGCGTCGGGAACCGGTACTTCTAAAGGCCACAGTCCGGTCTCCCCACTTTGATCTATCGCGATTGATCCCGGAAAATAAGAATGCATCATCAGAGCCAACAGATAAAACCATTATCCGGTTTCCGGAACATATTTTGGCCAATATCCAGGTGGAAGCAGATCGTTTTCAATTCAGGAAATTTAATTCTGAACAATTTAGCGGTATTTTTCTTTATGAGCCGGGCACATTATACCTTGATTCGCTCTCATTCAGGTCGATGAAAGGATTGGTGCAGGGGCATGGTGTGGCCCAACGGAAAACCAGCGAATTGTTCGACATGCAGGTTTATGCAGATCTTCAAGATATCGATATTACCGAGTTGTTTTTTTCATTTAATAATTTTGGTCAAAAGTTCATTGTTGATGACAACCTGAAGGGGCAGCTTACCGGTGATGTATATTTTTATTCAGACTGGAGTTCCGGACTCAAAGTTCAGAAAAACAGCATAATCGCCGATGCTCACTTACATATTGAAAATGGCGAATTGCTTGGTTTTGAGCCCATTCAAAGTCTTTCGAAATATTTGGCGGTCAAGGAACTGGAGAATATTCAGTTTTCCACTCTTGAGAATGAGATATTTATCAATGAGCAGGTGGTTACCATTCCGGTTATGGATATTGCCTCCTCTGCATTTACCATTACCGCTTCCGGAACCCATCATTTTGATAACCAATTTGAATACAATCTAAAAGTATTACTGTCAGATATTCTGGCCACCAAGGCCAGGCGGACCAGAAGGGAGAATTCAGAATTTGGTATCATAGAGGATGATGGTCTGGGGCGCACGTCTCTCTATTTTAAAGTATCGGGGATGCCCGGCAATGTGGATGTGACCTATGATGAAAATGCCATGCTTCAATCCGTTAAAAATCAGTTGAAAAATGAGGGTCAGAGCCTTCGGAAAATCCTGAACGAAGAATTCGGGAGAGACAATCAGGATACGGTGGCACGCAATCCAGAAAATAAAAAATTTCTGATTCGTTGGGACGAGGCGGATTCCTCCCACATCGATACCATCAGGAAAACCAATAACAAGAAATTCAATATCAGCTGGGAGGAGGAAACGGCTGTGGACACCTCAAAATCAAAAAAGAAATGATCATTGCCGGTCCGGTATTGTTATATTTGTTTGTTTCATTGGCAGATATCATCTTTGCCCAGTCAATTCTTTAATTTTGAGTATCTATAACCAAAAATCCCGATGGAAACTGTTGCTGCTGATTGCCGCCATTCTGATTGGTGTGGGATCCCTCTGGTACACCAACCAGCTGGTTGGGCAGCTGAAGGCGGGGGAACGAAAAATGGTGGAACTGTGGGCCAGTGCCACCAGGGAGTTGATCGAGTTGGATGATCCCAACATGGACATTGATTTTATATTTCAGGTTATTGAGAATAATACAAGCGTGCCGGTTATCCTTGTTGATGAAACTGGTGACACCATCTCCACCCGGAATCTTGACGATACCCGGTTAGGCAATCCAAAATACCTTGAGCGGCAAATTGTCAAGATGAAAGCACAGCATGAACCGATTGAAATTATACTGGGGGAAACATCCAAAAATACCATTTATTACAAAGATTCTCTGGTCCTTGAAAAATTGCAATACTTTCCATACATACAGCTTGCAGTCATTATCTTGTTTATTTTTGTTGCATACCTGGCATTCAACAGTTCCAGAAAATTTGAACAGAACCAGGTTTGGGTGGGTCTGACCAAAGAAACCGCTCATCAGTTGGGAACACCCACTTCATCACTCATTGGGTGGCTGGATGTTCTTAAAATGAAAAAGAATAATCTGGAATTCATTCATGAATTTGAAAAAGATGTAAAACGCCTGGAAAAAATTACAGATCGTTTTTCGAAAATCGGCTCCAGGCCAAAATTGATTTCTGCTGATATTAAACCCGTTATTCAAAACTCCGTTCAATATATCAGGTCTCGCTCGTCTGATCAGGTCCATATATCTTTACATCTGGGGGATTATGATCACATGTTCGTACCCCTGAATATTCCATTATTTGAATGGGTGGTTGAAAACCTGTCGAAAAATGCCATTGACGCCATGAACGGAAATGGAAATTTGAATGTTCGTATGACCGATCACGATCAGGAGCTCATCGTTGATTTTGAGGATACAGGCAAAGGTATTCCCAAATCGAAATTCAAAACCATTTTCAAACCCGGGTATACGACTAAAGAACGTGGATGGGGGCTGGGTCTATCCCTGTCTAAGAGGATCATTGAGCTTCACAATGGGAAGATTTTCGTGCACCATTCTGAGCTGAATAAAGGTACTATCATACGCATTATCCTGAGGAAATAACCGTTTGAATTCCGCTCATGTCTTCTTTTTGAGAAATCGGTACCGGTAAATGTTATATTTTTGTATCGCATATCCGGCTTGCCGGACCCATTTGTCAGGTAAATCATCATGAAAATAAATCGAAATCAGATTGAGATCATGGCCCCTGCCGGTTCTTTTGAGTCACTAATGGCGGCCATTCAGGGTGGTGCCGATGCGGTTTACTTTGGAGTACAACATCTCAATATGAGGGCGGTTTCCTCAAGAAATTTTACCACGGCTGACCTCCAAAAGATTGTTAACACCTGTCATGAACATCAGGTCCGGTCGTATCTTACCTTAAACAGCATTTTGTATGATGACGACCTGGAGATAATGCGCGAGATTTTAGAAGAGGCCCGACATGCCGGAATCACGGCCATCATTGCTTCTGACCAGGCAGCCATATTAGAATCCCGGATCAGGGATCTTGAAGTTCATATTTCCACCCAATTGAATATTTCAAACACCGAAGCGCTGCGATTTTATGCCCAATGGGCCGATGTGGTTGTCCTGGCCCGTGAATTGACTCTAAATCAGATTCAAACCATTCATGAGGCCATTGTTAAAAATCCCATAAAGGGACCTTCGGGGCGCCCGGTACAACTTGAGCTGTTTGCTCATGGCGCCCTCTGCATGGCCATCTCAGGTAAATGCTACATGAGCCTGCACGAAAAAAATGTGTCTGCTAACCGGGGTGCCTGTCAGCAAACCTGCAGAAAAGCCTACCGCGTGTCTGAACGTGAAACCGGTTATGAGATGGATGTGGATCATGACTATATCATGTCACCCAAAGACCTGAAAACCATCCATTTTCTGAATAAGATCCTGGATTCGGGCATATCCGTATTAAAAATTGAAGGCCGGGCCCGGTCACCCGAATATGTTAAAACAGTCACATCATGTTATGATGAGGCCATTCGGGCCATCGAGGATGGGACTTACAATGCCATCCGTATTGCAGAATGGGATCGCCGTCTTGCCACCGTTTTTAACCGGGGATTCTGGGATGGTTATTATCTCGGTCAAAAACTGGGAGAATGGAGTCATCGGTATGGTTCTCAAGCCACAAAAAGAAAAATCTACCTGGGAAAGGGAACCAACTATTTCCGGAAAATTGGGGTGGCGGAGTTCCTTCTTGAAACGGGACAGTTACATGTTGGGGATGAAATTATCATTACCGGACCCACCACTGGTGTCGTTCAAACCAGGGTGAGGGAAATCCGTGTCGATGAAAAGCATGTTCAGGTGACCGAAAAAGGGGATCGTTGTTCAATCCCCATTGACATATTGATACGCCGTTCCGACAAGTTATTTAAAGTGGTGGATGCCAGCCAGGTCCAAACACAATAATGGAACCCGCCTCCTAAGATCCTAAAGATTGAGCTTCCTGATTTCTTCGAGATACATGGCTCTTAACTGTTTCAAAAAGTCCAGATTGAAATCCTTCATATAGATACGGATCACATCCATAACATCCTTCAGGTAAATTACGCCCTGGGCTGCATCGAAGTTATTATTTTCAACATTATTCTTAATGGAATAGGTCATTTTTTCAAAAACCTTCCACGTTTGTCTGTTGGGTACCTGCAGATAGCTCATCAACGGATCTCCCAGGTCTTTAAAAATCCCTTCTTCAATCTCATCGATCTGAAAATGTTTCATCACCCGAATGAGGGCATTACGGTTGAATTTTTTATTCTTCATAAAAAACACGCCTTCATCCTGATACCAATTCTGGAGCTCGGGAATAAGCTCAAAGCTTTTAAGTTCTTTAATGCGAATGGCCGGGTATGTCTTGTTGAAAATGAACAGCTCGGCCGGCCGGGCTCCGAATGACATGCCGCTATTCTTCCTGATCTTCACTGAGTTCCGACTAATGACCTCGTATGAATACTCCTTCTTCGTAACCAGAAAGATATGATGCGGATCGTAACCCGTTGGCAGGTTGGATCCATGATACCCCGGGAAGGGTTCAAAACTTTCAAGAACAAATGTATTCTCAAGGATATTTGAAGTCAGCGTATGGAGTTTTTCAACTTTTGTGATATCTCCGAAGGTTTCGATATTTTTTTTCAGTTCCATGAAATAAATAAGTTGAAGGAATTAAAATGATTACAAATGTAAAGAATTTACCATGAAAACCAATCTCTCAAAAAAAGAAACATTCAGTAAAAATAGTCATCTTATGAATGGTGGATTTCCATTTTTTTATGATGGTAAATTCCAAGATGTCTTGCCGTATCCAGAACCTGAAGTGCATGTTGTTTGATGGTCCCATTTTGCGCGGGTACAGAATGTCTCGAATGGGCTGGCCGCCGGTTCAGTCCCATATGATACCATTTATCATAGTAATTCAGTATCAGGTCAATGGCCTTTTCATAATTTCCATTTTTTATGGCCTCTATACTCTCCCGGGTATTTTGGTAACCCAGGCGCTTTTGAATCCGAAGTACGGAAGCCTGCAATTTCTCTGGATCGAGATTTGCATACCCATCCACCAGGCGATTGATGCGCATCCTTCGGTTCATTTGTATTTCCACCACCGGATTGCTCCGCATTTGCAGGAATACTTCGTCCGGAATGGTAACACTGCCAATGGATTTACTTTCATCCTCGATCCAGATTGGTTTCCCAGGATCCAACTTAAACCATTCATCAAACAAATTATTCTCAAATTGCTCTGTCGTTGGCTGGCTTGTCTGACCAATCCCACCAAACGCCGAACCTTTATGATGTGCCAGTGATTCCAGGTCAATAACCTGCTCACCAAGTTCTTTTAACGCATGCAATATCTCCGTTTTGCCGGAACCTGTCATTCCACCCAGGATGATGAGATGAAACGGACCTTTAAGAAAGGTTTTCATGAATTGGCGGCATGCTTTATAACCACCCTGAATTAAACGGCACCGGAAACCCGAGAATTGAAACAGCCAAGCCATGGCTTCACTGCGCATACCTCCCCGCCAGCAATGGATATACATTTCATTTTCCAGGTTCATATCCTGAACCTGTTGGATATAGTTTGAAAGCTTCGGTCCGGCCAGTTCGAGGCCCTGCCATATGGCGGCCTCACGACCTTTTTTTTTATAGGTGGTTCCCACCAGGGTCCTTTCTTTGTCATCAAATAAGGCAATATTTTTTGCTCCTGGCAGGTGGGCATGACAGAATTCACCGGGCGACCGCACATCGATTATGGGAATCTGCATTCGGTGCCTGAAGAACTGCTCTGCTGATATATTTTCGGCATGTTGCATTGACATTGAAAACCTTTTGTTTTCAATAATAAATGATCATCGTTCAAGAAAATTCCCAAGTATGGAACTGCTACCTTTACGGATGTTTTTTCCATATGGCGAAATGGCCTGAATGAGTTTCCTGAGGGGCATGGATTGCAACCACACCTGGCCAGTACCCTTAAGGGAGGCCAGGAAGATACCTTCACCACCAAACACCATAGATGTGAGTGATCCGGAAGGCAGAATGTCAAAATCGATATTTGGTTCGAACGCCACAATACAACCGGTATCTATTCTCAACGTTTCGTTATTCAGGTATTTTTTTATAACCGTTCCTCCGGCATGGACAAAAGCTTTTCCGTCTCCAAACAGCTTCTGTAGAATAAACCCTTCCCCGCCAACCAAACCGCTTCCAATACGGCGGTTTAAGACAAGTGACAGTTTTGTACCATAAGCGGCGCATAAAAATCCATCTTTCTGCACTACGAGTGAATTTCCAAGGGATGCCAGATCAATCGGAATAATGGTGCCGGGATAGGGGGCAGAAAAAGCCACAGTCCGGCGCATTCCTGATGTATTGGTGAAATGCGTTAAAAATATCGATTCACCTGTTAATACCCGGGTCCCTGCAGAAATGATTTTCCCCAGTAAGGACTGATCTGGATCGGAACCGTCCCCCATTTTGGTGTCAAACTGAATGCCCTCTTCCATGTAAACCATGGCTCCGGCTTCGGCAATGACCGTTTCACCGGGATCCAATGTAATTTCAACAAGTTGGATGTCATCGCCAAGAATTTTATAGTCAATTTCATGTGCTTTCATAGTAATATATTAAGATGTTTCTGAAAACCAGCGTAATAAAACACGTTTTATCTCATCTATTTTTACCGGTTTGGGTATATAATCATTCATGCCTTCCGCCTTCGCCCGATCTTTAGCTTCCTCACTCACATCAGCGGTGATGGCAATGATGGGCATGGTTTTTCCATTTTCCCGAATTGCCCGTGTGGCATCCCATCCATCTAATTCTGGCATCATGACATCCATGAAGACAATATCATAATCTTTATTATTGGTCATTTCAATCACCTGTTTTCCGTTTTCAGCAATATCAATTTCATAGCCCAGGTTTTTAAAAAATGTCTGTGCCACTTTCTGGTTGATGAGATTATCCTCAGCGACAAGGATGTGTATGTCCTTTCTCAATTTACTAACCAGTAATCCGCCTTTGACAGACAGTTTGATGTTGGGGAAATTATCCTGTAGAATATTAAATAGCTCAGAGTGGTCGCAGGGTTCAATTAAATAGTAATCAATACCCAATTTTTTACTTCGAACGTAATTGCCTTTCCGGTCGTTGGAGCTGGTCAGAATGATCAGGAATTTTTCGCAGAGTTTACGGTCATATAATTCCTGGGCCAGTTTAAAGGCATCGAATGTAGCAGAATCTCTAAGAATCAGCACATGGTAACGGTCTTTCCCGGATTCCAGGTTGGACTCAATGAGGTTGATGGTTTTGTCCTGTATAAAATTGGTTTTAATATGCACACCAAAGTTTCGCATCACCTCACCAATATTCTGACCCAAATCGTCATTATCTTTTACAATCAGCACATTAATATGGGCATAACTGGTGATCTTTTCGGTGGGAATATTTTTGGGCACACGTTCGTCAGAAAATGATTCTATGGTATAAGTAAAACGGGTCCCGGGACATTCGGGTTTACTGGACATCCCTGAGGGGCTTTCAACTTTAATTTCTCCCTTAAGTAACTCTATCATCTCCTTTGACAGGGTGGTACCCAGGCCGGTACCTTCAAGTTTATGAGAACGGGAGGAGTCGTATCGGGTAAAAGAATCAAAAATATGCATGATTTTATCCTTAGGAATTCCGATACCAGTATCTTCAATGACAAATTTCAAAATGAGCTTGCCCGCCGTATTATCAACAAGGGATATACTCACTTTAACCGCCCCTTTCCCCGTAAACTTAATTGCATTATCACACAGATGGCTGATGATCTGACGCATTTTAAAGGGGTCGCCGATTTGTTTTTCAGGAACTTCATCGGCTATTTCCAGTTTAAAATCAATTTTCTTTTCCCTTGCTTTCGATGCCAGGAATTTTGTGGCATGTTCAATTTCCTCCCGCAGGTTAAATGGTATTTCTTCCAACATCATTTCACCCGCTTCAATCTTAGAGAAAGTGAGGATGTCATCGACAATGGATAGAAGCAGATCGGCTGATTTTTTGATGCTGGAAACAAATTCCTTCTGTTTTCGGGTCAGATTCTTTCTATCTATACTGTCTGTTAAACCAATGATGCCATTAAGAGGCGTCCGAATTTCATGGCTCATATTGGCCAGGAATTCAGATTTTGTCTTTACCGCGATGGCCTTTTGTTTGCGTGCTTTTTCTATATCGGTAATATCGACCAGTGCCTGCATAAATAACTTCTCCCCCTTGATGACCAGAGGTATTTCTTCCCTCAACAAAGCATATTCCAGGTTTTCATGTTTGTAAGAAATGATGTTATTCAAATAATATTGTTCGCCAACGCCTTCGGTCTGAACATCTTCTTTACTAAAAAACCAATCATTCAGTTTATATCCCTCCTGCACTTCGTGTTCTCCTGCAAATAATTCCCGGGCAGCTTCATTAACCTTCTTTATGTTATGGTTTTCATCGACTACAATGATTCCTATTGGAAGTGTTTCTATAATGTTGTTTAATGCATCTTCAGATTCTTTCAATGCGTTCCATTCCCTTTTCTGTGATTTAATATACATGATGAACATGCCAATAAGAAGGGAGATCAATACAATAGTTAGAATGGAAATGATCAATGAATTCTGGATGATGGATCTCAAAATGATATCCGACTGGGTTGAAAAAATAATTCCAAATTCACGATACAGAATATATACGGGATAATATGCTGAAATGATGTCTTTTTCCTCCCCGTTAATATAGGCTTTATGTTGAATTTCTGCATTAAAATCTTCGTTTGTAATGCCTTCTACAATTTCGTCAATACGGGTGATCCGAAACTCGTCTTCAGAGGCCACATTATTGAATAGGACGTTCCCGTCCATATCGATCAGCCATTGCCATTGGATGTCCTTCAGATATGATGCCTCAAAAACGGACTCAATGTACTTGAGATAATCAATGGTAATAACCAGGTTGCCAACAACGACATTGTTTTTAAAGTAGGGCAGGTGATAAAAGTATTCACTATTGGTCTGCACGATTTGATGCCGGTTTAGTAATTGTCTCTGGCTGTGGGTGGTATATATATCAGAAATGAAATTATTCCGGCGGTCCCTGAAAAGCATATACACATTATTCTGGTCATCATACAGGCTGATATTGGTCACCAGGTTTTCAAATTTGGTATAGAAAAATTCCAGTTTGGTAATAATGGCATTCTGCAGTATTTTATTTTCAAAAAAGAGATCTAAATCTTCCGAAAACGGTATGTAATTCAGGTCGCTTTCAAAGCGATCACCATAACGGTCTATTTCATAACCTGTAACCTGGGTTTGTTTGGATAAAAAATTCTTTTGAAATGCAACCTGCTTCTTATAAATATCTGTATAATAGTACACATTCGCCAAGAGAATCAGAATGATAACCAGGGATATGAGGAAATAGATTTTTTTCATTTGAATGTGGAGATCATATCAGTATTTCAGGCGTCCAAATATTGGATCGTATAGATGGCTTTAAAACTACAAAAGAAAATCTAAAATAATTACCCAAACTTAAATTCTTAAAAACCCCTATTGTTAAATTCTATACTTCTGGTCTTCATCAAGGTACATTAAAACATAATTCTGGTATCTTGATGCGCTTATTTTGCCGCGTTCAGCTGCTTCTATGACAGCACAGCCCGGTTCATTAATATGTTTGCAATTGTAATACTTACAATGACCTGAAAATGAAAATATCTCCGGAAAAAAATGGTACAGTTCATCTTTTTCAATATGCACCAACCCAAATCCTTTTATGCCCGGGGTGTCAATGACATATCCACCAAAACCCAGGGGATGCATTTCAACAAATGTGGTGGTATGCCGTCCGGATTTATGATATTCCGAAATGGGCGCGGTTTTTAAGTCAAGTGACGGGGATAGCTGGTTGATCAGGGTTGATTTGCCAACACCTGAATTCCCGGAAAGCAAACTGACTTTATCCCGGAATAATGGTCTTAATTTTTCCAGGTTTTGTCCGGTTGAGGCAGATATCGCATAGGAAGGATAACCCACTTCTGAATATATGGCCATCAGGCGCTTCATATGTTGCAATAAATCCGGATCATACAGGTCGCTCTTATTGAATAACAAAAAAGCAGGTATCCTGTATGCTTCAGCGGATACGAGGTACCGGTCGATAAATTCAATATGGGTTTCAGGTGCTTTCAGCGTCACCATGAGCATGGCCTGGTCGATATTGGCAGCAATGATCTGTGATTGCTTCGATAGTTTTGAAGCTTTCCGAACAATGAAATTCTTCCGCTCTGAAATTGAAGTTATAACGCCTGTTTTATGATCCTCATCATAATGGAAATGCACCCGGTCACCAACCACAATTGGATTGGTCGATTTTGAACCCAGCTGGCGCAATCGCCCTTTTATTTTGCATTGAAATATGGGGCCCGGATCTGTTCTTACAGCATACCAGCTCCCGGTGGTTTTTATGACAACTCCTTCCCGTTCGAAAACATCAGAATGGCTAAATTGATTCAATATGTCAACTGTTAATATCCGTCAAAATTAACAGAATTCGATATCTTTGGGAAATTTTGAATATCAAGAATATGATCAAGTTGGTTTCTTACAATGTAAATGGAATTCGCGCTGCTCTTCAGAAGGGATTTTTAGACTGGCTTCAGATCTCTGACCCGCACATTTTGTGTATCCAGGAAACCAAAGCACAAAAAGAACAAGTCGATCATGAATTGCTTTCTGAATTGGGCTATTCTCAGTATTGGTTTTCGGCAGAAAAAAGAGGGTACAGTGGCGTTCTGGTCTGTTCTAAAATAAAGCCCGATCGGGTATATTATGGAATGCAACTGGACCCATACGACCTGGAGGGCCGGTTGATCCGTCTTGATTTTGGGGATACCACCCTCATTAATGTATATATTCCGTCAGGCACCCAGGGCGGTATCCGCCAGGAATTTAAAATGCATTTTCTGGATGATTTTTTACATTATATTATGAACCTGGGGGAACAACGCCCCAATCTTATTGTAACAGGAGACTTTAACATTTGTCATAAACCGATCGACATCAATCATCCGGAACGGCATAAAAAATCATCCGGATTCCTGCCAGAGGAGCGGGCCTGGATGGACGACTGGGAGGCCAATGGTTTTATCGATTGTTTCCGGGTATTCAACCAGTCCCCGGAGCAATACACCTGGTGGAGCTACCGGGCCAATTCACGAGCTAAAAATCTTGGTTGGCGCATCGACTATTTCTGGATCAGTACACCCCTGGCAAACCGATTGCATGATGCTTCGATATTATCCGATGTGCACCATTCGGATCATTGTCCCATTGAAATTCAATTTCACTTATAACGATATTCATGAAAAAGAATATTTCTCTGGTATTATCAAGTGGTGGTGCCAGGGGCATGGCCCATATCGGTATCATTGAAGAACTGCTCCGTAACGATTTCGACATTCAGGCTGTTTCCGGTGCCTCAATAGGCGCCGTTATCGGGGCCATTTATGCCTCTGGTAAATTGAGTGAATTCACCGATTGGGTGAAAAATCTGCACCGCATCGATGTGTTTAAACTTATGGACTTTACAATGTCTTCCCAGGGATTCTTAAAAGGAGAAAAAGTATTTTCAGAATTAAAGAAATTTATACCGGATAAAAATATTGAAAACCTGAATATTCCGTTTGCCGCTGTTGCCGCTGATCCAAACAACCATAAGGAAGTGGTCTTTACAAGCGGATCAATGTATGATGCCATGCGGGCCTCCATTTCCATTCCTGGTATACTGATCCCGGGGAAGGTAAAAAACACCTATTATATTGATGGAGGTGTACTCAATCCGATTCCCATTGATCATGTAAAACGGGACAAGGAGAATCTTCTGGTGGTGGTGGATCTGAATGCGGATTTGCCGTATCAAAAGCCCAAATACGATGAAGATGCCCAGAAAAAAAATGAACAGCAATACCAGCAATTGCTTGAAAAAATTAGGGATACCCTGGGTATTCAAAAGAAGGACGAAACTGAAAAGGAAAACCAGCTGAGCTATTACGAATTATTAAATACCTCCATTATACTGATGCAGGAAAAGCTCACCCACCTGATCCTTGAAAAACACCAACCCGATCTGCTGATCAAAATATCCAAAAAAGCCTGTAAAACGTTTGAATTTTATAGGGCCAACGAACTCATTGAGGTGGGACGGACTGCTTTTCGTAAAAGTCTGGAAGAATGGTCAGACAATTAATGTGACATGAATTACCTATATTATTGATTACCAATATGTTTTTTAATGCAATGAATGGCAAAACAGGCTCAAAATTTTGAAGAATAATTGAATATTTTATGGTAAAATAGTCGTAATTTTCATGCCCATTAATATATTACAAAAATGAGAGCCCTCCAGTCAATTCCTCTAATAATCCTGTTGTTTTCTTCATATGCGTTTGCACAGGACAGTCTTCAGGTCAGTTCCAAACAAGTAGTCGGTACTGTTCTTGTGATCCGGGGAGATACGGTTCTTACTTTATATTCCAAACTGGGACCATATGTTCCTGAAGAACGGGCCAATGCCATCCGTGCCCGTATTCAGCTATTACTAAAGGATCCGCGTTTTAAATTGGATTCATTACATGTTCAATACGTTGAAGATGCTTTCGATATTCGGTATGGTCAAAGGGTCATAATGACTGTCACCCGGGCAGATGCCCGGGAATTAAACAAATCCTATGAGGCGGCGGCTTATTATTATCTTGAAACAATAAAAAGCTTTCTATCCATTGAAAAACGAAGTATAAAAATTAAGCGGGTTTTAGTACAAGCCGGTTTGATATTACTCGTACTCGTAATTGGCTTTTTGCTCTTTAAGATGGTGAATTGGATTCATCAATTTTTGATTCGGCTGGTGGATCGCTTTAAAGATAAATTCTTGAAAGGCGTTAAATTTAGAAACTATGAATTTTTAAGCTCAGACCGTGAAGAACAAATGGTATTGTGGTTGCTGAAGATAATCCGTATAGCCATTTTCATCTTTATACTCTATATCTCACTGCCTGTGGTTTTTAGAATTTTCCCTGGGACAAAACCCATTTCCGATAAGTTATTATTGTGGTTGATTACGCCCGTAAAAACCATTTTTTTAGGATTTGTAAATTATATTCCAGAGTTACTCTCCATTCTTGTTATTTTCTTAGTTTTTTTCTATCTGGTCCGGTTTATCCGATTTGTTTCACGTGAAATTGAAAATGAACGACTGGTCATTCCGGGATTTTATAAAGACTGGGCCAAACCAACATTCAGTATTGTACGCTTTATTGCATACGCATTCATGTTCATTATGATCTTCCCCTACATTCCAGGATCAGATTCCCCGATATTTAAGGGGGTCACTGTGTTCCTGGGATTGCTGATATCCATTGGTTCCTCCTCGGCCATCGCCAATATGATTGCCGGAATAGTCATTACCTATATGAGGCCATTTAATATAGGTGACCGGGTAAAAATTGGTGATACAATTGGTGATGTTTTGGAAAAAAACATGCTGGTGACCCGGGTTAGAACCATTAAAAACGAAGAAGTCACCATTCCCAATTCCAATATACTAAGCGGGCATACCATCAATTATTCGTCATCGGCCAAAGATATGGGATTGATTCTTCACACAACTGTGACCATTGGATATGACGTCCGTTGGCAGATAGTGCATGACCTTTTGCAAAGAGCAGCCATGAAAACAGAAATGGTATTATCTGATCCACCACCGTTTGTTTTGCAAACGAGCCTGGATGATAATTATGTGAGTTATCAATTAAATGCTTATACTCATAATCCAGATTTAGCCGCCAGAATATATTCCGAAATGCATCAAAACATTCAGGATGCATTTAATCAAGCCGGTGTGGAAATTTTATCACCAAAATACCGGGCCGTTCGGGATGGTAATACCATGGCCCTGCCACCGGATTACATACCCGACAATTATACTCAGCCTTCCTTCAAAATTGAGAACGATACAAAGCTAAAGTAAGTGATTCTACCTCTCTTCCTGATAATTGGCCGAAAGTACAGTTTACCTTAATAGATATCGTATTATTTCAAACTTACATTTTGTTTGGGGTGGATATCTCAGCGGCAGATCTATTTTGTTCTTTTTGATGAAAACCGACCGGTAATGGGTAAATGTATCGAAACTTTTTTTACCGTGGTATTTACCAAATCCACTCATGCCTTTACCACCCACAGGCAGGTTGGGATTGGCAAACAGGATGGCCGAATCGTTAAAACCCGAGAAACCGGAACGGGTCCTTGAGAAAATATCCCATTGCTGCGATCGTCTGGGGGATATCACATACACACATAATGGTGTGGGTCTGTTGTTCACCAAGGCAATGGCTTCATCCAGGTCCTGATATTCCAGGATGGGAAGAACGGGGCCAAAAATCTCTTCCTGCATCAACGGATCTTGCAACTTCACATTATCAACCAGTGTGGGTGCAAAATACCGGGTTTCCGGATCGTTATCACCCCCAAGAATGATGTCTGCATTTCGGATTAATTCTTTTAATCTGACCACGTTGGCTGAATTCACAATATATGTGAGATCCTGCGATTGAGAAGGATCTGATCCATAGAACTTTTCAATGTAATATGTGATCCGTTCAACGAGGTCCTGTTTTATTTCCTGATCGACCAGAAGATAGTCAATCGCCACACAGGATTGTCCTCCGTTCAGGAATTTCCCCCATACGATCCGTCGCGCAGCCAGATTCAGGTCGGCATCCCGGGTTACAAAACACGGATTCTTCCCACCCAATTCCAGCGATACCGGGGTCAGGTTCCTGGAGGCCCGTTCCATAATTTTTTTCCCGACCGCAGAACTGCCTGTGAAAAATATATAATCGAATTTTTCCTCCAGCAGAAGATCGACTGTTTCTCTGGGACCATCGACGAGTGCAATATATTTCTCGGGGAAACATTCCAGAATCAGTTTTTCCATGACCTTCAGTGTGTTGGGTGTGTTCGAGGAAGGCCGGATTATGGCACAATTGCCTGCAGCTATGGCCCCAACCAGGGGATTTATCAGAAGCTGAAAAGGATAATTCCAGGGTGATAAAATCAGCACCCGGCCATGGGGCTCGGGAACGATCATGCTGTTGGCTCTGAACATCAGGATGGGATTCCCGACAGGTTGTGGTCTGCTCCAATTGCTTAAATTTCGCAGCATGTATTTGATCTCTTGCAGGACCAGTCCGATTTCTGTTGCCCACACTTCCATCTTATTCTTATGCAGATCTTTCCAAAGAGCCTCGTATATACGATCCTGGTACTTGAAAATGGTGGACCGTAATTTTTTTAACTGGGTTTTCCGGAATTTAACATTCCGGGTTTGTCCGGTATGAAAAAATTCATCCTGCCTCTTTACCAGATCGTGTATGTCTTTTTGATTCATTCCGCTTTAATTATATTATGTTCTTTCATTTTTTCTTTTAGTGCTGTGTTGGTATTTCCTGGTTTTTCAGGAATATGGGACATGGCGTATTCGGCCATGGCCGTAATGGTAAGGCTGGGGTTTACACCAGGATTACCCTGAACCACCGAGCCATCCACAACATACAATTTCGGATATCCAAAGACCCGAAAATGCGGGTCAATGACGCCTGTTTCTGCGGTTTCTCCCATGGGGCATCCACCCAAGATATGGGCTGTTGTCGGTCGGTTAAAAAATACTTCCAATAAGATATTCTGGGCAATACCGCCCGACAGATCGGCATACCGTTCCATGACCTTCTGTCCGATGTCAATGTAAGCCGGTACGGGTTTATGGTGGGTATTCACAATTTTCATTCGCCCGCCCCACCGTGTCTTTGTCCAAACGAGTTGCATGGCATTATCATAACCCTGCATCACCAGAAAAATAACCAGTTTGGATGACCATTTGAGATTGAACAAGATCTTTATGAAAAGTCGTGGATGTACCAGGGTTTTCCACAGGAGTTTAAATGGTCTGATCTTTGGATTATTGGTGCCGCCAGTGGCCAGACCAAAAAAACTCTTCATGGCATTCGATCCGTCCGGATACTTAACGATCTCAATATGTGTTTGTTCATCCGGATTAAAAACCGATGTGATGGCCAGCCCGTTGTTCATTTTAACCTTGGCTGATGAAACGGCGCAAAGTGTCTCCGAATTGGTTCTCACTTCATATCCGAGTTGCCTGGAAAGATTGGAAAGTGTATGGTATTTATATTTCTGTTTCAGTAAGAGTTTCATGGTGCCCAGGGTGCCTGCTGAAATCACTATTCCCCTTGCCTTGAATGTATTTCTGGGGATTGGAAACCAGGACCTTACAGGCCGGGTCTCAACCAGGTACTGATCGTTTTTGAATGAAATTTTCTCAACCTTTGTTTCCGGCCGGATGATGGCTCCGTATGTTTCTGCAAAGAATAAATAATTCTTATCCAGGGAGTTTTTAGCATTTTCACGACACCCCACCATACAACCGGCACATTCTATGCATCCTTTCCTGACAGGCCCTAATCCGTTAAAATACGGATCCATTTCGATCTCCGGATCGCCCATGTACACGCCCACATCCACATTCCTGAAGGTATGTTCACGATGAAATTCGCAGGCTGTTTGATATAAAATATCATCTTCAATATGTTGTTTCTGGTAAGCAGTTTTCCCCAGCATAAAGGCTGCCAGTTCGTAAAAGGGTTTTAATTTGGATTTCCAGTTACCAAATCTGGACCATGCATTATTTCGAAAGAATTCATCTGGCGGTTCAAAAAGGGTATTGGCATAAACCAGGCTGCCGCCGCCAACGCCAACCCCAGTCAAAATGCTGGCTTTCTTAAAAAATGATAATTTCTGGATGCCAAACATGCGCAGTGCCGGAACCCACAGATACTTAAAAAGGTTTCTATTGGTGCGCGGAAAGTCTGATGATTCATATCGTTTCCCTTGCTCGAGAACCAGCACAGAATATCCTTTTTCAGCCAACCGCAGTGCAGACACACTGCCTCCAAATCCAGAACCGATAACGATATAATCAAAAGATGGGGGCATAAAATATAAAATCCCAAAAATAGATAAAGAATTTTACTTTTTACTCCTAACACGTATGCCACTATTATTCAGGGCATTGTATTCTCAAGAAGAATTTTTACTTATGGTTTTCATCAAATTTTCCTGAAAATATTTGCTTATTTATTTTTATTGATTTAATTTTGACTGAACGGTCAGTCATTTTTAACAGGTGCTTCGGCATCTTTTTTGACGCTGTATTATTGACTGGCCGGTCGGTCATAAACTTAACATTGTCATGTCACCCAGAACCACACATCAGTACGAGAAAATCCGGGAGTCCCGACGTGAAATGATCATGAATACAGCCTGCGAACTATTTGCAAACTATGGTTATTTCAGGACCTCTATCAGCATGATCGCTCAAAAAGCGGGCATTTCAAAAGGTTTGATCTATAATTATTTTGAAAGTAAAGAGGACCTGTTGAAAGAACTGATCATGACTGGTCTTAAGGCGTTTCATAAAAATTTTGATCCCAATCATGACGGCACGCTCACACGGAAGGAATTGGAATTTTACATTCATGAATATTTCAGGATGCTGGAAGAAAATCGTGAGTTCTGGAAGATGTATTTTGCCATCATCATTCAACCACCGGTCCTGGAAGTGCTCGAAAATGATCTTTCCGATATCGGGATCCCCATGATCAATATTTTATACAACTATTTCAAGAAGCAGGGATATGAAGATCCTTTAACTCAGATGGAATTGTTTTCGGCAACCCTCAGTGGTATTGCCACCAAGTATGTTAACAGCCCTGAAAACTTTCATCTCGAAAAGTTAAAACCAAAAATATTGGAATTATTTACTCAACCAAATCAGCATAAGAAATGAAATCAATGATTTTACGAATAGGAATCTTTGCAACCATGGGGTACTTTTTGATTTTTACCGGTTCAGCGCAGGAATTGACCGCCCGGGAGGTGGTTCAAAAATCCTATGATCTGATGCAGGGTGAATCCAGCCGGGGCACCATGACCATGACCATTGTCAGGCCAAAATGGGAGCGCACCGTATCCTTTAAAACATGGTCGAAAGGAACGGATTATTCAATCGTATATGTGACTGCTCCGGCAAAAGAAGAAGGACAGGTGTTCCTGAAGCGGGATAAAGAAATGTGGAATTGGGTACCCTCTATTGAACGGATGATTAAGATTCCCCCCTCCATGATGATGCAGTCCTGGATGGGATCGGATATGACCAACGATGATCTTGTGCAACAATCTTCCATCGTCAAAGATTATGATCACGCCATTCTGGGTTCAGAAACCATTGATGGTTATGATTGTTATCGCATTGAATTCATCCCCCATGAGGATGCGGCGGTGGTTTGGGGTAAGATTATTTCATGGATTGCAAAAAAAGAATATTTTGCCCTGAAAAATGAATATTATGACGAAGACGGATATCTTGTAAACCGGGAGCTATTATCCAAAATCCGGAATTTTGGCGATCGCACTATTCCTACCTATTATGAAGTCATACCCATTGAGAAAGAAGGTCAGAAAACCATTTTGGAATTTAATGATATTGAATTCAATGTTGCTATTGCAGATGATTTCTTTTCCATTCAGAATATGAAGCGAATTCGATAAGGTATTCATCATGCAACCATTAATTTTTGAAAATCCCACGCGCATGTCCAATGTGACCATCGGTTCGGTATCTGATCATACGCATTATAATCCATGCATGAAACAAGAAGGATATGGAATTATTTAAATTAGCCTGGCGGAATCTTTGGAGAAACAAAAAAAGGACCCTGATCACTATTGCATCCATATTCTTCGGGGTCATCTGGGCCGTATTTATATCCTCCCTGCAAAGCGGATCATTCCAGAACATGATTGATAATATGGTGCGATTTTCCAGTGGTCATATTCAAATTCAAAGCACCGATTTCCGCGAGTTAAAAAGCATCAACAATAGCTTTGAGTTGTCGAAGGACATACAGCAATTCCTGGAGGACCAGGAAGAAATCATTGTGGCCACACCCAAGATTGAATCCTTTGCACTGATTGCAACAAATGATAAAAGTTACGCAACTGCGGTCGTTGGGATCCATCCGGAGAATGAAATTCTGATTTCCAACTTCCCGCGCTGGATTGTTGATGGACGGTATCTGAACAATGGTGAGAAGGGAATTATTTTAGGTGATGTCCTGGCCCGGAACCTGGATGCCGTTGTGGGGGATACGATGGCCCTGATCGGCCAGGGGTATCATGGCGTTAATACGGCGGGCTTATTCCCGGTAACAGGTATTCTTAGTTTTCCATTACCAGATCTTAACCGTCAAATACTGTATATGGACATTGGTATTGCTCAGGACTTTTTCCAACTTGAAAACCGGATCACATCCATGGTCATCATGTTGGATAAGCCTTCCCATATGTCCGCTATTATTGAGACATTTAATAACACAAATTTTGAAGATGTCAGCATATTATCATGGCCGGAACTGCTCCCTGAATTGGTTCAGTTCATTGATGGGAAAGTGTCAAGCGCCAAATTAATAAAAGGTGTTCTGTTCCTGCTTATTGCTTTTGGCATCCTGGCCACATTTATTATGATGGTTTCTGAACGAAAACGGGAGCTGGGTATCATGATCGCCATCGGCATGAACCGCATGAAACTATCCATAATTCTCTTTCTGGAATCCATTCTCATCGGTGCGCTCGGTGTCATCAGCGGCTTCTTATTGAGCCTGCCTGTGATTCTTTTCTATGTTAATAATCCCATACCAATTGGGGGCAAAGTGCGGGAGACTTATATTGATATGGGATTTGAACCGATTATTATGTTCAATGCGGACATGCCTGTTTTTACCGGGCCGGCATTAACCATCTTTGTTTTTGCAGTTCTAATTGCATTATATCCAGTAAGCTCAATAATCAGAATGAAAATTGTAAACTCTTTACAAGCCTGAAAATGGAAAATTTAAAAATAGCATGGCGTAATCTATGGAGGAACAAAGGGCGTACACTAATCACAGCTGCAGCAGTATTTTTTGGTGTTCTGCTCTCTACCCTGATGTCCTCAATGCAAGAGGGGTCTTACAGTTCAATGGTACAGAATGTCGTTCAGTTTTACTCGGGTTATCTGCAGATTCAAAATGAAGATTATTGGGAGGAAAAAACAATCCATAACACGTTTATTCCGCCTGATAGTATCATACAATCGGTACAATCCATAAAGGGTATTACCAATCTGGCTCCACGTCTCGAATCATTCGCCCTGGCATCCTCAGAGGAAATAACGAGGGGAACTATCCTTTTTGGCATTGATCCTGAAAAAGAAAATGAAATCACCAATGTGGGGCGTTGGATGTCTGATGGGGCGTATTTAGAATCCGGGGATAATGGTGTATTGGTAGCATCTGATCTGGCTAAATATCTGGGTGTTTCTGTTGATGACACACTGGTTCTTTTGGGTCAGGGTTTTCACGGTGTCAGTGCTGCTGGCAAATACCCTGTGAAGGGGCTCATTAAATTACCAAATCCAAATCTGAACAGGCAGATAATATATATGGATATCGGGCTATGCCAGGAATTCTTTACAGCCGAAAATCTTATCACCGCCCTCATTGTAATGATTGAGGATCCATATGACCTGCACCGGGTTCACAAGTTGATGAATGAAACTATTTCAAGTCCGTTTTCTGTCATGACCTGGGAAGAAATGCAACCAGAACTGGTGCAAATGATCGAAGCAGACCGGGCTGGGGCCGTTATGATGAAAGGCATTTTATACATCATCATAGGTTTTGGTATCCTGGGCACCATTACGATGATGTTATCTGAACGATTACGTGAAATGGGGGTGATCATTGCCATTGGAATGCAGCGACTCCAGCTGGGTATCATTATGTTTTTTGAAACGGTTCTGATTGGACTGATCGGTGTATTGGCCGGATTTGCTGTGAGCATTCCAGTCATTTCAGCTCTGTATAATAATCCCATTAAGTTAACTGGTGATGCGGCCGAAACCATGATTGATATGGGCATTGAGCCATTGATGTATTTCTCGTGGCTTCCGAGTGTTTTTTATAACCAGGTCCTGACGGTATTTATCATTACTGTATGTATTGGTATTATGCCTTTACTGCGTGTCGCCAGGCTTTCTGTTTCAAAAGCATTACGCGCTCATTAACAGGCGATTTTTGTTTGGTTTTTATGTGACATTAAACCTTAATATTATATACCATGATTTGGTCAACATCCTGGAAAAATATCTGGAGAAATAAGGTGCGAAGCGTGGTCGTCATCATGGCTGTTGCGCTTGGCCTTACAGCTGGTATTTTTTCCTCTGCATTTTTTACTGGAATGTTAAATCAGCGGGTCGATCAGGCCATTTCCAATGAAATTTCCCATATGCAGATCCACGAACCTAAATTCCGTGAGACTACTGACTTGTTGAATTTCATTCCGAACGCCAGTCAGTACAGCGAATATATTAGAAATGATCCCGATGTTCTGGGGGTTAGTAACAGGCTGATCATATACTCCATGATCGCTTCAGCAGAAGCAGCTACCGGGGTCAAGATTACCGGTATTTCCCCGGAATGGGAGCAGAATGTAACCGGAATCAGTTCAAAAATTTTTGACGGTGCTTATTTTGAGGGTGTTAATCGTAATCCTGTGGTGATTGGAAAAAAGCTGGCAGAAAAATTAAATGTCAGGGTGCGGTCTAAAATAGTCATCACCCTCCAGGATACAGAAAAAAATATTACCGGGGGAGCATTTCGTGTGGCGGGAATTTATGAAACGGCCAATACCGGATTTGATGAGATGAATGTATATGTCCGGTATTCTGATTTGTTAAGACTCACGAATTTACCTGAAGATGCGGCCCATGAAATTGCCATTCTGTTTAAAAACAATGAGGTGGTACCGCAGGCCGGAGAGCAGTTCAAGGAAAAATTTCCTGATGTGGAAATTCTCAACTGGAAAGAGATCAGCCCTGAAATGAATTACCTGACCGAGGCCATGGATCTTTATAACTATATCTTCATCATCATTATACTGTTTGCTTTACTCTTTGGAATCATTAATACCATGTTAATGGTGGTTCTCGAACGACGCAAAGAATTGGGCATGTTGCTGGCCATTGGAATGAGTAAAAACCGGGTTTTCACCATGATCATGCTTGAAACGGTTTTATTATCCCTCACAGGAGGTTTGGCCGGAATTTTTCTGGGCTGGGGTATTTCCAGCTATTTTGGAGCCCACCCCATCAATCTTTCCATGTGGGCTGAGGGATATGCTCAGCTGGGCTATGACACCATTGTGTATACCAGTATCGATCCAAGCCAATTCGTGGTCATCACCATTATGGTCATCTTTACGGGCATTATTGCGGCTCTTTATCCAGCTTACAAAGCACTGCGGTATGATCCGGCAGAAGCTTTAAGAATAGAATAATACGTTGGACAAATAACATGAAATGACAATATAAAAATTCATAACCATGAGTATCATAACAATTAAAAACCTTACAAAGATTTATGATGGTTCCGGCATCCAGGTTACGGCAGTCAACAACATTGATCTGAATTTCGATAAGGGTGAGTTTGCCGCTATTGTTGGACCATCCGGTTCCGGTAAAACAACCCTGTTAAACATGCTGGGGGGGCTCGATCGTCCCACCTCAGGAGACGTGATTATTGACGGACAGAATATTTGGCAGCTCAGTCCACGCAAATTAACCCGGTTCAGGCTCAATCATATCGGTTTCGTATTTCAGTCGTACAATCTCATTCCAGTGTTGACAGCCGGTGAAAACACGGAGTTTATAATGCACTTACAGGGACGATCAAAAGCAGAGCGCAACCAAAGGGTACAGGAATTATTGGATGCGGTTGGTATTGGCGACCGGATTAAAAGCCGGCCCAATAAGCTCAGTGGCGGTCAGCAACAAAGGGTGGCGGTGGCCAGAGCGCTTGCTTCAAAACCAACATTTATACTGGCTGATGAACCAACAGCCAACCTGGACTCAAAATCCACGGAAACCCTATTGGATATTATGGAAACCTTGAACAGGAATGAGAAAATAACCTTTATTTTTTCAACTCACGATGCACGGGTGGTTCAAAAAGCCAGGCGGGTGATTACCCTGGTTGATGGAAAAGTAGATTCTGATGAAGTGAAAAAATCATAGTCTGTGAATCTGCTTGAATAATCAAGATGAATACGCTATGCGCCGTAATACATTTTTTCTGATTTTATGCTGTTTGATATGGTTCCGGACCAGCGTTGCACAGGATCAGCCTGCATTTGAATTCAATGGCTACCTTAGCAATATGCAAACGGTGATGTTCGAGACATTGGATCAAAACTGGTGGTCGGAGAACCAGGTTCATAACCGTTTAAACTTCAAGTATTATATATCGAATCATTTAAGTTTCGACCTGGAAATCAGAAACCGGTTTATTTATGGTGACTTTGTGAAATATATTCCACAGTATGCCGACCTGATCGGTGCAGAAACCGGTTTATTGGATCTGTCCTGGCTTCTGGTCAGTAAACCATCTTTCTTAATTCACACCACGATCGACCGGTTGTATTTGGATTACACCATTGGAAAATTTCAGTTTCGCGGCGGGCGGCAAAGAATAAACTGGGGACAAAGTATGGTGTGGAATCCGAATGATATATTTAATGCCTATTCATATTTTGACTTTGACTACATTGAAAAACCAGGTAGTGATGCATTGCGGATTCAATATTATACCGGCGTGTCATCGGTCCTGGATGTTTCAGCAAAGATCGACAGCAGTCACCATGTAACGGCAGCAGCCCGTTACCAATTTTCTGCATTCAATTACGATCTTCAGTTTTTAACTGGCATATTCGAGGGGGAGGATTTTGTGGTGGGTACGGGGTGGTCGGGAAATATAAAAGGGGCTGCATTCCGCGGCGAACTAACCTGGTTTCATTCCCTGGAGAATGCACATAAAGAAGAAGTAATGGTCACCCTTTCCGGAGATTATACATTCTCAAATTCACTATATATTGGTCTGGAATACCTGTATTCGAACATTGAATATGATGATTTCAATTTTGGTGAATTTTATTTTACCCCCCTGAATGTGAAAAATATTGCATTTACTGACCATAGTCTGTTTGGCCAGATTTCATATCCGATTACACCCTTATTGAATGGGCAGCTGGCCGGAATGTATTTCCCCTCGGAAAAAGGATTTTTTTTCGGTCCGTCTATCGATCTTTCGATCCTTGACAATGTATCACTTTCGTTTATTCTCCAGCATTTTCAAGGCCAGTTTGGAGCTGACGCAACCAGTAAAACCACGCTGGCTTTCTTGCGCCTGAAATGGAATTTTTAGCCCCACACTATCAATCTTATCTGTCCTGCCACTTTTTTCCTATTTTTAAAGTATTCGATCCATAAGATCCGTATTTGAATACCGACAAAGTGGTTAAAACCTGTTGCATTTGTATATTGGTTCCGTTTTTATTCATCGCCTGTACTGAAGAAAAACAGATCGCCCAGTCAAATCAGACGGGAGTTCTTATCGATGAACTAGACGGCCGGACGTATCAAACGGTCCTGATTGGGAATCGCTGGTGGAGGGCTGAAAATCTCAATCATGGTATACAGGTGAATCCTTTTGCTGGTGGTGTTATTGAGCCTACCGACAATGATATTACAGAGAAATATTGTTATGACAATAATGAAACTCTCTGTGAAACATACGGGGGATTATATATCTGGGATGAGGCCATGAATTATTCGACAGACGTATCCGCTCAGGGCTTATGCCCGGATGATTGGTACGTGCCATCTATTGAAGATTACCAGGATCTTCTTGGTTTATACCCTGATTGTCCACAATTGCGAATTAACGGGGAATCCGGATTTAATGCCTTGCTCGGTGGCAACAGGTATTATCTGTTTTTTGATCACCTGGGTGCGATGGGAGTGTTCTGGACCTCATCGGGTTCGCAATTATACGGTCATTAATCCTGATCAGTAAAAGTTATGGCAGCGCCGTTATCAATTCGGTATTAAAATCCCATGGGTTTTCGATCCGGTGTATTAAAAATAAGTAATATTATCGCATGCATCCCGTGTCAAAATGGTTTGACTATTTGATTTGTGACAATTAATGATTTCTTTTAGAAGAATTTTATGATCCCAGCTTATTTATGAATATAACATCAAATTTTGACGGCGGCAATATACGTGTTCTGTCACTCGACAACATGAATGATATTCAATTGGAAATCCGGAAAGATCCGGAATCCGATTATTGTCAGTGGTTTTATTTCAGACTGAATGGCGCTTCGGGATATCCCTGCAAATTAAACATCATGAATGCGCATGAGGCATTCGTGACTGAGGGTTGGAAAGACTACCGTGCGTGTGCTTCATATGACCGGGTTCAATGGTTTCGCATTCCGACCTCCTACAAGAATGGCATTCTGACCCTGCAGCTAAAACCGGCATTTAACTCTGTGTATATTGCTTATTTTGCACCATATTCTTACGAGCAACATCTGGACTTTATTCACGCGGCTCAACTATCCAATCTGTGTGTTCTGGAATCCATCGGTCATACTGTTGAGGGCCGTGACATGGATTTGTTAACTGTTGGGGAACCCGCTTCACAAAAACGGAGCATCTGGATCATTGCCCGGCAACATCCCGGTGAACCCATGGCATCCTATTTTATTGAAGGTTTTGTATCGAGATTACTGGATGATGATGATCCGGTGTCAAGGAAATTGCTTCAAAAATCCACATTTTATATCATTCCCAATATGAATGTGGATGGAAGCATGGCCGGCTATTTGCGTGTCAATGCTGCCGGACGGAACCTGAACCGGGAATGGTCCAACCCGGATGCCAAAAAAAGCCCTGAGGTGTTTTATACCCTTAAGAAAATGGAGGCCACCGGTGTGGATTTGCTCATGGATATTCATGGAGATGAGGAACTGCCTGTTGTATTTGTGTCCTCAATTGAAGGAATCCCGGGGTATACCACCCGACTGAAAAAACTCAATGAGAAATTTTTCTCATCCTGGCTGGCTTATAGTCCTGATTTTCAGAACACACATGGTTATAAAAAAGATGCACCCGGGAACGCAAATCTGGCCATTTGTTCGAAACAAATTGCGCAACGCTTCGATTGCCTGGCCTGGACGATTGAAATGCCCTTTAAAGATAACCAGGATCTGCCCACTCCTCTTACGGGTTGGTCTCCTGAACGATCCACGAAACTGGGAGAATCTTTATTAAACGTTATATTAGATCATATCGATCATCTCAGATAAAAAACGATCATACGATGTTATCATACAACAAACTCTATTATGTATTGGTTGGATTGGTCCTGATCCTTTTTAGTTTATCATTTTTCACCATTCGTTTCGAGCGTGGTTTCGATAATTTACAGCAGGCCCAGTCGGCATTTCACGAAAAGAAAATCCGGTACGATTATGCGGGTCAGAATTCCGGGTTCATGAAACGCGAGATCAATGATTTGAATGCCGATGTGAATCAATTGGCGTCCCGGATCAGTCAACTTGTAATTCAAGGTAATAACGTGAATGATACCATCATTCAAATTATTGAGACGGCGGAAACCTCCAGTGCCACCCTGGACACTCTTGAAACCCTGCAGTATGCGATGGCCCTCAGTGAGAAGGAGGTCGACTCTTTAAACCTTTTATTTGAAGAAAAATCAGATCAACTGATTGACCTGATGGATCAATATGAGTCTTCCGAAATGAATATGAACCTGATTAAATCAGAAATTCAAATATTTTCAGAACGCATCTGGTTTATTAAATTGTTTTTATTGATATACCTGTTCTTTATGACCCTGGGCCTGGTTACGGGTGTATTTTTTCTTATACAAGGTCTAAAATAGTGTCCTTTTCTACAACTTTGCCGGCCCGGATCCTGATAAATGGTCATTTTTATGGGTG
>Ga0209536_100002969_pt1 | contig 27471 bp, 23 predicted proteins | sample DeeMarSeWOR28_12_FD_187461 | JGI IMG/M metagenome (GOLD analysis project Ga0209536, IMG submission 187461) | Marine sediment microbial communities from White Oak River estuary, North Carolina - WOR-2-8_12 (SPAdes) (version 2) | ecosystem: Environmental > Aquatic > Marine > Intertidal zone >... | reverse complement strand
CGAGGAATCCTCGACCATGAAGGTGAAATCGGTCATGGCCGGACTGTAAACAGCCCCGCCTGCGCATGGTCCCATGATGCAGGATATCTGCGGCACCACGCCGCTGGCCAGCACGTTTCGGCTGAATATCTCACCGTAGGCAGCGAGAGAATCAACTCCCTCCTGGATACGCGCCCCCCCAGAATCATTAAGGCCGATGATAGGGGCCCCCACGGTCACAGCATGGTCCATTATTTTGCAGATCTTACCTGAATGCGCCTGGCCAAGGGAGCCGCCGAGAATAGTAAAGTCCTGGCTGAAAATACAGACCTCACGGCCGCCAATGGTGCCGTGCCCGGTGATGACCCCGTCACCGGCATACTCATCTGCTGAATCACTTGCCTGGCCACTCTTCAGCAAGTCGAACTCTTCAAAAGAGCCTTCATCCAGCAGCAATTCTATGCGTTCCCTAGCCGTGAGCTTACCCTTCTTATGCTGGACCTCAATGCGCTTGGCACCGCCGCCCTGGAATGCATTCTCCTTCAAGGCTTCAAGCGAAGCCACGTTGTCATTTTCCTGCCATTGCACGTTCTCTTCCCTCTGTAGAGATTATAGGTGTGGTTGTTCCCATCTCATGGATGGAAACTGTTCGTTACCAATATCTATTTCCTCAACTCCAGTCTTTGTAACTGATATCTGATAAAAATTGAATAGAGATTTTTATCCTATGGTCTTATCCTGGGTCTGTTGAAACGTTGGAAGTCTAACATGCCGCCATGGTTTTCCATTTAATTTAAAATACAAATTAAATAAGTCACTGCCATAATTAATCAAAAGAGAGCAGAGGCAATCTCATGGGATACACATTCCAGTCAGGTGGCAAGGCAGCAATCATCAGGCCATTGTCAGGGCAGAAAGTTTTTCAATTTGCCGCGCTTGCAATTGATTTAAATCCCCTCCACCTCGACAAGGATTACGGCAATGGTTACTTTTTCCGACAACGCGTCGTCCTCGGCATGCTTGTAGCCCGTCTTTTTTCCGGGCTGATAGACATGAAGCTTTCTTCTCCTGGCAGCATTTACCTCGGCCTGAGCCTATCCTTCAAAGCTCTGCCGGGCATTCATGAAGCGGGTGTCACAGTCATTGCGAGTACAGCAATAATAAAAGTTATGATGCCTATTAGAAACAGGTCACTTTTATGAGGTTCAAAAACGTTACAATTATGGCAAGATAAACAATTTTAAAAGGAGCAGAAAATGCCAAAAAAATTAGTCTTTATTTCACTAGTCGTTCTCTTCATATTTACGCCGTTGATGATATTGGCAAAACGAGGTAACGATGATACAGATCGAGAAGTTTTTATTGGTATCATTCAGTCTATGCCATCTGGTGGGCTTCAGGGCGAGTGGATTATCGGAGACCAAACTTTCTCAACCGTTCCTGGTACAGAATTTGATCAAACGAACGGCCCGCTGTCAGTCAATGGCTGCGCACAAGTTGAATTTAGAAATGGTGTGGTCCATGAGATAGATAGTGAACCCCTCTCGGATTGTAAATAAGTTTAGATTATTTAATAGTCCAAATATCAACAACACATCTTTAAACTTGAAGTAGGAGCAATAGTCAACATTGTGGCAAGATATTTAAAATATTACATGGGGGGCTTCAGGTGAATATTTTTATCAATATAATCGGAGCATTATTATTGGGTCTCTTTGCTTTTTTTATCATTAGGAGAAAATCTAAAGCAAAAAGAATAAATGACTACTTCTCTAATGCTGTTAGGGTTTATGCATTAACTGAAGAAGAAGATGCTCGAATAGCGATTTTAACCGCTGCAAAGGTTGCAGCAAAAAAACAGCGATATTCCATGGTTAAATATCTGCAAAGTATGGCGGCCGACATGGAAAAAGTGAGTATAGAAAAGGCTGAAGTAAAATCGCATGTAGACAAGTTCATTCAATCATCAACAGATTTGGTTGAAGAAATATCATCACGGGAATGGTCAATCAGCGATATCAATAACCAAAAAAAGGAACTGGAAAACAAAAACCCACAGTATTTTATCGCACTTGAAAAGGCTGACCCAACAATATTTGCCCAAAAACACCCCGAATTATTCAAGTGAAATAATAACCATGCCTTCGGGCGGGCTTATTATTGCCACCACACACCTTCACTCGACTTCTTCCGTAAATAGTTTCTATTTGGGCAAGCAAGCTGTACTTTTCTCCAGTAATGTGAATAAGTAAATTACTTATACGGATAAAAGAGATTCATCCTCGCAAGAAAATGTGGAAATATTTTATAGCTTGGTTCGTGATGTTGCTGACTTCTATTGCAAATGGAGCTGTGCGAGATTTCACTTATGGCAAGCACATGGACGAATTAACAGCCCATCAACTCTCAACGCTAAGTGGAGTTCTGTTACTGGGCATCATCATTTGGGGGTTTGTGCGGCTTTACCGGCCTTCTTCCAGCCAGAAAGCTGTTTGTATTGGTCTACTTTGGATGGGACTCACTGTTGCATTTGAGTTTCTCTTTTTTCATTATATAGGAGGGCATTCTTGGTCAGAACTACTCGGTAACTACAATATTTTTAAAGGCAGAGTCTGGGTTGTCGTATTAGCGTGGGTAGCAATTGCCCCATATTTGTTTTTTCGCTTTAGTCGCCCAAAGTAATACGCCATACACTCAAAGTCATATCAAAATACTTTTATTACACCGGGCATACTGAGCTGCTTATGCCAGTGCACACCTTGACTGTTAATTTCCCTCTTTATATTCAACATTGTGGCAAGAAACCCGGACTTTGCAGGTATCATATATAATCCCTTTCTCAACTCAACCAAAATTTTAGTTACACCATCAGTCACACCAAAATATAACTGCTCCCTTTTATTTGATGTATTTCATTGCCGGCTTTTTCCTTTTCAGGCTGCTTTGTGGTCAATTTTATCACATTATTTTTTTACGCCAAACCTTCCTCAGCCCCACTTATATGGTCAAACCAGTGTGTTTCAGTAGCGTCCTGTTGTTCCGGCATTTTGGCGACAAAGGTAATCTTGCTGGCAACACAAAAGGCTCATGGGTCACAGGTTTTGCGATATTGTGAACTATTTATTTAGCCCATATTATAACTAAAAAATATAGTAACTAATTAGTTTATTAATGCACTACAAAATTGCTTGCAATGCCTCTCTTAATATGATATTCACATAAAAAAATATTTCAGTGAGGTGCAATTATGAAAATCGGTATATTGAATCAGAAAGGCGGTGTCGGGAAGAGCACGATTGCGGTTAACCTTGCTTACGGCCTGGCAACGAATCACAAAAAAACACTGTTGGTCGACATTGACCCGCAGGCACACAGCACGGTCATTTTCTGTCCGGACATCCAGAGTGAAAAAACAATCAGGCCACTCTTCCTGGACAGATCCCTTGATGTGAGGAAATTTCTTTACCCGGCACGGATCAACGGCGGGACGCTGGAAGACCTTATGGTCCTGCCGTCCGATATCCATCTGGCCACGGCCTCAGAGCAAATCAACACCAGGACTCACCGGGAAAAACTGCTGCATAACCTCCTGCGAAAGATCGAAAACAATTTCGATTACATCCTGATTGACTGTCCGCCCACACTTGGGGTCATGTCGGTAAACGCGATATTCACTTCCGACCTTATCCTGATCCCTACAATATACGGGCGCTACTCACTGGACGGCATAGCCGACCTGTTTGCCACCATCAGCGAGGTCAAAGAAACGGACACCTATAATTACCGGATTGTGCGGAACAATTTCGATTCCCGCAACAGGGTATCAAATAATTTTATTGATGAGCAGATTGCCCCGCTGCAATCCAGCCTCCTGAACACCATCATCCGCAAAAATGAGGCGATCAACCAGGCACAGATGAACAATGAACCGGTCTTTACCTTTGATCCAAGATCGAACGGGACAAAGGACTTTTATTCCTTAACACAAGAGATCGTCGGCCATGGCTAAGAAAAAGATTACCGGAAAAAGCAAGCTTGCCACTACCAGCTCCCCGAAAGGCGCCTCGGAAAAGCTGGAACTGGTGAAGCGAAAAACACGGTTCATGCCAACAAGCTTCCGCCTGACCCCGGAAGATTCGGACCGGCTCAAGAACATAACTGCCGCTGTCAATGAGCTGTCACCCTACAAAAAAATATCCGAAACAATGGTGGTCAAAGCACTGCTGTATAACGGCCAGAAAATGAAACCAGAAAGCCTGCTCAAGGCAATTAAAGAGGTAATTCTGTAGAGACAAAAAGGGCTAAAAATTAAACTAAAAAATGCACTACAAATTTAGCGCATATTAAAGCCAACATTTGCTGTAACTCCTTTTATTTTCCACCAATGGCTGCTGAGCCCTAAAAACCAGGTTCAAATCCGCTGTTTTGCGGGCTGCTTGAGTTTATTCTGTTTCCCTGCACCATTGGTAAGCATTCTGAAACATTTGCAGCCAGGGGGACAATTTCAGGTTCTTTTTCATTTCTGCCGGCAGCCAGTGGGCCTGCCATTTCAAAAATGAACGCTCAGGATGCGGCATCATGGCCAGATGTCTACCATCTTTTGAACAGAGGCCGGTTAAACCAGCGGGCGATCCATTGGGATTAAAGGGATACTTCTCAGTGGGCATTCCCTCATCGTCAACGAAAGCCAATGCTGCTAAGCCCTCGTTGTTGATCATGTCATAAATTGTGGCATCGGGAAACTGCAGGCGTCCTTCTCCATGTGCCACATGAATACCAAAAGTTAGACTTTCCATGCCTTTGAGCATGATGGCCTTGCTGTTCAGCACCTTAACAGTTGACCAGCGGGACTCGAAACGTTCGGATACGTTCCTGACAAACCTGGGCTGATCCGCAGGTGCAATTCCCTGCCACGGCACCCAGCCGAGAAGGGCAAAAAGCTGGCAACCGTTGCAGACGCCCAGGGAAAACGTATCTGTGCGCGTGTAAAAATCATCAAACATTTTTTTCAGCCGCGCATTAAAGAGAATAGTGGCCGCCCACCCCTTGGCGCTTTCCGGCACATCGGCATAGGAAAAGCCTCCCACTGCCGCCAGTCCCCTGAAGCCATCAAGCGTAACTTTTCCTGCAAGCAGATCTGACATGGCAATATCCCATGGTTCGAATCCGGCAGCATAAAACGCCGATGTCATTTCCCTGTCGCTGTTGCTGCCTTCGTCTCGCAGGATGGCCACCTTGGGCTTGTTTGTCCGTTCAAGATCTTCCGGTGGTGTTTCCTGAGGGGTAAAGCTCATGTAATACTGGGGTCCCTGCCGGTCATAGTTGTTTTGTTTTTCTTCAACAGCGCAATCAGGATTCATTTGTAACCTTTCAAGCTGAAAACTTGTCTCCTCCCAAACCTGGCGAAGGTCCAGCATGCTATCTGCAAGAACAGGCTCGTGGTTAAATTGAACTTGTATATGCTTTTCAGAAGTAGTGCGGCCTATAACAGTAAGCGGTATGGCCTTTTCCAGGAAAACTTCTTCAACTTCCTGGAGGTTGTCCGGCACACACTCAATGACCAGGCCCAATTCTTCAGAAAAAAGATGCTCGACAGGGGTCCCGGTTCCTTTCAAGTCAATATCAAGACCGCAGTTCCCTGCAAAAGCCATTTCAAGAAGGGTGACGATAAGGCCGCCGTCACTTCTGTCGTGCCCGGCGAGAATAAGTTCTTTGGAGATACATTCCTGTACTGCATTAAAGGCCCTTTTCACCAGGTCCGGGTTATCCATATCCGGCGATACATTACCTGTCTGCTTGAGGGTCTGGGCCAGAGCAGACCCTCCCAGCCGGTTTTGTCCCTGTGCCAGGTCGACAAACAGCAGGATACTTGCCCCGGGTCTTTTTATATCAGGCGTCACCGTCGTGGTGATATCTTCCATGGTTGCATAGACGGAAATTACCAACTCTCGGGGTGATTTTACTGTTTCTTCTCCAACGCGGGTCGCCATGGAAAGACTGTCTTTCCCGCCGTCAACTGCAATACCCAGCCGTATCATGGCATCACGCATGGCACAGGCAGCATCATAAAGTGCAGCACCCTCGCCCGGCAACTTTGGTGCCCACATCCAGTTGGCAGAGCACTTTGCCCCTTCAAGGGTGTCAATGCGGGCCCAAACCAGGTTGGTCAACGCTTCACCGACAGCCATCCGGGCACCTGCCTTGGGATCAACGAGCATTTTTATGGGCTGCTCTCCTATGGCTGTTGCCGCACCGCTTAGTGCAAAATGGCTCTGGGCGATGACAGCAACATCAGCAACAGTAGCCTGCAGGGGCCCGCAACATTGTTGCTGGGCGATAAGCCCGGTGACACTCCGGTCGACTTTGTTCGTCAGAAAACGCTTCGACCCTACCGATACCAGGCGTAACACATTGTGCAGCGCAGCAGGCACCGTCAGATTATGAGGCAGTTCAAGAGAAGCCAGGCGCTCTTTCTGCCGTTTGTCATAAAATGTCTTCTGGGGAATGTTGCCGAGAACTTCATGCAACTCAAGATCCACCGGCGTGGTACTGTCCTGGCCGTCAAAAACGACAAACCGGCCATCACCGGTAACAGTGCCCAGGACTTCGCAGTTTACCTTCTCCCGGGCACAAATTTCCGTGAATTCTGCAATATTCTCCGGACGGATCAGCAGGCCATTGCGCTCCTGGTACTCAGCCACATAGATTTCAAGGACGGACATGGTGGGATCACCGACCGTGATTTTTCTTATATCAATCCTGCCTCCGGATTTTTCCACCAGCTCTTTCAGCACATTTCCAGGCCCGCCGGCTCCCTGGTCATGGATAACCGCAATAAGAGAACTCTCCCCCATCTCAACACAGGCGCGGATGGCGCGGTTCATCTTCTGTTCCATTTCAGCATCGCCACGCTGCACTGCATTGAAGTCAAGGTCCTCTACATTATCTCCCTGCAGCATGCTGGATGCTGCTCCGCCGCCAAAACCTACCCTGTAGGCCGGCCCGCCGATCTGCACAATAAGCATGTCCATCTCGGCCTCGGCCTTTTCAATATGTCTGTCATCAATCTGCCCAATGCCCCCTGTAAACATGATTGGCTTCAGAAAACCCCAGCGTTCTCCGTTGGCAAGCCGCAGATCAAAAGACCTGGTAAACCCCTGGATAACCGGTTCACCAAATTTATTCCCATAATCAGAAGCGCCGTTACTTGCCTCAATTTCAATTTCAAGGCCACTGGCCAGGTTGGAGGGATAGACAAAGCTCTTTTCCTCCCAGGGCAAATCATAGCCCGGAATTTGCAGGTTAGCGACACAGTAAGCAGCTGTGCCGGCCACCACAAGTCCGCCCCTGCCAGTTCCCTGGATATCTCTGATCCTGCCTCCGGTCCCTGTTTCTGCCCCTGGAAAGGGAGCCACTCCTGTTGGAAAGTTATGTGTTTCCGCAGTAAAAATTATATGATACGGCAGCTTGCGTTTGGTAAAAGGAGAAGGAATCCCGGGACTCTCAGGCAGGATGGTGAAAATATCCCGCCCGCGGATGCCGCTGGAGTTATCCTTAAACGCTATAATGCTGTTGGTAGCATTGGCTTCAAGAGTCGACCGGACAATTTCCATCAGCGTCTCAGGTTCTTCCTTGTCATCGATAACATGTTTGCCGCGAAAAAAACCATGGCGTGAATGCTCGCTGTTGGCATTGTTTAAGTCCATTATTTCAACTATGGTCGGATTACGGCCATGTTTAGCAACAAAGTAATCGTAATAGAAGTTTCTATCCCACTCATCCATAGAAATACCAGGGATATCCTGGAGAGCAGCCGAGCCTTTTTCCATAAGGGGAACTTCAAAGACGCCTTCCGGGGTTATGCCTGTTTCAAATGTCGAAAGCGGTTCGGGATAAAGACATTCGGTCATTCGGTCATGGTGCTCAGCAATGAACTGTTGCCGCGCAGTGGAGTCTTTAACAAGATATCGCCGGGAACGTTCCAGGCGGGTAATTTTTTTAAGGCCGGTTGCATGACATATTGAAACCATATTGGACGACCAGGCCGTAGCAAAATTAAGCCTGGGACCGAGTTCCACCACATCGTTTTCCGCCCCCTGAAAATATGACCGGAGGACCACCGTTTCCTTTATGAAGCCATCAGCAAGCAGGAACTGCAGCCTGGTTATTTCCTCATCAGTCAGGGTTTCTGTTGATTCAACATTAAAACAGAACTCCATGTCCTTGTTGACCTGCCTGAATAAATGTCTTATATGCATCACGGTCCTCATCTGTGCGTTCGGTGAAAACTAGTTGAAAATATTACGATATTGGGATGTTCTGGTGTGCCGGCTTTACAAGGCCAGCCTTTTGCAATTGAAGCGTAAAAGATAGCGCGAGACAACAAATAGAACAAGAGTCTTTCGGCAGAAAAAAACATCACAGAAATTTTCTCAGCCTCACTCATTCAGATGAGACTTTAAGGGTCTGTTATGACTCATCAGGCGGAAAATAATTCCCCTTTCAGGCCCGAATCCTTTCTTCCGCAATCATTTTATCAACGAACCGCAGGACAAAATCGCGCTGTGCCGATGTGGCATATGCAATACAGGAGCAGTGCAAATTCGTCAGGCTGCGGACAAGCATTTCAAAACACACAGCCTCTTCTTCTAACACAACACCAAAAAAGAAGGGGCCGCAGTCAATATGTGCACGCTGTTCCATACCGAGCAAATCCTGCGGAACCTCGATCCAGTAGACCCCGTTTACCGGACCGGACTTCAGGGTCCTATTCAGATAACTCTCAATGTTTGCTCTTTCTTCCCTGCTGAGCTCGTCGATTTTATACTGTCGCATAGCCCGCCTCCCCTTAGAGCCGTTCCGCTAGGATTCCCGCCCAAAAAAGTGGGCTGTAAGCACTTTACCCCGGCAACACGCCATTTTTCTGCCTTGCCCAGTCCCTTGCCGCCGGAGAGGCCCGTGTTAGTTTCCTGAATCCTGATATTCGGGGGTATCGCCGGCAAAGACTCTTTATAGATCAAGGAAGGTCTTGTCGCGGTTGAAAATGGTACACCCAGTCTCTTCGACAACAACCATATTCTCCAGGCGAACCCCACCCCATCCCGGCAGGTAGATACCCGGTTCCACTGTCACAACCATACCGGCCCGCAGTTTATTGCGCCGCTTCCTGTTAAGCGACGGTGATTCATGCACCGCAAGCCCTACGCCATGCCCAAGACCATGCCCAAAGTTTTTGCCATATCCTGCCGCGGAAATTACCGCCCTGGCTGCCCGGTCTGCATCCCGGGCCAGGATACCGGCTCTAATGGTGTTGAGCGCAGCATTCTGGGCCTTACGCACTAAACGGATAATCTGTACTGTTTTCTTGTCCGGTTTGCCCAAAACAACAGTCCGTGTCATATCCGAGCAGTAGCCGTCAAGCTTCAATCCCATGTCAATAATTATAGTTTCGCCTTCGTTAATCGCTCTATCAGTAGGTACGGCATGGGGCATGGCTGCATGCGGGCCGGCAGCCACAATGGTGGGAAATGCCACCGCTTCAGCTCCTCTTCGCATCATGGTTGACTCTATGGCAAGTGCAACCTCACGTTCGCTTAAACCGGGTTTTAAATTTGCAAAAACCTCCTGAAAAACAGACTCATTCATTAGTACTGATTTCTGGATCTTTTGTATTTCCTCCCCGGATTTTCTAATCCGCAGCTTTTCAACCATATCGGTGACCGGTATCATTTCAATACCAAGCTTTTGGGCCATGGCCATGAGTTTCGCTGCTGCATCATGCAGCATGTAATGACTTTCAAAGGCCAGCCTTCGAAGACCGAGCCGCCTCAAAACCCGCTTCAATGTTTGCAGCAGGCTCGACTGCAAGAGCACCACCTCAAAGCCGGCGGCCTCTTTTTCGGCCTGCAGCTGATAGCGGGAATCTGTAAATAAAAGAGGGGTTCCCTGCCCGGGAACCAGCAAGACACCTGAGCTTTCGGCAATGGAATGATCGGTTGCCGTATAGCCGCTTAGATACCGCCTGTTTTCCGGCTGAGTGACCAAAAGGGCGCCAGCGGACCGTCGCCTTATAGCGGCCTGTATTTTATCAAGTGGTTTCAAGTCAGAAGGCGATAATTGTTTTATACGGGCACAAAATAAATATATGCCTTCGCTCCCAGACGATAGACCCTGGCATGCAGGTCCCGAATGGCATCAATAGGATCAACGTTACCTAAATCAACCCTATAGGTGAACGGTTTGTCCAGTTCCATCATCTGGCCGAAACAGTTTTTGTCATACCGAATTTCAGCGCCCTCGGCATACCACTCGGCAAAACGCTGCTTGATCTTGTGATAATCTGCCTGGGCAGCCTCCTGTAAATCCAGATGAATTTCTATTTCCATGTTATTCAGCGCTCCGGCTCATCTCAAATCTGAAGGGTATGCTGTTCATCTAAATGGTGACGGAAAATCTCTGGGCCACCAGTTCTTTATGCTGTTGCAAAACCTTGTTGTACTGGCCGTCCAGGTCTGCCTTCACTTTGGACCACTCCTCCTGAAACTTTGGATGCATCCTGGGATCCATTTTCATTCCCAAACCCTTTTGGCCTGTCTGCTGGGCCAGGGCCTGTTCCATCTGCTGCCTGAAGGCCTCTTCCACCTGCTGCTGAATCTCTTTTTTGTGTTGCCGGTAGTGTTCCAGAATTCCCATCATGTCCTTGAACACCGCTTGCAGATCACCGCTTCCTTTGGCAAGCTCCAAAAGGCCCTGCATCGCTTTTTCAGCTCGTTGTTTGTCATCGTCTCTTGGCAGGGTTATATTTCTTAAAAAAATCTGGACCACCCCTTTTTTAACAAGAGCTGAACCGCCAGTTCCTTCAAGAACACCGGAAAAATCAACCTCTCTTCCCTGGAGATAGTCGGCTGCCATGCGCATACCTTCTTTCTCTCTTTCTTCAGCCTGTATTTCTTCCTGGTTGGCATGACCCATGGAGGCCACCCTTTCCATCACTTTTTCAAGTGTGCTTTTTATCTCTGCCATTATCAAACACCTTTAAGTGGAAGCTTCTGCAAACAATTTAAGATACCCTCTGCGTTTCATTTCTTGTGGCGTGACGAGCTTTATACGCTATATTGCAGAAAGAGACAAGGGAACACCAAGAAAAATATTCCAGCGCCTGATACCTGTTTACAAGCAATTTCCATCCTGGTCAACAATGAGAGGAGAAAGGGGCATTTTGTCTCATTTTGCCTTGGCGTGAAACAGATTTTAAAAAAAAAGTTTTTGCAGTACAGTGCACTCTTGCGTCTCGTACTCCCTTCAACAAAAGTCACGATATAAAACGCAAACCTGATCTTATAATGTCATATATCTATAACGCACTTGATACGGTTTTAGGAGAATAAAAAATGAGTCAGATAATTGTCCTTGCCACAAGAAATGCAGGCAAAGCAAAAGAGTTTCAACAGCTCTTGAAGGATTTTCCTGTGGAAATAAAAAATCTCAACCACTTCGGCCCTATTCCCGAGGTGGAGGAGGATGGCGCAACATTTGATGACAATGCTTACAAAAAGGCATCATTTGCGGCCAAGGTTCTTGGTCTGCCTGCCATTGCCGATGACTCCGGGCTTGTGGTTGACGCTCTTGGCGGTGCCCCCGGGGTAAAGTCAGCCCGTTATGCCGGTGAAGATGCCGGCGATGAAGAAAACATCAAAAAACTTCTGAAGGCGATGGAGGGAGAAAACAACAGACACGCAGCATTTGAATGTGTCATATCCATAGCAGTCCCTTCCGGTCCTGCCTTGACATACGAAGGCCGCTGTGAAGGTGAAATAACCCTGCATCCTAAAGGGGTTTCAGGCTTTGGCTATGATCCGGTCTTTTACTGTCCCGAATATGGCAAAACCTTTGCAGAATTAACGAGCGTGGAAAAAAACAGGGTCAGTCACAGGGGAAAGGCACTGGCTCAGGTAGTGCAGGAATTCGATAAAATTCTCATATGGCTGGAAGCGAGGTTGACTGAGAGCAAGCCCCCCAAGCCTGACCATACCAGTTTTGAGCATAACGACTGGTCGAAAGATAAAATGGTATAGATTAATGTTTCAAAAAGGTCAGCAGGCGGCAACATCAAAGTAACAGTTTTCTCACGCTTAAGAAAACAGCCTCCATAGAAATCACAACATACTGCTGGCGCAGCAAAAGACTTCAGATACAAGGCATGCAAGTTTAGAGGAACGAGGCGTACTACACGTATGCCGCAGTGACGAAAAACGCAGGCTAACACAGGAGATGGGATCTTATGGTTCGCCAGGCTAGTATTGTTCTTCTTTAAGGCTCCTGGCCAGAAGATCCCGGACAGCATCCTTGCATGGTTTATCCTGGTATAGAACCTGATAGACCTGGTCCAGAATGGGCATTTCCACGCCAACCTTTCTGGAAAGGTTCCAGGCAGATCGCGTCGTCTTCACCCCTTCGGCAACCATATTCATCTCAGAGAGAATAGTCTTTAATTTTTTACCCTGTCCAAGTTTCAAGCCCACCATGCGGTTGCGGCTCAGGTCTCCTGTACAGGTAAGGACCAGGTCCCCCAAGCCCCCCAGGCCGGAAAAGGTAAGAGGGTCGGCCCCCATTGATACGCCAAGGCGGCTTATTTCCGCCAGTCCTCTTGTTATAAGGGCGGCCCTTGTATTTGTACCATATCCGAGCCCGTCACAGATGCCGGCCCCGATGGCAACAATATTTTTTAATGCCCCGCCCAGCTCCAAACCAATAACATCTGTTGCGGTATAGACTCGAAAAAGGGGCGTGGAAAGAGCCCGTTGGATATAGATGGCTTCCTCCCTCTTGTGTGAAGCCACTGTAACCGCCGTGGGCAACCCTGCGGCAACTTCCTTGGCGAAACTGGGGCCGGACAACACCCCGGTCTTGATGTTTCTCTGCCCGCCCCCTGGAGCAGAGGAAAGGACATCCTCCATAACCTGGGTCATGGTAAGCAATGAGTCATTTTCAATCCCTTTGGACGCGGAAACAACATAGGCGTCATTCTCCAGATATGGTTCAAGTCCTGTAAATACCTCGCGAAAAACATGGGAGGGTACAACCATCATAATGATTGTATGACCTGCCACTGCTTCCCTGAGATCAGCGACCGGCGTCACCGAATCTGCAAGGGTAAAACCTGGAAGATAGGCCTTGTTCTGGCGGGTCGCTTTGAGTTCTTCAACGTGTTCTTTGCGGTGGGCCCACAGGGATACAGTCTGGCCCAGGTCACCAATGGGTTTTGTCAGGGCTGTACCCCAGCTGCCGGCGCCTATGACAGCTATCCTTTCAACTGTCATCCGTTTGTCTCCTGGTCTTCCTCCGGGTCAAGCTCCTCACCATTATCCACCTCATCGGTGGCCACCATATCCATGGCCACCACCTTTTCCCCGGGCTCCAGGTTAATGAGCCGGACCCCCTGGGTGTTCCTGCCAATGACCCGCACATTCTGCATATTGATGCGTATTATCTTACCGCTGCTGGCAATGAGCATAACCTCATCATCCTCAACCACCTGCATGGCACCAATTATCTTGCCGTTGCGCTCACTGGCTTTAATGGCAATAATTCCTTTGCCGCCGCGTCTCTGCAGACGGTATTCATCTACGGAACTTCGCTTGCCATACCCCTTTTCCGTCACAGCCAGGATAGAATAGTTTGTGGCAAGCACCTCCACACCCACCACTCTGTCTCCCCGCCTCAGGGTAATACCTTTAACGCCTGCAGCCACACGTCCCATGGGGCGCACATCAGACTCATCAAAACGAATCGACATGCCGTTTTCTGAAATCAGAAGAATTTCATTTTTACCATTGGTAATCACCGCGGATATGATTTCATCACCCTCATTTATGCGCAGGGCGATCTTGCCTTTGCGCAGCGGCCGCCGAAACTCGTTCAGGCTTGTCTTTTTAACCCTGCCGAGCTTGGTTACCATGAAAATGTAATGCTCATCTTCGGTATCAAAACTTGCCACCGGCAGAATAGCGGCCACCTTTTCACCCTCTGCAAGCTCGAGAAGGTTGACAATGGCCTTGCCGCGTGCCGTTCTTCCCACCATGGGAATTTGATAAACCTTACGCCAGAACACCTTTCCCTGGTTGGTAAAAAACAGGAACATATCATGGGTGGAAGCCAGGTAGAGGTCGCTGACAAAGTCCTCCTCAATGGTGGTGATGCCGCGCACTCCCTTGCCGCCTCTCTTCTGGGCCCGATACAGAGTTACCGGGTTTCTCTTGATATAGCCGGAGTGGGTGACGGTCACGACCATTTCTTCTTCGGGGATAAGGTCCTCGGGCAATATTTCATCCGGCGCCTCAATGATCTCTGTACGCCGCTCATCACCATACTGTTCCTTTATTTCCACAAACTCGTCCCGAATGATCTTCATGACAAGTGCTTCGTCATGCAAAACCTGTTTATACCAGGCAATCTGCTTGGACAGCTCTTCAAACTCACTGATTATTTTTTCTCTCTCCAGGCCGGTCAAACGATGCAGCCGCATATCCAGAATAGACTGGGCCTGAATTTCGGAAAGCGCAAACCGTTCCATCAATCCTGCCTTGGCATCCTTGGGACTCTCAGATGCCTTAATGAGGGCAACGACTTCGTCCAGGTTGCTGATTGCCACCTTCAGGCCTTCGAGGATATGGGCCCTTTCTTCCGCCTTGCGCAGATCATAAACGGTGCGGCGATAGACAACTGTCCTGCGGTGTAGCAGGAAATGTTCCAGGATCTGCTTGAGGTTTAGCACTTCCGGCCTGTTATTGACTATGGACAGGAGAATAATGCCGTAGCTTCTCTGCAAAGGCGTCAGCTTATAAAGCTGGTTCAAGACGACTTCAGACAGCTCTCCCTTTTTAAGATCAAGAACAACGCGCATACCCTGGCGATCCGACTCATCTCTGATCTCGGAGATGGCCTCAATTTTTTTCTCCTTTATGAGCAGGGCGATTTTTTCCACCAGTGCTGCCTTGTTCTGCTGATAGGGAATCTCTGTAATGACGATTGATTCCTTGCCGCCATCCCGCTCTTCCACGTGGGTTTTGGCCCGCAAAATTATGGATCCCCGACCGGTTTCATAGGCCTCCCGGATGCCAGCCCTGCCGCAGATATAAGCACCGGTAGGAAAATCCGGCCCGGAAATAAGCTCTGTCAGTTCATGGGCCGTGATATGGGGATTGTCAATCATGCCGATAAGGCCGTTGATGACTTCTGTGATGTTGTGAGGCGGGATATTGGTAGCCATGCCGACAGCAATACCAGAGGAACCATTGATGAGCAGGTTGGGAATTTTTGTCGGAAAGACAACCGGCTCAGTCAGGCTGTTGTCATAGTTTGGAACAAAGTCAACGGTTTCCTTGTCAAGATCAGCTATGATTTCCTGATCTATTTTGGTCATCCTGGCCTCGGTGTAACGCATGGCCGCAGGGGAATCGCCATCAACCGATCCAAAGTTACCCTGACCGTCCACCAGGGGGTAGCGCAGAGAAAAAACCTGCGCCATCCTCACAATGGTATCATAGGCCGCCGTATCACCATGGGGGTGATACTTACCAATGACATCACCAACAATACGGGCAGACTTGAGGTGGGGGCGATTATGGAAGTTCCCAAGCTCCCTCATGGCAAAAAGGGCCCGACGGTGCACAGGCTTCAAGCCATCCCGCACATCCGGTAAAGCCCGGCCGATTATAACACTCATGGCATAATCGAGGTAGGACTTCTTCAGTTCTTTCTCAATGGAAATCTTGTTGGCTTTAGGTGTTTCTTTTTCAACGGTCATCGAACAATAACCCTTTTATATTATTAAAAAGTTGCACTACGTGTGTCCAAAGAATGCAGAAATAAAATCTTTATTCTGCATACCTCCATTTCATCCAATACAAAATTAGATATCCAGCTCTTTTACTTCCAGGGCGTGGTTCTGGATAAACTCCCTGCGGGGCTCGACTTTTTCACCCATAAGGGTGGTAAAGATATCGTCGGCATTTTCAGCGTCTTCAATACTGACCTGGAGCAGGGTTCGCTTTTCCGGATGCATGGTGGTTTCCCACAACTGTTCCGGGTTCATTTCACCCAGCCCTTTGTAGCGCTGGAGAGAACTTCCCTTAAACGATTCACTTTTCGTTATCGTCAAAAGTTCTTTCCAGTTGGATGCGGTGATCTGTTTTTTGCCTGTATCAATGACAAAGGTTTTGTCCAGGTATTTACTGATCTGCGGAAAAAGACGCAGCGCTGAACGATATTCGGGGATCAGGGGAATCTGCGGTCCTATGGTCATAATTATGTGTGCCTTGTCCTTCTGGGCCGTGTCAAACTCGTAACAGCTTGGTTTCCACCTGCAGGCACGGATATTGCCAAGGTTCATATTCCTGCCCTTGAGCTTATCTTTAAGACCTTGAACAAACTCCTGTTCAGCAAACTGGTCCGCTGATTGCACCTCATTTTCCAGGAGAAAATAGACCATGTCCTCCCAGAGGTTCATGCGCTCAAGGTATTCAATAATCTGTAAGTGATTGGAAAGCTTCCGCATAAGGCTCACAAGGTTCTTCACCTTTGTTCTGTTGTCGCCTTCTTCAAAATGCACCGTCAACATGTCCGCTGCCTGTTGGAAAAGGTGTTGATTCAGGGCGTCTTCGTCAGTAAAGAACTGTTCGCTTTTGCCGCGGCCCAGACGATAGAGTGGCGGCTGGCCAATATAAATGTAGCCGCCATCAATAAGCTCGGGCATCTGCCGGTAAAAAAAGGTCAGAAGCAGGGTGCGTATATGGGCCCCGTCCACATCTGCATCTGTCATGATGATTATTTTGTGGTACCGGAGTTTTTCGATTTCAAACTCTTCATCATTACCAAACCCTGTGCCAAGAGCCGATATAATCTGCTTGATTTCTTCACTGCTTAATATCTTATCCAGGCGGGCTTTTTCAACATTCATGATTTTACCCCGCAGCGGCAGGATTGCCTGGAAGGCACGGTCTCTCCCCTGCTTTGCGCTACCCCCGGCTGAATCACCCTCAACAAGAAAAATCTCCCGCTCTGCAGGTTTCTTGGATTGGCATTCCGCCAGTTTCCCTGCCATTAAAAGATCCAGACTGGATCCCTTCTTCCGGGTCAACTCCTTTGCCCTTCTGGCTGCTTCACGGGCCCTGGCTGCGTCCACAACCTTGTTAAGGATTTTCTTGGCCTCCTGGGGGTTTTGTTCAAGAAAAATGGAGAGTTTTTCATTACACACACTTTCAACAATTGACCTGACCTCACTGTTTCCCAGCTTGGTTTTGGTCTGCCCCTCAAACTGCGGGTTAGGTACCCGTACAGATATGACACAGGTGATGCCTTCACGAACATCATCCCCTCCCATTTTTTCCTTCAGGTTCTTGGGAACTAAATCATCACTGGCATAGCGGTTTATACACTTGGTAAGAGCCGCCCTGAATCCTGCCACATGGGTGCCGCCCTCCTTTGTGTTAATATTATTCACAAAGGAAAAAAGGCGTTCTGAGTATCCGTCATAGTATTGAAAGGCGACCTCTACCTGCACCTGGTCTTTTTCGCCGGTCATGATAATGGGGCGTAGATTTATGACATTCCTTTTGCGGTTTAAATATTCCACATATTCTTCAATGCCGCCCTTATAATGAAACTCATCCTCTGCCCCGGACCTTTCATCCTTTAAAAGAATTTTTACGTTTCTGTTTAAAAAGGCCAGCTCCCGGAGGCGGGTCTGGATAATATCGTACTTGTACTCTGTGGTTTCAGTGAATATCTGCTTATCCGGTTTAAATGTTATGGTTGTGCCTGACAGGGAACTTTCACCTATCTTTTTAAGATCACTATCTTTTTTTCCATATTTATAGGTCTGTACATATGTTTTCCCATCACGCTTAATCTCAGCGCTGGTAAATTCACTCAGGGCGTTGACTACAGACACACCTACGCCATGCAGGCCCCCTGAAACCTTATAGGTAGAGTGATCAAATTTCCCGCCGGCGTGCAGGGTCGTCATGACCAGTTCCAGGGCTGACATATTTTCTGTCGGGTGCATATCAACAGGGATACCCCGGCCGTTGTCTTCAACGGAAACACTGTTATCCGGGTGTATAGTCACCTTAATCTGCGTGCAGTGTCCGGCCAGTGCCTCATCTATGCTGTTGTCAACTACCTCGTAAACCAGGTGATGCAACCCCTCTTCCGCCGTATTACCTATATACATCGCAGGTCTTTTCCTGACTGCTTCAAGCCCGGCCAAAACCTTTATCTGTTCCGCTCCGTAAGCGTTTTTCCCTGCTATTTTCTCTGTTTCTTCCATTACTTTATTTTTTATTTCCTCTTAAGTTTTTAACCCGTTCGTTTCATTTAAATTTTCATGGGCATAATAATACTTATAAATCCCTGGTCTTCATTACCCTCAATAAGACACGGGCTCTGGTCTGAATTAACAAAGGCCCTGATCATTTCACTTCTCATTACCTGAAGCGCATCTATGAAATAGCGGCAGTTAAATCCAAGTTCCAGCTGTTCGCCTGAGTATTTTATTTCCATTTCGTCTTTGGCATTTCCGAAATCCATATTTTGTGATGACAATACAAGCTTATTTTCATCCACACTTAACTGGATTGCGTTAAACGTGTCTTCAGTAAAAAGGTTTGTTCTTTTCAGAGATTCAAGAAAACCTATTCTTTCAATTTCTATGAAATTATTTTTTTCTATGACATTGACAATACTTTTATAATCAGGGAATTCTCCGTTCATGAGACGAACAATCATCAGAGAATTCTTTGTTTTTACAACAAGTTGTTTTTTATCGGAGCCAATTGAAAAATTTTTCTGTCCCTCACAGGCTTTCTTTATTTCAGAAACCCCTTTTCTGGGAATAAGTGTATTTTTTTCTATACTAATGTCTTTGCTTTCCTCATCTAATTCCTTTTCCATGATAGACAAACGGTGTCCATCTGAAGAAACCATTCTTAAGACACTGTTTTCTTTTTCAAAAAGAATACCTGTAAGGGTGTAGTTGCTTTCCCTTTCCTGAGCCACTGAAAATATAGTTTTTTCAATAAGTTCCTTAACAAGATCACAGGGAAGTGAAATAAGTTTTTCTTCATCATATTCAGGAAAATCAGGAAATTCTTCACTCGCAGTTCCTGCCAGATTGTATATGCTTGTCCCGGCTTTTATTCTGGCCCAGTTTTTTTCCTTTTCCTCAATTTTTATACTGTCTGATCCTGATTCTTTAACTATTTCATATAAAATTTTAGCAGGTAAGGTAATAGAACCCTTATGTATTATTTCAGCCGCAACACTCTTTTTTATTCCAACCTCCAGGTCTGTTGCTATAATTTCGATAAAATTTTCCTGGGCTTGGATAAGTACATTGGCCAGGACAGCCATAGTTCCTTTTTTCCCGGTAATACTTTGCAAGGAACTCAGAGCGGGCAAAAAATCTTCCTTTGATACATTGATTGACAACGGCATAATTTACTACCTCTCTAAATATTTTTTATTATGTATTAAGAAGAATGTTATTATTAAGAGTATTAATTTGTTAATAATAAATATATCTTATTGATATTTATATAAAATTTTTCAAAACATAAAAGATGAGAAGAAGTTTAAAAGATGAAAATTATAGTTATTAACATTTTATAAAAATAACGATCCACAAAAGAGCAAAAATATACTCTAAAAAAATTTAATTATTATAGTGTAATTTGATTGAAAAAACAATATTTTTAATCATTCAAAATAAGTATTTTTTTCTTTTAATTACAAACAGTTATAACAAGCAAAAAATAGTTGAAAATGAAGACAGAAAAACCCCATTTTACGATACTGCAAAAAGAGACCAAGAGACTACTTGAGAAAGGGGTTTTAGAAGGGATTTTTCCATGTGCAGCAGCCGGCATTATCAGCGGTTTGGGAAAAGAGAAAAAATCATTTATTACCTATTATGGGAATGGCACGCTTTATCCAGAAAAAAGAAAACTTAAAAAAACATATTTTTTTGATCTGGCATCGCTAACCAAACCTCTTGCTACAACACTGGCAATTCTTTGCCTCATAAACGAAAATAAAATTGATCTTGAGGAACAATTACCTTCCCTGTGTGAAAAAAAAATTAAAGGCGACAAAAGTAAAATAACGACGAGGAATTTGCTCAGTCACAGTTCGGGATTCCCAGCGCACAGGGAATATTTTACTCTTTTAAAGGATGTACCCATAAAAGAAAAAAAAGAATTTGTAGAAAATCTCATACTGCAGGAAAAGCTGGAGTATAAGCCCGGCAAAACTTCTCTTTACAGTGATCTTGGTTTTATTCTGCTCGGCAGGATAATCGAAAAAAAAGCAGAATGCAGCCTGGCCCACTATATTGAGGAAAAAGTTTTAAGACCATTTAACCTGGAGAAGAAAATATTTTACAACCCCATGTATGATGAAAAAAGAAACACCCTCAAAACGTCTTTTGTGGCAACAGAAAACTGCCCCTGGAGGAAAAAAATTCTCTGTGGAGAGGTTCATGATGATAACTGTTATACCATGGGCGGGGTGGCCGGGCACAGTGGCCTATTTGGAAATATTGAAGGTGTGACCGCATATACCGGGCTGATTTTAGATATGTGGAAAGGGGCTGCTGCGCACCCAAACATAAAAAAGAAGGACCTCAGGGCCTTTCTCACCAGGCAGGAAACAATACCGGGCAGCACCTGGGCCCTCGGATTTGATACACCAGCTGCAGAAGATTCCAGCAGTGGCCTCCATTTTTCCAAAAAAAGTGTAGGGCACCTTGGATTTACCGGAACATCATTTTGGATAGATCCGGAAAAAGACGTTGCTATCACTTTACTCACTAACCGTGTCCATCCGAGCAGGGAAAACACAAAAATAAAAAAATTCAGACCCTATTTTTATGATAGGGTCATAGAAATACTGTTTTCATTAAACAAATAAAATTTTTTTATGGCAGAGAGTAAAAATTTTGTTTAAATGAATGGGTATTCATTCTGGAATATAAGTTTAAACCGGTGTTTTGTTGGCAGTTGCAGCAGAATTACACCCAGAAAAAGGATTTTGCATTATTTTCCACCGGAACACCCTTTGGAGATGACCACAAAAAAGAAAAGGAGTTAAGTGCACTATGGAAGGAAAAGTAAAGTGGTTTAATGACAAAAAAGGATATGGCTTTATTGAAACAGAAAGTGATGGTGATATTTTTGTTCACTATTCTGGCATTGAAGATACCGGTGGTTTTCGTTCCCTGCAGGAAGGAGAGAAGGTGGATTTTCAAATAGAACAGACACAAAGGGGGCCGCAAGCCGTTCAGGTTAAAAAACAGGCGGACTAAAGTATCATTTGGCAAAAATGCATTATGTAAAAAGCCGGAGGGGACCGTTCTTCTTCAACCCCTACCGGCTTTTTTCTTGCAGAGTTGAGCAGCAGGCTGCTTAAATATCTGCCAGTTTCCCCTTACTCATTCTGTATTTTTTTGGGGCTTTTCCTGCCAGTGCAAGATTGTGGGTTATTAGAATGATGGTCACGCCCTGCGTCTTGTTAATTTCTTCAAGCAGGTGCAAAATTTCAGCCTCTGTTTCCTCGTCCAGATCGCCTGTTGGCTCATCAGCAAGAATGATATCCGGGTTATTTAACAATGCTCTGGCAATTGCCACTCTTCTTTGCTGGCCGCCGGAGAGTTGCGAAGGGTAAGCATCCAGCTTTTCTCCGATCCCGACCATTTCCAAGAGATTCAGAGCGATTTTGTCATTATCTGCTATTTGACCCGGGTTGAATATTCCGGGCAGCAGGACGTTTTCTTTGGCTGTAAGAATGGGCAGCAGGCTTGCAAACTGGAACATAAAACCGATTCTTGTGGCCCTGTATTCAGATAATTTGCTGTCATCAAGGGTGCAGATGTCCACACCCTCAAGCAATACCCTGCCGGCGGTCGGCTTCAGGATGCCGCCGATGATGGAGACCAGGGTGGTTTTTCCGGAACCCGAATGGCCAACAATGGACAGAAAATCCCCTTTATCGATGGAAAGGGATATGTTGTCGACCCCAACAAGTTTTTCATGGTCAACCGTATATGTTTTTGTCAGATTTTCTATGTGGAGAAACGACACGTTATTCCTCTTTAATAACCAGCAAGGGCTCAAGTTTTTTAATGCGGTTAATGGGCATCATGGCACCGGTCACACAGATGCTGGTGCCAACAACAAGCCCCACCAGGGCGATTACAGTTTGCTGGTTGACTGTCAGCCCCGCAGAAATATTTTTCAGCAGGCTGAATGATCCTGCTAGCAGGGCAGAAAGGTAAGTGCCTGCCATTACACCAACTAAAGAGCCCAAAAGTCCCAGGACCAGGACTTCTATAAGGTAGAGTTTGACAATATGTGATTCTTTGGCGCCAAGGGCCCGCATAATTCCAATCTCCTTTGAACGCTCATTGGCAATGGCTGAAAAAATAGCCCAGACTAGAAAAGTTGTCAGGACCGAGGCCAGAACCGTGGTCAGCAGGAAGATTTTGTTGATATCAGCCAGGGTGTTGATAAACTTCTCGCCCATATCACTTCTCGCCACCACATCAACTTCGGGGATTTCGCCCTCCAGCACCCTGCCCACAAAATCAGGGTCATAACCTTTTTTAATCTTGGTGAAAATTATGGATATCTGTCCTTTTTGCAAAGGAGATTTGCCGCTTTCAATGATGTTTTTCAGGTTTTCTTCGGTCATGAACAGGGCATGATCCAGACCGGTGCCGGTTTGTTCAAGCACGCCGACAATTTTAAAACGGTTGTTAAAAATTGTCGCTTCAACATCCAGGAGGCCGAGGCCAAGGTTTTCACTGGTTCCGTAACCTGCTATGGCCTCGCCAAGCTGCAGCGGTCTGCCGAGAGACTTCTGCAGCCAGGGGTTGATAATAAAGTCTGTCGCCGGATTGTAGGCAACAATCCGGGTCGGCATGATATCACAACAGAGGCCGGAAATTGAAGAAAGATAGGTATGGTAGGTCAGAGCTTCAATGCCTTCAATTTTTTTGACCTTATCTATAATGCTTATCGGCATGTAAAAGGAGGTGTTTTTTGACTCGAGCAGAAATTCCTCGGCAAAGCCGCGGGCTCCTACCGGTACAACAACTAAGTCGGCACCCAAACGCTCCGAGGACTTTTTCAGGCTCGAAGCCACGCTGACCGTAAACGAGATGGCAAAAATCAAGAGGGCTACCAGCAGGGCAATGGCGAAGACCAGCACCCCGGTGCGGAATGTTTTCCTCTTCAGGTTTTTGAGGGCAACGGAAAAAAAAGAAATCTGAGCCATGCTGATCGAGTTTGATTTATGGGTATCGGGTCTTCATACAATATAAAAAACGGGCTTCGGAGCAATATAATCCGAAACCCGTTTTATATATCAACTAATAATAAATTTTGCCAGACTAGAAAATATTATTTCCAGTTTCCATCCAGGCCACAGAGAATAGCCTTGCCGATTCCCTCACCCTTGTGGCAGGCAAAGCAGACAGAAGCTGACTTGCCCACGGTTTTTCTGCCTTCAATGTCATAAAGCAGGATAGTGCCGTCAACAGAGTCATTACCCTCAAAGTCCTTGGCTTTTTCGCGCAGGGTCATGATGGCATACTTTCCATCAGGTGTGGGCAGAATGTCATGATTTTCGCCTGGGAGCGGGGTGATCTCGTCGAGCACTTTCAGGGTTTCGGCGTCGATGAGATAGCCGCGGTCAGCACCTGACTGCAGGAGATACTTGCCGTCATTGGTGAAGTACTGCCTGAAGGTGATGGTGCCGCCTTCGGCATCTTTCGGCTTGCCGGTGATCGTTGCTTCGGCCAGCTTCACAGCTTTACCCTCTTCCAGGGCTGCCATGTCAAGATAGATCAGCTTGGTGTTGCCGGTCCATTTGGTGAAGCCCTCAGGCGTGTCATTGACGGTCAAAAGGAATTTTTTCATGTCAGGTGTATTGATGCCATGAGCAAAGGTGGTCTCGCCGGCCTTGATGCCGAGGTCATCGAAAAATACCCGGTGCTTCAGCTGCATGGTTTTTTTGTCATACACATCTATATATCCCTCGTTGGCCATGGAAACAGGGATGTAGGAGGTAGCGGACTGACCGGAGGCGCAGTAATTGGCGCCGGTCCATGCTGCCCTTTCCGGAGCAGGGAAGGCAACGTCAGCTACAACGTCACCGGTTTTAAGGTCGGTTTTTCCAACATGGAGGTTGCCGCCCTTGGCTTCCTTGTCTTTCCAGGTATCCAGTTTATAGGTTGACCAGTACATGGTATTTCTGTCACTGGCATCAATTCTGGCATCATGGGTCGGGTATCCGGCTCCGCCTATGTCTACCATATCAACGCTGTTAACGGTGATGGGCGCTTCTTCGTTATTGGGATCGATTGTGACATCGGCTTTGGAAAAGTGGCCGCCCATACCGGCAACATACAGGGTCCCGGAATAGGTAGGTTTGCCACTCGCTTCTGCTGTAGCTACAGGTGAATAAGAGTTAACGGTGCTGAGAGTAAGGTAGGCACCAGCTACCAGGGACAGAATCCCTACAGTTGATAATACTTTTTTCATGTTTCCCCCCGTTAAAAATTTTGTTAGTTCAGAGAATTATCCTGAAAATTATTTCTAGCACGACCAAAAAAATTACTACAAAAATTTTTTCCTCCTTTTGTTGTATTTTTTTAAACTACCATCTTTTGTGGTCGCAGCAAGATGGTCTTTCAAAAACTCTTCAACAGATTGTAAAAAGAAGTTAGGTAAAATTAGATACCACAGTGTGGTATTCTAGTCAAGAAAAAAATTTACCCGCAAAAACTTTTCTAAGTTCTTAAAATAAATATATAAATTTAAGTCTTGCCTGTAAGTATTTTTGTTTTGAACCCAAGATTTTTAACTTTTTTTATAATGGTTTTGAGCTCAATTTCAGCAGGGTCATAGGTAATGGAAAAAATTCCATCCTTAAAATTGACTGAAGCATCTTCAATTCCATCCATATCAAGCATGATGTTTTCCATATCCATGGCACAGCCGGTACAGACAATGCCCTCAACAGCAAACTTTATCTCAGCCATTATTTGTTCCTTTGATATCTCCTTGATAAAATAATATGCAAAGGACAGATTTATTGTGTATCAACTTTTTTTGTCAAGGTGCTAAATAAAAATCAAAAATACAATAGATGTCGGGTGGGTATCGGTAGATGTAGGCCCTGGAAGAGCAATGTAAAATGCTCGAGTTTATAATAACATAATAGTATGATATTAAAGCAAATTAAAGCACAGCCCAGAATGGCATGAAAAGCAACAGAGAAAAAAATGTGGAGCAGCAGGTTTTCATTTTCATCCTGAGCCTTGCCACCCCCTTTGCACTTTATTTAAACAGGCACCTTGATGACAACAGGCTTACCAGCTGGAACTGGGTATTTGATTTTGCTGCCCCATTCCGTATAGGCCCCATGTTGATCATGGCATTAATTTTTGCCTGGTTACTCAGCCTTGCTTCCCTTTATGAAAGAAGCAAACCCCTTGTTCTTTTTATGGCCGCTTTTGCTATGGCTTCAGCCTTTTGGTCTGGACCTGAAGTTATTGTGGATGCATCACGATATTTTACCCAGGCAAAGCAGCTCAGTGTGTACGGGATTGGCTATTTTGCAGAACAGTGGGGGCGGGAAATTTTTGCCTGGACGGATCTGCCGCTGGTCCCCTTCCTGTATGGCCTCATTTTTAAATTTTTGGGCGAGCAAAGAATTTTCATCCAGATTCTTAATACCTTCTTTTATGCAGCAACCGTTGTTCTGACCTACCAGCTGGGAAAAATCCTGTGGGACGAAGATATGGGATTCCGGTCAGGCTTGCTGCTTCTTGGCTTTCCGTACCTGTATACCCAGGTTCCACTCATGCTGACAGATGTTCCGACCATGTTTTTTTTCATGCTTGCGGTTGTTGCCAGTGTTGTTGCCTTAAAAAAGGGGGGCATAGGCCGCATAATGCTGGCCAGCGTTTCATTATTCCTGGTTTTTTATGTAAAATATTCAACCTGGCTGCTGCTTACGATTATACCGGTAATTTATGCTTACTTCATTTGGCTAAATCCGACCCAGGTGTTACGGCGGGGGGTGGTCCTGGCCCTGCTGACCCTGATTATGACAGGGGCCTTTTTTCTTTATTTTAATGAGATTCTGGTGCCGCAGCTTGGCTTTCTGTTAGAGTACCAGAAACCTGGACTTAATAGCTGGGGGGAGAGCTACATTTCCACTTTTTTATTCCAGGGCCATCCTTTTATAACAGCCGCAGCTCTTTTTGCACTTTTTGCCGCAGCCAGAAAGATGGATATACGATTTATAATCGTCAGCTTCCTCATCTTTCTTTTTCTTTTTCTGCAGGTAAAACGAATACGTTATACAGTGCCGGTTTTCCCCATGTTTGCCCTGATGGCAGGCTACGGCATAGGGGAAATACAAAATAACAAACTGATAAAACAGATAATATTTTCTGTTGTCGGCACATCGTTTGTCTTAGCCTATATTGGCTTTCTGCCTTTTCTTAAAACGTTGGGAGTCCAGAACCTTCAGGCTGCTGGGCACTATGTAAATGTTATCCCGGGTACCAATGTTGAAGTCGCAAGTTTGGCCGGGGACAATGCAGCGGTAAATCCTGCTACGCCTGTAGCTGTTTTGGACATTTATGTCCAGAAAACGCTGGTATATGAGCAGGAGCCTATAAAGGCGGAGGTGTTAAAACGGGTCAAAGCCGCGCCCCTCCGTTTCACCTGGGAATTAATTTTACCGGGATATTATGCCCCCAATCCAGCCACAAAAAACATAGACGCTCTGGTCATAATTTCAGACGATCCTGCGCGCAGCCTGCCGCAGGACCTTGAAAAGAAAAGAGCACTCTATCCATTTCAAATGACATTTGATCAGAGCTCCAATATTTTTCAGCACCAAACTTTTATTACCGTGTACCACAAATGACAGGTTCCTGTCCTATCGGTATTTTCACCTAATTCCTGCATGAGCCCAGGAAAAATTCATAAAAATAAAGGGTTTTGGGCGTGCAGCGACCATGAACCTTTTTTCTTGACATTTGCCATACTACAAATTATACACTCCAATTTATAAAAATGAGTGAGGGTTCATTTTTTTAGATGCTGAAAACTGCCTGCACCTTGGAAATATTCTGCGATGGATTTTCAGGCAGTTTAAGCGCAAAAGCAAAGGGTATGAGTAAGAACAGCAACGGTTAATTTATTCATTGAGATCTTGCATTGTCAGTTCAAAATGCACCACAGTTTAATGATTTAACCACAGGGAGGGAGTATGGAAGATCAAGAGAAAAAGAATATACGCAAGGCATACATAGTTATAGGGGTAATGCTCCTCATCAGTCTCCTGTATGCAAGTGCAAGTGCAAATTACATGTACTTGAATGTGTATATCTGGTTTGGGCTCGCTTACGGCATGATG
>Ga0209536_100002968_pt1 | contig 27487 bp, 25 predicted proteins | sample DeeMarSeWOR28_12_FD_187461 | JGI IMG/M metagenome (GOLD analysis project Ga0209536, IMG submission 187461) | Marine sediment microbial communities from White Oak River estuary, North Carolina - WOR-2-8_12 (SPAdes) (version 2) | ecosystem: Environmental > Aquatic > Marine > Intertidal zone >... | reverse complement strand
CTATGAAGGCCGCCGGTACAGAGCGCCAGATTTTGGGCAAGGTTGTGCTTGCCACCGTCGAAGGTGATATTCACGAGATCGGCAAGTCACTGGTCGGGACGATGCTGACATCTTCAGGTTTCGAGGTCTATGATATGGGCGTGGATGTTTCCACAGCCGACATCCTGGCCAAAGCCGAAGAAGTGGGCGCGGACATCGTCGGCCTGAGCGCCTTGCTGACCACCACGATGGTCAAGCAGAAGGAAGTCATCGATGAGGTGGCCAAACGCGGGATGAAGGTCAAGGTGATGGTGGGCGGTGCCCCGGTCACGAAGGAATGGGTACACAAGATCGAAGCGGATGGTTACTCGGAAGACGCCATTGGTGCGGTCAATGTAGCTAAAGAGTTGGTGGGAGTGTAATTACATGAAAACTGAACTGACAAGCAAAACAAATAAAGCAGTCATTGATACCGAAGGCCCGTTTGTGGTCATCGGCGAGAAGATCAACCCAACTGGGCGCAAAAAACTGGCCGCCGCCTTGCAAGAAGGCAACCTGGATTACGTCCGCGACCTGGCAGATAAGCAAGTCGCTTCCGGAGCGGACCTGCTGGACGTAAACGTCGGCGTGCCAGGTATTGACGATGTAGCCATGCTGTCACAGGTGGTGAAACTGCTGACAGATGAATATGACATCCCACTGTGCCTGGATTCGCCTAACCCGAAGGCGCTGGCCGCTGCCCTGCCCCTGTGTTCAGGGAAAACCCTGGTTAACTCCGTCAATGGCGAGGAAAAATCCCTGGAAGCGGTGCTGCCGCTCGTTAAGGAACATGGTTCGGCTGTCATTGGCCTGACGATGGACGATGATGGCATTCCCAAAGATGCGGAAGGCCGCCTGGCGATTGCCGAGAAGATCATCGAGCGCGCTGCCAAGCTGGGCATCCCGGCCGATGACATTGTGATTGACCCGCTTGTACTGACCGTTGGAGCAGACCAGAAGGCATCATCCGTCACGTTACAGACCATCGAAATGGTACGCCGCGAGTTTGGGGTGAACGTCAACCTTGGCGCCAGCAACGTATCCTTTGGCTTGCCGGAGCGGGATGTGATCAATGTCGCATTCTTATCTATGGCAATTTACGCCGGAGCAACCTGCGCGATCACAGACCCGATGAAGTACACGCTGCACATCCGCGCGACTGACCTGCTACGCGGACGAGATTCAAATTCAATGCGATATTTGAAGTATTATCGGAAGCAGTCGAAATAAGCAACGTAGATTTTGGATTACATAAAATACGCAGTACGTATTTTGGATGCGTACTGCGTATCCATTTAAACAGCCATTGACACCCCTCCCATTTACCAGTATAAGCACGCCATGAACTGGCTCAAAACTATCTCAGGGCTAATCCTGGCGCTTGCATTGACGGCTTGCAGCGGTATACCTATTGCCATTGGATCGACTCCCACACCAACTGCTACATACACGCCTGAAGCGCCTCCCACACCGACCGGGACTGCTACTCTACCACCTGCGCCCCCTATCACGCCGCTAACGCGCATCCAGAGCGGTGAACAAGCCTTGTTTTATGGGGATTACGATACGGCTCGCACGGAGTTTGAATCTGCGTATCGAGACGGAGACAGCCCACAGGTCCGAGCAGCTGCGCTGTGGGGATTGGGGCGCACAGAATACGCAGACAGACGCCCTGGCACAGCCCTGACGCATCTCCAGCAAATTGTCACTGAATTTCCCGATTCGGCCTTTATCCCTTATGCAAATTTCCTGATGGGAAAGGCAAACTACGAACTGGAGCGTTTCCCTGAAGCTGCGGCCAACTATAGCGTTTATCTGGAATTGCGCCCGGGTGTTTTAGATGCATACGGTCAGGAGCTGCGTGGCGATGCCTTGTTCGATAATGGCAATTACGCCGAGGCGCTGGAAGCTTATAGCGCGTCCATGGCTGCCCCACGGATTGATGATCCCCTTGTGCTGGAAATCAAGACCGCCCAAACACGCATCGAGATCGGCGACTACGCCACAGCTATTTCAACATACGATGCCATTTTTGATCGCACCAGCAATGATTATGTTAAAGCTCAAATGGACTACCTGGCAGGGCTGGCCCACCAGGAAGTTGATCAAGACGAACAAGCAAACGAAAGGTTCCTACACACCGTCGAGAATTATCCACTTTCCTACTATTCTTATCTGGCGCTGGTTCAACTGGTGGGCGCAGAATATCCGGTCAGCGAGCTGGATCGCGGGCTGGTGGATTACTTCGCCGGTCAATATCCTGAAGCACTTGCAGCGCTCGACCGTCATATTGACGCCGGCTTTGACACTGACGGTACAGCCCGTTACTATCGTGCCCTCACACAGCGAGAATTACAGAACTACGAAGCTGCTCTCCAGGGGTTATCAAATTTCATTGATAACTATCCCGAACATCCCAGGTGGGCCGAGGCCTGGAGTGACAAAGCCTACACGCAATGGTTTTACGTTGGAGATTACCTGAATGGGGCACAGACCTACCTGGACTTTGTGGACGCGGCTCCGACTCAACCCGAAGCTGTGGACTACCTAATGAGTGCTGCCCGCATCCTGGAGCGGAACGACCGCCTTGAAGAAGCGGCATTGGTCTGGCAACGCGTGGCAGATGAATATCCTGATAGTGCCCAGACATCGCAGGCGCTGTTCCTGGCTGGCATTGTACAATACCGCCGGGGTGATTATCATATGGCATTACCTATCTTCCAGCGCAGCTTGCTGCTATCCACTCAGAAAGAAGAACAGGCACGCGCTTACCTGTGGGTAGGAAAAACTCAGCAGCAATTGGGAGATGAAAGCGCAAAACAGGCTGCCTGGCAGCAAGCCCAGGCGATCGACCCGAGCGGCTACTATAGCGAACGAGCACGTGACTTGTTAACAGGTCGTGCCCCCTTCGAGCCGCCATCTACGTACAACATTGAAATCGACCTGGATGCAGAACGTGCGGATGCCGCAGCCTGGATACGCGTCACCTTTGGGCTGCCAGCCGATACCGACCTGGAAGGACTTGGCCCATTGGCGGGCGATCTGCGCATCGTGCGCGGAACCGAATTCTGGGAATTGGGTCTCTATGAGGAGGCCCGGGCAGAGTTCGAAGATCTACGCGAATTCGTCAGCGCCAGCCCTGAAAACAGCTTCCGGTTGGCAAATTATCTCCTCAACTTGGGGCTCTACCGTCCGGCCATCTTTGCCTCCCGGCAGGTGCTGACACTGGCGGGGCTGGATGACCAAATTGCTTCGTTGAGCGCACCGCCATATTTCAACCACGTTCGCTATGGAACCTATTATGATGATTTGATTGTCACCAATGCAGAAGAGCACGGCTTACATCCACTGTTTCTATTCAGTGTGGTACGGCAGGAGAGCTTATTTGAAGGCTTCGTCCGCTCCAATGCGGGTGCACGCGGATTGATGCAGATCATCCCCAGTACCGGCGCAAGTATCGCTAAATCAATTGGTTGGCCTGTGGCTTTTGACCCTGAAGATTTATATCGCCCGTATGTCAGTATGAAGTTGGGTGCGACATACATGGCAACTAACCAAAAATTACTTGATGATGACCTGTATGCTGCTCTGGCAGCTTACAATGCCGGGCCGGGCAACGCATCTGTTTGGAAAGAACTAGCAGGAGACGATCAAGATCTGTTGCTGGAAATCATCCGCTTTCAGGAAACACGCGATTATATTCGTTATATCTACGAGATTTACACGATCTATCAGAACTTATATAGCCCTATGAATTAACGCAAGAAACCCGGTTTTTGGCAAAACCGGGTTTCAAATAAGTACGCGCAATTTATTCAATATTTTCTACTATCTTTTTATGAAGCGTCTCGGCATCCATGTCCAGAACCGAGATCAACTTGTCCCTACCTGTACTCCCGGCCACAATTTCGATGCGCGATTTTGGTACATCCAACACGTCCGATAAGAATTTGACCAGTTCATCGTTGGCCTGTCCTTCCGTGGGCGCAGCAGTAACGCGAACTTTGATCGTACCATCATTCAATGCACCGACAATCTGGTTCTTACTTGCACGTGTTGTCAAACGCACTGCAATTGCCGCACCTTTTTTTCCATCATGGAGTTTGTAATTTCGTTGCATCATGGCTACCTCAACTCAGGGTGATTAGAAATCGGATCAAAGCAGAAGACAAAATTTGTACAAGAATTATTAAAATCAAGGGGCTAAAATCAAACATTCCTACCAGGGGTACCACCCTGCGAATGGGTGCTAGCAAAGGCTCTACCAGGTTGTCGATCGTTCGTCTTACGGGGTGATAGGGATCCACGAAATAGGAAAGAATTATCTTAACAATCACCAACAGGACGAGAAACTGGGCAAGGATGTTGATTAAGGTTACCAAAACAGAAATCATTTGACTCCTAACGAACAGGGCGGGACCCGACAATTGCTGTCCCAATGCGGACGAGGGTTGCACCTTCCTGGACAGCGACTTCGTAATCGGCGCTGGTACCCATCGAGAGTTCGCGCCAGTCAGCCTGGGGATAACGAACGGCCAGATGGTCGCGCAGCAGACGCAGGGTCCGGAAATAGATACGCGCATCTTCGGGATCTGTTTCCAGCGGAGGCATGGTCATCAATCCGCAGATTTCGAGATTCGCCAATCCCAAAATCGTCTCGATGACAGGGTAGAGCGCAGGCCGGTCGGTTTCGCGGGCAGCAGGCCAGCCAAATTTACTTTCTTCGCCTCCAACGTTGAATTCTAGCATAACCGGTAGGATGCGTCCGGCTTCCTCAGCCATGCGGTTGAGACGATTCGCCAGCTTCACGCTGTCCAGGGATTGTAAAAGGTCAAAATGTTCGATCACCAGACGCGCCTTGCGGCTTTGCACGTGACCGATCATATGCCATTCTACCCCACTTTCAGGGCCGAAAGATGATATTTTTGTTACACTTTCTTCAGGGTAATTCTCGCCAAAAAGGCGCACTCCCGCCTGGAAAGTCGCCTGCACCACTTCGAGCGGCTGCGCTTTGGTGACGACCACCAGCCGCACAGACTCGGGATCACGTCCGCTAGCTTGCGCGGCGGCAGCTATTTTATCTAGTGCGTTTTCGTAGCGTTCACGGATCTGTGCAACGAGTGTTTCCATCCCCACTATTTTACACGATGATGAAGTGAGCCTATTGGTTCATGGCAAGCAACGCGCCAAAACGACCGGTCTTGCCTTTCTCGGCGCGGTGCGAGAACCAGTCATCGGTGTGGCAGGCGGTGCAAATATCTGTAGTCTCGATCTGTTTCACCCCTGCATTTTGCAGCAAAATCTGGTTGGCCTTCCACAGGTCGAAATGAATACTATTCCCATGTGCTACGAGCAAGGGATCGGCATCCTCACCGAAGGCATCCTTTACCCGCGCAATCACATCCTCACCAATTTCATAATGATCCGGGCCAATCGATGGGCCAACAGCAGCCAGGATATCCGCTGGATTCGAACCATAGCGTTCCTGCATCGCCCCTACCGCAGCACGCGCAGCACCGCGCACCGTTCCTAACCAGCCAGAATGGACCAACCCCAAAACTTGCTTTTCCTGATCATAGAGCAAAATGGGCGTGCAATCCGCAAAGCGCATAAAGAGCGTCACCTGGGGATTGTCAGTTAGCATAATGTCAGCTTTTTGATACTCTGTGTCAAGCGGACGCGGCGCATCTGCATAGACCACATCCGCGCTGTGCACCTGCCAGACATCATGAATGGACTCGGGCACACGTCCCAACGCCCAAAACGAGCGAATACGATTCTCGCGCACGTGGGTGATATCATCGCCGATCGAACCGCCAACGTTGAGCGAATCCCAGGGGCGCGGACTGACACCACCCTGACGTGTAAAGATTGCCTGAGTGATGTTTTTGGGAAATATATCAAATGTATAGTAACGCAGACCATTCTGTTGGGAAAAAGGCATATCGTTTATTCCGCTGCTGCTTTTACGCTCGCAAATTTCTTTATAAAAAACTGCCGGGTTTCCACCATGGACTCTTCGATGTTGGGATATGCAAACCAGGCTGTGAAGAAGCCGAACATGGAACCGGTCAATACGCGTAAGAAAGGCGTGCTCTCACGATACGGCAAATATGTCGCCAGGGAGTGCCAATCAAACTGACTGAACAATTGCGAAAAACCGTCCAGACCAACCGGGCCAAGCCCGAAAACAATCCAGAAAATCCAATGCAACTGGGGAAAGCGGCGGCCTGTCAGACCGAAGAGCAGGCCAAAAAGGAGAATGGAAGCGTATATTGCTACATCTCGCTCACAAAGCGCGACTTTATATCCTACCGTTTCATTGCCAATGTAATGGCGAGCCTCCAGACGGGAATAGTCATTGGGGTCATGCAAATGATAGATACCTGTGGCTGTCTCAAAGTCGAGCACATGATCGATCCCCGCTTCAGTCAACGGATAATAGGCCTGCTCCCCATATAAAAAGAACGACCTGAACCCAAACTGATGACAGAGCGGACTATAAATCGTATAGATCATCCTGGCCGGGGCGGTTGTGCCGCTTTTCATCAAGACCGGAGCCAAAAAAGGTAAACCAACATACAGCAGTATAATCAAATTCAAGACTGCCAGATAATGTTTGGAAATCCAGTGCATGGCTTTGTCGGCTCGACTGATTTTTTTACCGCGCCGAACACGCGCCTCATAAATCTCCCCACCGATCTCTTCCAATTGATTACGCCGGTCGCTAGCTGCGCCCAAGGTCATCATTAACTTTTGTCTATTAAAAGGGGCTTTTAGCCGGTACGGGCCAACTTCAATCACTGGAATATCGACCAGATAAGTGCGCTGCAGGTCAGGATCTGAATCGATATCCACTTCTACCAACCTGTGCGGATATTGCTCCTGCAATGACTCCAAATCCGCTTTGGCCTGTTCGCACAGGTGGCAATCTTCGCGCATATATAAAGTAACAGTAAGCATCAATTACCTAAGAATATTGTCATTCTGAACGAACTTAGTGAGTGACACTCGCTCCGCACAGCGTTTGGTGCAGTACAGGTGAGAATCCCCACGCAGAGCGCGGGAGACCCTTCGCTCCGGTCACCATTCGTGCCGCGAGTACGCCGGTGTGAGACGGCAGGGTGACATGAAATTAGCGTTTTTTTAGAGACCAAAATCAACCCAAAAACCAAATTGCGCCAGTTTTTCAAAAGTACCTGCAAAGAGCATAATGCCGATAACAACCAACACAACACCCATGGCGATTTCCACATAACGCATAACCTTACCATATTTACGCAGGGTGGTGGTCACCCAGCCCACACCCAGGGCTGCGATCAGGAACGGGATTGCCAGACCGGCTGAATAAGCCGTGAGCAAGGACGCACCCTGCGAAACGGAACCGCCGTTCAGGGCCAACGTCAGGATAGCACCGAGTACGGGTCCTACGCAGGGAGACCAGCCTGCAGAGAAGAATACACCCAGCAATCCGGAAGAAAGATAACCCCATTTCGGATCAGGCAGTTCCTGTACACGGGTATCATATTCCAAAAACGGGATGCGGAACACGCCGATCATGTGCAGGCCGAAGATGATCACCACTACCCCGCCAACCTTGGCAAGGATGAAGCGCAAGTCATATAACAGGCTGCCGAATGCGGATGTGGCAACGCCCAGCATGATAAAGACAATGCTAAAGCCCAGCACAAACGCCAGACCATGCGTAAAAGTCACCCAGCGGTTGCCGCCTTCAGAAACTTCTCCCCCGGCCGCGCGCCCTCCCAAATAGCCGACATAGGCTGGCACCAGAGAGAAAACGCACGGGGAAAGGAAAGATGCCAGACCCGCTAAAAATGACAGTCCAAGGGTTACATTCGTAAAATCCATTCGTTCTTGCCTTTCTTACAAAGTAGGTTCTTTAACAATGACCGTAGTGCCGACATTCGGCCATTCCATCTTGATTTCGGTTTGTTCGAGCGAGACATAAGGCGTTGTCCAACGGTAAATCCACTTGGCATCTTCGGGCGGAACGTTCAAACACCCATGCGAACGAGGCGTTCCAAAATAATTGTGCCAGAAGGCTGCATGAATCGCTATTCCATCACCACTGATAAAGGTCGGCCAGGAGACAGCAGACGTGTCATACCCGGCGCCATTTTCCGTGGAGCTTGCAGACATATTAATTGAATACATTTTTCGCCAGGTGTACATCGTTCCGATCGGGGTGGCGAACTCTCCCGCGCCACTGGACATTTTGCAGAAGTGTACTTCCGTGTTGCCTTCAAAGCATGAAATCGTCTGATAGAACACATCTACGACGATCACTTTTTGAGCAGGATCAACATCCGGGCTGATAGGAGCGACTTCCTCTTCAGTAAACACGTGAAAGGCAGCTCCATCCCCCCAGAAAATATCGCCATAGCCATAGCCATGACCGAAATCCTCGTTCCAACGGTACATCACGCGCCCGGTTTCATCTGTGCGTACCTGATCAATCCAGACCACCTGGCTGTAATACAGGCGCGGCATCTGGCCTAACCCCATCCAATACCCGAAACTCGGGGAGCGAACAGGCGGATTCTCAAGAATTAACTCCACGTATGGAACGGTCACTTCCGCCCAGAAGCCTACTTTCCCTTCGGGCATAGCAGTTATCGGCGTGTTGGGCACATTGCGAATCGGCTGCACAAATGGAGCGTATATATATCCTTGTGGTGTTTCTACCCAGGTTTTGCTGATACCGCCGAAATAATTCGTCCCAACCACTTCACGCAGCCACTCAACAATTCCATCTTCGGGAACACTTCCAACCGCAGCTGCGTTTTCACTTGGCTTTGCTTTGAGATCAGTGGAATAAAAATTCGGAAAAACGCTCACCCTTCCCAGGCGCTCTCCAGCGGGGAATTGTATTTTTGGTAGCTGGTATAGAGCCAATCGCTCAAAGGGATCGATAGCCAACGCCCCCAGCCCCATACCAGTCAATTTTAGAAAATCTCGACGAGAAATCGCTCGTTTCATTCTATGCTTCCTGTACATCATTTCAGGTAAGGATAATCTCAATCATTCGCAGCGTCAACGCATCTATGAGTAAGTGTTAATTTAGAGCAGACCATACCCGACCATCTTACGCCTTTTCCTAGAAGGCTTAATCTTTTGTTAAGGGCTAATTGTAAAAAAGGTTTCCAACCCCCGCAAGCAATCCGCGCTGACTTTGTGCCCCACCTCGGCCTCGCAAAATGTCACTTGTGCACCGGCTTGTTTTAGCAATCCAACAGATTGCTGTGCGCGTTCCAGTGGAACCAGATCATCCTGCGTGCCATGCGCAACAAAAAAGGGTTTATCGTTCAGTACCCGCTGCATGATCAAGTCGTCTGTTCCTCCGGGCATGAAGCCAGCCAGCACTGCTGCTTTGCGAATACGTTGCGGATAAAGCAAAGCCAACACATTGGTCAGCGCGCCGCCCTGGCTGAAACCGGCCACATTGAATTGAGACGCATCCACACCGATCGAAGCGGACAGATCGTCCACCAGGCGGATCAAACTGTCGGCGGCAGGTTTAAGGTCAGATAACGTGGGCAGACCCCAGGTTCCTGGATGAAGCTTGCGCCAGGAGTAGCCGCCACCATCTGCCGGGTGCGGCGCGCGCGGGGAAGCGATCCAAATGTTTTCTGGGAATTTGTGAGCGAACACCCACATGGAATTTTCGTCGCCGGTCCAGCCATGCAACAAGAGTAAAAATCGGGCTGGCTCCTGCGCGGCATGACGCACGCGCATGGTCCAGCCATTGTAAGTCATCTGGTGGGTATCAGTCTCCGGCACGTTTCACAATCCAATCGGTAATGAATAAAAACAAGAGAATGAGCACAACCGGGAACAGAGCACCCAGCAGGCAAAAGAAGCCGAGGGTAGCCGCCCCTGGCCCGTAGATAAGATAAATCAATCCTATACCGACCACAAAGAGCAGGAAAAATGCGCCCACCCCCAGGCGGACGTTGGTCTTGCGGGCATATTCACGCAAATTGCGACTCATATATTGCCTCCAAATAGACTGCGACGCAGACGGCTCGTCCACGAGGATATCTTCCTGAGCTCCGGCAGGACGGCTTCTACTGCTTCATTACCGCGCCGCGCCACTTCCCGGACGTCAACCTGCTCCAGCAATCCGATATCAGCCACATCCGGACGAATGATGACATCCGGTTTATCGACCACCAAGCGATATTCAGCAACTGCACGGCTGCCAATATCCACCGAACGCATGAAAACGTCAAAGGCCTGTGCGATGCGGATGTGCGCCAAACGGTCCAGAATCGGTTTCGGCACATTGTCAGGGACAGGGATACCCGTGGCAGGCTCTTCTCCGATTGGTGTATGCAACGTGACAGCAAACACCGGCAAGGATGGCGCCAGTGCGCGCGCGACCGAGACAGGCACCGGGTTGAGCACACCGCCATCTATCAAATTCCAATCCTGCCAGTAGTGCGTGGGGAAGATTCCGGGAACCGCGATGGTAGCCAACAGAGCATCTTTCACTCGGCCTTCATCCAGCGTGACTTCGCGACTATGGTTAAGATCAACAGCAGTAACAGCACAGGGTATCTTCAAATCCGCAAAGGTGCGGTCAGAAAGCACCTCATCCAGCCACTTGCGCACACCGGCCAACCCTAACAGAGACGGACCTTCTGCCAGCGAACGGCCGTACAGGCGTGTCTGGTCTACTTTTGCAAAGATATCTTCAATTTCAGCAGGGGTATATCCCGCCGCATACATGACGGCCACAATGCCCCCAAAGCTGGTGCCGGCCACCGCGCGGATCTTGAAGCCTTCTTTTTCCAAACGGCGCAAGACGCCGATGTGGGAATTTCCCTTGGCGCCCCCACCACCAAGAGCGAGTGTGATGTCCATAGGAAACGATTATACCTAACTGCGGAACCAGCTACTCAAGGCTTTGATGAGGGTATCTATATCATCTTCGGTGTTATACCCCTGAATAGAGACACGAATCAAATTGCGTCCGTTCCACTCCATCAGCGGCACTTCGATGTGATGCTCATCATAGAGATATGTTTTTAGCGCCGTGATATCGGTTTCAACCGGGAGTTGGGCAGAAATCATTTGGGCAAACCACGTATCATCGGCATATAGCGAGGACAAACTGGTTAATTCACGGATGCGTGCTTCAACATCAACCGCCAGATCGTGGCAGGCAGCACGCACATTATCCCAATCATGCTCCTCCTGAAATTGGATCGCTGCTGGGGCAGACAAAAACGCAGCAATGTCACGTGTCCCCCACCACTCGTGGTGGTCTACAAACCGAGAAGGGCCTGGCTTTTCTGACTGATATCCCCACGAAACAACCAACGGTTCCAGTAAATCCTGTTTCTCAGGCCTTGCATAGAGAAAACCTGCCCCTTTTGGAGCACACAACCATTTGTGTAAATTGCCGGTATAGAAATCCGCGCCAAGTTCTTCGAGATTGAGATGGATTTGACCCGGCGCATGCGCGCCATCTACAACAGTCAAGATGCCCTGCTCTCTAGCACGGTGGCAGACCTCTGCAATGGGAAAAGTAATCGCTGTTGGGCTGGTGATGTGACTGAGAAAGATAACTTTTGTGCGTGATGTTACACCCAACCATAATTGCTCAACGAAATCATCCGGCGTGTAAACAGGAATTGGGATAGATTGTTTTATATAGTTAAAACCCCGTTTATTAGCCAGGAATTTCCACGTACGATCACAGGCGCCATATTCATGGTCTGTGGTCAGCACTTCATCGCCCGGGCCAAATTCCAGGGAGCGTGCCACGATGTTGACACCCACCGTCGCATTGGTGATATAAACCAGGTCATCACGGTGTGTGCCAAAATATTCTGCCAGTACAGCGCGGGATGCGGCCATGCGTTCCGCAAAACGGCGGTCGAGGAATTCAACCGGTTGGCGCTCCAGTTTGCGCTGCCAGCGCTGGTATTCTTCGAATACAGATTTGGGCGTGGCACCAAACGAACCGTGGTTCAGAAAAGTAATATTGGGGTCGAGGAGGAAATGTTGATTGAAATTGTTCATGCTCCAAATAGTAATACCAAATTGTTAGTTTTCAAATAGAAAAAGAACAATTGTGGTAATATCGCAGCGTGGAAAACGTTAAGGTTGTCGCCACCAATCGCAAGGCGAAATTCGAATATTTTCTAATAGAAACCTTTGAAGCCGGGATATCCTTACAGGGCAGCGAGATCAAGTCCATCCGCGCCGGGCAGGTCAGCTTGAAGGAGGCCTATGTGCAGACCGATGGGGCAGAAGCCTGGCTGCACAATGCTCATATTGCGCCCTATGAACCGGCCAATCGATTCAACCATGATCCGGTCCGCCCGCGGCGCCTGCTGCTTCACAAGCGGGAAATTCGCCAACTCTGGGATGCCGTCCGGCAAAAAGGCATGACCATCATTCCCACACGCGTCTATCTCAAAGCCGGTCGCGCCAAGGTCGAAATTGCGCTGGCTCGTGGCAAGAAATCTTATGATAAACGTGAAGCCATTAAAAAACGAGACCAGGCGCGTGAAAGTGGGAGAGAGATGCGCGTTCGTTAAACAAGAGAGTCGCTATGCCCCCCTCCACCATTGGCGGAATCAACCGCCTCCCCGAAGAAGAAAAACGGGCGATATACAGCCGGGTGATTCCATGTGAGCTACTGGACCGTTTCAACTTGCCTGCACTCAACTCGATCCGCCTGCAATCCATGCTGAAATTTGACTTTGAACCCGGTTCCACCGATGTGGAAATGTCGTTGTTTCACGAACTTCGATTCCCGGATCCCATTCTATATGGACATCTGACAGACACGATGAACGGGCAAATCCACGTTCTGCTCTACATCCTGAACGATCCGGACTCTCCGCGCTTCGATGTTGACCGAATGCCTGATGGCCGCAAAACGAGATTCGGCACGTTGAGGCGGAATCTCGAGGCCGAGAAAGAGGCTCTCGAGGCCGGGCTGGCTCCGGGTCAGGTACGAAGCGGTCTGCGCATGCTGTCTGAAGCGATTCTTTCCTTTGAGAAGTTTATTGAGAGTCTGGGGCATGACATATATTTCGTCGAGCCTCTTTACTATCACAACGCAGTCATCTTCGAACGCTATGGGCTGACTTATCAGATGGGACGTCGCCGCATGGAAAGTTATCATGCAGGTTTCTCGGAGGGTGGCGAAATTTTACCTTTGCTGGATGGAAGCACCTTCCGCAAACCGGAGGCAACCAACAGCATCCGCCTACGCTCGTGGGCTATTCACGATGGCATTCTAGGAGAACCATTTACAAATGTGACCATGTACAAAAGAGTGGGCAAATCTGCAGGGGTTAACACCACACCCGGTTGTGATTGGTAAAGATGAAAAATAGACTGCCCGCGGGCAGTCTATTTGAATGGAATTCTGACATTTTTGCAGCGCGATTGATCAAGAACCCTGAGAATCGCGCAACTCTTTCAACCCTGCTCGCGTGTATATCCAATGCCCAGCTTCTTGCTCTTCCCGGACAAGTGTCTGGGCAAAATTAATATCATCCAGAATCTCTTGAACGCTTTCATAACCATTATCACACATCACTATGCCCACTTGCGCTCGCAACCCATTTTCCAATTCGTGATGCTCCAAGAATTCATTTAACCCTTTTCCCACCCGATTTGCAATTACGGCAGGTATGTCTTCATTAGGGAACTCTTCAAACATAGTCAGGAAATAACCATCTCCTGACCACGCCATGGTATCTGTTGGCCGTAAAAGGTTTCTAAATTTGTCTGCCATTTTTCGTAATAAAGCATTCAAAATATCATCACCCAATTTATTTTGTAACTCTTCAAATGGATGCAAATCTGCAAACAGCACTCCAAAGCTTTCCAGTTCCATTCGTCTGACACGTTCCAGCGCAAATACCAGCCGCATCGAGAAATAGGATATTGTATGGAGGTGGGTCACATCATCATAGGGTGAATCCTGCGTTGTATCCTTTGTAGCTTGCAACTTCTGAATCAAACTGGTCAGATCATGTATATCAACTGGCTTGAGCAGAAACAGATCAGGCTTCACCGGTAAACTGTTTGCATAATAGGCGTAGGCAGTAACAACCACCACAGGGATAGTTTTCATTCTTTCATCAGCGCGCATACGCTTTAAGATTTCCACCCCGGACATATTGGGTAATTGCAGATCCAGCAAAACAATATCTGGGCTCACAGAGGCAAGACGATCCATAGCCTCCTTGCCATCTAAAATGCTCTCAGAACGGTATCCAGCCAAATCAAGAACATGTCGAAAAAGAGTTGCAACATCTCGATCATCTTCAATAAGTAAAGCAAATGGTTTATCCATAAATATCACCCTTTATAACACCCTCAACAATGTGTATTCAAATCATATTCTATGATTATACCTTACCAAAAAGGATGGGAAATCCATCTAATGTCATATGCGCCCAAAGGTAGAAATTCACGCGTCACTTACGCAACAGTTACCAACAATCAGCGACAGATCAAGATGGGACACTCAGCACGCCGCAGCAAAAAGTTCACCAGGCTGCCAATAATGACTTCCTTCCAGGCCGATCCGCTATAGCTTCCCATTAAAATCAGATCGATATCGCGCTCCTTATTAACATCCAGAATGGCATCCATGGAGCCTTTGAGCATGAGGTATTCGGCTTTAATTTCATGCAAATCAAGATAAGCGCGAGCATAATCCTGCACAGACGGGAAAATACTCTCATCACTTGATAGTGTTACGATCGTCAGCTCAGTTTTCCATTTTTCAGCCAGATAAGCTGCCACAAAGAGCGCTTCTTTTGACTTGGGACTGCCATCAAAAGCAACGAGTGCCTTGTCCATAGGGCCCACTCGACCTGGCACAGTCAAGATAGGACGAGCAGAGCGCCAGATGATCGAGCGCAGGCCGGAGCCCAGGCTGGAAAGACCAGGCTCAGGAGGGTGTGAAACGTTGAGTATGATCAGATCGGTCAACAAGGCCCGTTTGGAAACCTGATCAGGAACAACCCCTCTTTCAATGGTCAGGCTTCCCTGCAGGTTAACTTCCTGACAACGCTTGTTGAATTGTGCCTGGATTGCGAGTGCTTCGGGGTTTGTCAGGTCCGCTTTTCGCGGCACGATATGGATTCCATGCAGACTGGCTTTCTCTTTTTGGGCAACCAGAATAGCTTGCTCAAGGGCCAACCACCCATCCGCTGATCCACTCACAGATACAAGAATGTCCATAAACAAGCGGTCCATGTAGCGATCCATCATCTTTGAGGAGCGCCAGGTTCCGGGAGCGGATTCTTCGCTATCGGCACGCGAATTAACCTCCACTGCCAGGTTTGTCAGGGCAACATCGGGACGAATAGACCAACCAAGCTCACTTTCTAATGTTGCACGATGCTCAGATACCCATAGGTACAAATCTGTTTCAGTGCGGTCTGGGAACCAACGCAGCATGCCTCGTTCACGAAGAGGTTCAATGAATGGGATGTAGATTGTGTCGTACCAATGCTCAACGGCTTCCGAATATGTAATGTCATGCTGAAGATCCAAGCCCATGAAGTAACGATGGACTTCGATATGATCCAGCAATTTCGCATATTGCCCCGGGACAGTAACGCTTAAATCCACATTTGGAAATAAATTCTTGATCTCAGTTATTTCAAGGAATTCGGCATATTCAGCTTTGATGATCAATTCATCCGGTTGAATATCAGGGGTAATAGGTATCTCGGTTTTAACCTCGATCACGTGAGCTTCGATGAATTCGAATCCTTCCTGGCGAGCTATCGAAACACGGTGATTGCCATCCAACACAAAATAAACATCCCCAACTTTGTAAACTTCAATTGGCTCCATGCCCGCACCAACTGGATCATCCATGACCGCTTTTACTCTTGCCCAGCGTTCCTGGTCCCCCAGCCTGCGAGGCAAAAAAGTGCGGGTGAAATCAGTATAACGACCTACGCTACCAACGATCGACTTGACCGGAATCTCGTGAATCCCGCGATCTGAACGCGCTTTAAGTTTAAGCATCTCTGCCACTTCATCATAAGAGAGCAATTCGTTCGGCTTACCAGTCAGCCGTGCAAGCGCTTCCTGCAAGGATGCTTTCAGGTGAGCTTCGTTAAAATCCTGCAGGGCAGATTGATAATTCATTTTATTAATTGACATGCTCCAATGATACAACGAATTTGCAATTTTAGTGAATTAGAGTTTTTTTACCAGAATAGTAAGTTATAATACACAAAATGTTTCAGCCAACTCAACTTTAAGGGACGGTACTATGGATGCAAAGACCCAGCACGGGTATCTTGTCATCGCAGACATCTCCGGTTTCACTTCCTATTTAGCAAAAGTGGAATTGGAACACGCTCATGAAATACTTACGGATTTACTCGAGACGATCGTCAAGGAATTCAAAACTCTTTTAACGATCTCCAAACTGGAAGGGGATGCAGTTTTTGCCTATATTCCCCAGGCGAATACCCCTGGCGGTGAAAGATTATTAGAGCTCATCGAAAATACGTATATCGCCTTCCGCCGGCAGCGTGAGGCCTCCCGCCAAAACACAACTTGCACGTGCAATGCCTGTCGAACCATCCCGACCCTGGATCTGAAATTCTTTGTCCACCATGGGGACTATATCGTGCAAGAAGTCTCAGGCATTCACGAATTGGTTGGCTCGGACGTAAACCTGATCCACCGCCTGATGAAAAACCATGTGACCGAGAATACCGGCTGGAACGCATATATCCTGTGCACACAACGGGCTTTCCTGAATATGAGTGTACAAGTGGAAGGGGCACATGAACAAACTGAAAGCTACGAACACTTGGGCGAAATCCAGATCTATTGCATCGATATGCACGCGCGCTATAAAGCCATTGTAGAAGCCAGACGGGTTTCTGTTTCGCCTGAAGAGGCAGATTTTTCACTTACCCATGATTTCCAGGCGCCGCAGCCAGTTGTCTGGCACTGGATCACTGACACGGAAAAGAGAACCCTTGTTTCTGAAGCTAAAAATCTTTTTACCCCAAAATCTCGCCCTGGTGGGCGCAATGGCCCAGGCGCTATCAATCACTGTGCCCATGGGAAAGATCTTAAAGGCTTATCGGTAGAAACAATTCTCGACTGGCGACCTTTTGACTATCTGACGAAAGAAAATAAAGACGGCAAGATGGTCTTGCGGGAAACCTGGAGATTAGAACCTATTCAGGATAATGAGGGTACTCGCCTGCATATTTATGGGAAGATGATTTCCTTACCTTTGCCGCGCTGGATCATGCGCCTTATGTTTGAGTTTAAGATAAAAAAAGAGGTAGTAAGGAGTTTCCAAACTACATCCAAACTGATCGAAGAAGAATTGTCTTCCGCTCAAGCGGTCATTTAGCCTGATTGAGTGACATGGCAAATGTAAACACCGAATACGGCTACCTAGCGCTGGCAGATATTTCTGGATACAACGCCTACGTAGCCGGAACCGAATTCGATCACGCCCAGGAAATCATCGGCGATTTGCTGGAGTTCCTGGTCGACCGGTTACGCCCCCTGCTGACTTTGGTCCAGATTGAAGGCGATGCTATTTTTACTTATACGCCTGAAAACAAAATCACCCGTGGCGAAACTCTTTTTGAATTGATCGAAAATACCTACGCCGCCTTCAAAAACCACCTGACCAGTATCAAACGTCATCAGACCTGTACCTGTGCAGCCTGCCAGAACGTCAATTCGTTGGACTTGAAATTTTTCGTGCACTACGGCGAATACATTGAGCAAAGTATTGATGACCATCACGGCTTGCTTGGGTACGCGCCTATGTTCGTCCGCAAACGGGAGTGGAAAGAGCCAGTGGCAGATTCTGTCGGCTGGCAAGGTTATGCACTCTTTACTGATGATTCTTTATCTAAACTGGACTTAAAACCTGAAGGCTTAGAAGCCGTAAAATTTGCTGAAAATCCAGTCAAGACTTTTGGTTTGAATTTGCAGGCTCGTTACGATGCGTTGCTGGAATCCCGTCAGGTGGTTGTCTCATCCGAAATAGCGGATGCAGGCCTGACGTTCGAAATCGATACGCCGCCTCCCGTCGCCTGGGAATGGTTGAACGACCCGCACAGACGCAACCAGTGGTGGGAGTCATTCACACGCTGGACGACCCGCCTGCGGCCCGGCGGGCGAACCGCTCCGGGGGCAGTCAACCACTGCGATCATGGCGTGGGGGATGTGCTGGAAACCGTTCTGGATTGGCGTCCGTTTGACTACTACACTGTTGAAATGCGCATCACACCCGGACACTTCAATGTTTTGCAAACTACTTATCTGGAAGCGTTGCCAAATAGTAAAACCCGCGTGCAGGTTTACTATCAGCTACAAAATCCGGGACTGCGTTGGATGGCAGGCGCATTTAGCAGGTTTGTTGCCTGGGTTCTCAAACTTGAATTGAAACGTCTCAACCGTGTATTGGAAAATTGATGAAACGCCTCGCTGAAGTTTTTAAAATACACCCCGGTGAAGAGCGCATGGCCGTTCTCATCATCGGTGTGATGCTGTTCACTTCGGCCGGGTTTACCCTGGGCAACACGGGGGTTGAAACCCTGTTCTTTGCACGATACGGAGTACAGTTCCTGCCATATATGTATATGGCACTCGGCCTGCTCTCATTCTTTATCACCATGGGGATCACTGCCCTGCTCGGACGCGTCCGTCACGAGCGACTTTACATGGTCTTGCCGGTGGCGATGGCAGCAGTACTGGTTGGCGGGTGGGCGCTGCTCTTCACAGGGTTGAATGCTCTCTATCCCACTCTCTGGCTTGGTATGGCGGTCATAGATTCATTGACCGGCCTGGTTGTGTGGGGGCTGGCCAGCATGATGTGCGACACGCGCCAGAGCAAGCGCCTGTTTCCGCTGTTCAATACCGGGCGCATCCTTGGCTCGGTGCTGGGCGGCTTCGGCACCAGCCTGCTCGTGAAATGGATTGGCACGGAGAACCTAATCCTGGTCATGGCCGGGGCGATGCTGGTGGCCTTCGGGCTTGGGAGAATGCTCCTCGGTCAGCGCGCCAAGCAGGAGGTCCGATCTCGACGCGTGGGAAGATCTCAGCCGGGCATTCTGGCTGAGATGCAAAAGGGCTATCAATACGTCCGCCGTTCAGAGTTGATGCGATTAATTTCGGTTTCCGCCATCCTGTTTTCCCTCCTGTTCTTTTCTATCGCGCTGCCATTTTCGAAAGCCGCAACCATTCAATTTGCAGATGAAGAAGCCCTGGCCAGCTTCCTGGGCACCTTCAACGCCCTGAGCACCGGGGGAGCGTTCCTGGCTTCGCTCTTCCTGGCTAATCGTTTGTTCGCGCGCTTTGGCATCATGCCAATGCTTCTGCTGTTCCCTTTCATTTACCTGCTGGGTTTCGGCACACTGGCCATTTATGAGATTTTTGCGGTTATCGTTGTATTCCGCTTTATCAAACTATTCTGGATGCATGGGGTGGCCGTTTCCGCTTGGCAGGCCATGTTCAACACCGTCCCGGCGGAGCGACGAGACCAGGTGCGGGCTTTTATCAGCGGTGTACCATCGCAGGCAGGCACTTTTATTGCAGGCGCTATCCTGCTGATCGGCGAACAGGCTTTTTCTCCGCAGCAGTTGTATCTGATCGGGTTGGGGGCGGCTGTGGCAGCTTGTTTGGTCATCTGGCGGGCTGGTCGCGCGTACAAACATTCTTTGGTAGATGCGCTCCGGGCCGGTCGCCCGACCCTCTTTACAGATGAAGAGGAGCCCTTTGGCGGGTTCCAGCAGGATGCGATGACCGTCAATGTTGCACTGGAAGGAATGTCGCATGATGACCCGTTGGTGCGGCGCACATCGGCGGAAATCCTCGGCAACCTGGATGAGCCGCGCGCGCAAGATACCCTGGTCGAGGCATTGAACGATCCCGATAACGAAGTGAAGGTGGCCTCATTACAGTCACTGGCTCGCGCGGGAGCTGCCTCCGCCATGTTAGAGGTAGCTTCGCATCTCGACGATCCCAATACCGACGTGCGCGCGCAGGCGGTCGAAACCCTTTCCACACTGACCAAATATCCAGGTGGCTTAAGAGCTTATTTGGGACCAATGCTAAAAGACGAGGATGGATTCGTCCGCAGCCGTGCAGCCGTAGGATTGTTGCGACTTGGCCCACACAACAAAGCGCGCGATCTGCTGCGATCCATGGCTGTTCTGGGTGAGCAGGACGACCGCATCCATGCGATCCGGGCGATGGCGGAATGGGGTGACCTGGAAGCCTTTACACTCATCGAGAACGAACTAAACGATCGTCACGCCCCCTCGCCTGTCCGCCGCGCTGCAGCCATTGCCCTGGGCTCGTGCGATTCTGCCGCAACCGCTACCCTGCTCAACACCCTGTCCGATAGTGACCTGGCGGTTCGTGAAGGCGCAGTGCAGGGACTCGCCCACCTCGGCCCGCAAACGATGGATGGCGTGTTGACAAAACTGGCCGATCCTAAGTCCGAAGATGGCGCCTTGCAGGTACTCGAACTACTGCCCTCCCATCAGGCCACGGACAGACTTCGCGAGTATACGCAAGAACGCATTTCCAGCGCGTTGCGCTATAACGACCTGTGGCGTTCGGTTGACGCACATGCACAGGATGCCCGCTTGCAACTATTGGCAGATTCCCTGCGTGACCGTGCCCGTCATGACAGCTTGAATGCATTGATGGCGCTCAGTTTGTTGAACGACCGGGAAACCATTTCGGTTGCGATGGATAACCTGAAAGGCCGGGACTCAAATCAGCGTGCCAACGCGCTCGAAACGCTTGAAACAATCCGTGATGCCAGCCTCATCCGCCCGTTGCTGGAAATCTGGGAACCAGTGGAAACATCCCAATCGAATGGTCATTTGGATGGAATACTGGTGGAACTAATAGAGCCCGAAGAAAACGACTGGCTGCGAGCCTGCGCTACTTTTGCATTCACCCTGGACTCATACGCAAACGCAAACGAAAAACTTTCTCAACTAGCGCAGAGGGATGCGGATCCCTTCGTCCGCGAAGTTGCCGCTCACAACCTGAAAATTGGTGAACCTATGGACACAATAACCACCCTCCCAATCATGGAACGCATCCTTTTGCTCCGCCGCGTACCGCTCCTGGCAGATCTTTCTCCCAACGACCTGAAACGTGTGGGCGCTATCGCCACCGAACATCACTTTTTGGATGGTGAAGTCATTTTCGAGCAGGATGAACCGGGGGATGAAATGTATGTCGTCGTTTCAGGGGAAGTGCGCGTACTGGTTAGAAACGGGGAGCAGGGCGAAAAGGAAGCCGCCCGCCGCAAAGCCGGTGAGACCGTCGGCGAAATGTCCGTGATCAGCGGCAGCGTCCGCAGCGCAACACTTACCGCTGCAGGGGATGTACATTTGCTCTGTCTGGACCAAAAAAGCTTTGAGGGCTTGCTGCGCGAGCGACCGGAAGTCAGTCTGGCTGTGATGCGTATGCTGTGTGACCGTTTACGTCAGGCAACCCAACGCGATGATGCACAGTATGATTAACAATCCATCGACTTCAAAACCGGCTATGAACCGATCAGCCGGATGTGTTCCACGCGCATACATCGGTCCATAACCACTTGCAGGCCAGCATCGCGTGCGGTCTGAGCGGCCTCTTCATTAACGATTCCCAACTGCATCCATACTACCTTTGCGCCCGCTTTGATAGCCGCATCCACCACAGGTGGAACATCTTCAGGGCGGCGAAAAACCTGTACTACGTCGATTTCTTCCGGTACCGATCCCAAGTCCGAATAGGTCTTTTCCCCGAGAATTTCATCCGCAGTAGGGTTCACAGGAACGACCTGATACCCTTGCTCAAGCAGGTATGCGCCCACGCCATAACTTACTTTTTCCGAATTGGATGACAAGCCTACGCTGGCTATCGTCTTTGCGGATAATAAAATATCTTTCAAGGTTTGATCACTGTACATTGTTTTCCTCTCCATTGATTTGTTTTGGAAGAATGATTTGAAATTTGGTTTCGCCCGGCTTGGATTTCACCAGCAATTGACCGTGATGCCGGTTGACAACGATGTCATGTGAGATATGCAGTCCCAACCCTGTACCTTGACCGGGTGGCTTGGTCGTAAAGAACGGCTCAAGGATTCGAGACTGAATTTCTTTGGGGATACCAGGGCCATTGTCGATGATTTCGACAAGTACCTGATCTCCATCATCCTGCGTCCGGATGGTGATCTCGCCTCGGCCGTTCATCGCATCCACGGCGTTGTCGATGATATTCGTCCAGACCTGGTTCAGTTCGCTGGCATAGGCTTCGATGCGCGGCAGATCGGGCGAGTACTCGCGCTTGACCGTTACACCCTGCTTTAATTTGTGTTCCATGATGACAAGCGTATTTTCCAACCCTTCGTGCAGGTCCACTTCGAGCAAAGGTGCCTGGTCCAGATACGTATACGATTTCATCGCCCGCACGATTTGAGATATCCGTTCTGTGGTTTGCTGGATTTCATACAGCTGTTCCACGATCTGGCTACCCACTCCCAACCATTGGATGGCTGCATGGAACATTGGCGTGGTTTTCAATTCATCAAGCGACTCAATATCCCATCCAAAATTGACCATGCCGGGTGCAAGCTCCCAGGCGGATTCGACTCCGTTCGCTTCCAGCCACTCCTGTAGCTGATCCACCAAATCGATCTTTTCCAACGCCTCGAGTTTTACCGGATTATTAAAGCGATGTGTTGCCTCCCTCATAAAGTCGCTTAGCCAATCCGACAGGTTTTCTTTGAAAGCAAGTTCTTCAAGATTATGTGTACGTATCAACCATCTAGCCGGGGCGCCGCGCAATAAGGATGCACTTCTCTGCGCAGCCGCTGCAGGGTTGTTTAACTCGTGCGCCAGTCCCGCGCTCATTGTGCCAAGGGCGGCCATTTTTTCCTGTTGGTGCAGCAGGGACTCGTTCTGACTCAGGCGCGCTATCACCCAGTGTAAAACTGCCAGCGCTGCAGATGTGCTGGTTGAGAGTAGATTTTCAAAGACTTCTTGAGATATGCACAGGGTTTCACTATCGCAGGTGGCAACAACGGTAGCTGAACGCGGCGCGTTCGAGAGCAAGGCCATCTCGCCGATGACCTCTCCCGGCTTGCGCACATCGATCTTTATCACTGACTGCCCCGACTGTTTCTGGATCTCGAAGCCGCCACTCAGTACGATATGAGCCGTATTGCCAGGGTCGCCCTGCCGCATCAAAATATCACCGGCATGGTAGGTGGAATGCACGGCGTTGTCCACGAGTTGCTGGAGCTCTTCATCGGAAAGGCCTTCAAAGAGCGGGGATTTGCGTAAGTCTTGGAGATTCACAGGGCCTTCAAATATTCCTTCATCATGGCATAGGCAACTGCGCCTTCGCCTGCAGCGGAAGCAACGCGATGACTTGTCCCGTAGCGCACGTCACCTGCGGCAAAAATGCCCGGGACGCTGGTCTCGAACAAAAACGGAGGCCGTTCCAGGGTCCAGCCCTGAGGCGGTTTATTGTCTACTATCAGGTCTGTGCCTGTGAAGATATATCCCTTTTCGTTGCGCTGAACCAGGTCTTCAACCGGTTTGCTCTGGGGGCGCACGCCGATGAACACGAACAATGCCGAGGCGTCGAAAGTTTGCTCTTCATCGGTCCTGTTGTCCTTGACGATTATTTTCTCCAGCCATTTCTCGCCTTCGACCCTGAGTAAATCGGTGTGCGACATGATTTCGACCTTGTCGTTGGTGTTCATTGCATCCACGAGGTACTGTGAGGCAGTGGGCTCGGGGCCGCGAATGAGAACCGTCACCTTTCGGGCGAAGCGACTCAAATACAACGCCCCCTGTGCCGCCGAATTTGCGCCACCTACTACAAAGACATCCTTGTCTTTATAATGCATGGCCTCGGTATACGCCGCGCCATAATAAATGCCCGCCCCGGTGATCTTGTCCGCGCCCAGCATTTTCAAAATGCGGAACGTAGCGCCTGTAGCCATCAAGACGGCATGGCTGGATATTTCGGTTCCATCCCCAAGTGTGACAATGCGATAGGAATCCTTGACCGAAACCTGTTTTACCTCCTGCGCCGAAAGGATTTCCACGCCAAATTTCTTGGCTTGAGAGATCGCACGGCGCGTAAGATCGTCGCCTGAAATGCCAGCCGGGAAACCGAGATAGTTTTCGATCTTCGGGCTGCTGCCCGCCTGACCACCCGGCGCGTCTTTCTCGATGACCACGCAACTGTACCCTTCAGAGCCAGCATAGACCGCTGCTGCCAATCCTGCCGGGCCGCTGCCCACGACCACGATGTCATAAAATGGCAATTCGGCCTGGGTTTGTAAACCAACCTTATCAGCTAATTCTTTCAGGTCGGGCTGTATCAATGTCTTGCCATCGGGAAAGAACACCACAGGCAGCTTTGACTCTCCTGATGATACATCTTCAACCATCCCTTGTGCGCTTGAATCTTTCTCAATATCCAACCACTGATAGGGGATCTGGTGCCTGGTCAGAAAGTCTTTCACACGATGACTGGGGAGCGACCATAGCGTGCCCGCGATGCGGATACCATCATACGGCAAGCGGACGTGCATCTTCCAATCTTCCAGCAACTCGTCCAAAACCGGATACAGCCGTTCTTCCGGCGGATGCCAGGGCTTCATCAGGTAGTAATCCAGCCCTACCTCATTGATAGACGAGATGGCTGCTTCTGTATCCGCGTAAGCTGTCAGCAGCACGCGCTTGGCCTGCGGATATGTCTGTACCGCCTGCTCAAGGAATTCCACGCCGCTCATCTCTGGCATACGCTGATCCACCAAAAACAGCGCGACGGTCTCATTGCGTTGTTGAAGTTTCTTCAGGTAATCTAAAGCCGCCCTGCCCGAGTTGATCGGGATAATGCGATAATCCTTTCCATAATGAGCGCGCAGGTCGCGTTCGACCGCGCTCAAGACTGATGAATCATCATCGATTGAAAAAATTACCGGTTTTGCCACTTTTCCTCCACAAAAATCTGATTGAATATGAACATGAATTTACACTTTGATGACTTGGACTGGAACTTGTTCGCTGATTCCCTTGAGTTCCAGCACGCGTCTTTCCTGAACCTCGTCCTGCAACCCGGCTAATTCGGCTGTTTCTTCGCTGACAAGGATCTCGCCCGCCGCTGCATTAGACGACAGACGTGCGCACAAATTTGCCGCACTTCCCAAAACTGCTATTTCATTTACGCCCTCCCCTGATCCTACTGCACCTACATACGCCTTGCCTGTATGCACTCCCACACCCACTGGAACCCATGCCCCTTCTTCGGTTCCATGACCTGTTACTTTCAAAAGGGCTTTTGCCGCTTCGACAGCAGTTCTGGAATGTTCCTTGCCGGCAAATCTGGGTGTGAACAGCGCGCTGACCTGGTCTCCCATCAACCGGTTGACCATCGAATAATGATGGATCAGCACATGGCTGGTCTCTTTATAGAAGCGCTGGATCAGGGCTTTGTATTCAGTCGTGAGCATGCTCTCAGATAACGGTGTCGAGTCGCGTATATCCGCGAAAAGCATCGAAAGCTCGACCTCCGCACCGCTCTCAAATTTTCGTGCAATCCGTTCGCAGCCGCTGCAAAATAGCGAACTGAAGCTTGAAGGAGCTGATCCATTGAACCTTAGCAACATCCCCCCAATGCCACCCATCGGAATCCCGCACTCTACACAATGTGGATTACTGGGTATCAGTTTATATATTTTCTCTTCAACAGAATGATAAACCCGCATCCAGGTGGGTGGTTGAACGCGCCACTCACCAGTTAAGTAGTGATACCAAATCTCATCGAACGAAATATTGTTATACAAAAAGTCCATCAATTTTCAACCAGAGAAAATTATTTAATGTGATAATATAGGTGGCAATTATCATTATAACACAACTAATCGAACACAGTATCATATATTTTGGATATAATTAGGCAATATTACTCCTGGGTGCCCGCCACGGAATTTCCCAAAAACCATTACTTCCCAAGGACAATACATTATGAAAACAGAAAAAACAGATCATGAAATTATGGTTGAAAATACCTGGCGCACACTTTTAACCACGGGGGAATCCGAGGATGAGAAACGGCTTAGAAGAATATTCAGAATGTTCCCCTCGAAAACGAAATGCAAGTGGTGTGACCTGCCTTTCGATCACCCGGTTTCCCCACTTATCCATTTAATATTTAAGAAGAAACCATCCAGTTTCAATCCACGCTTTTGCAATGTGTGCGATGAGTTTGCTGTGAAATACCAGGGAGGCGCTGAGGTCGAGTTGTCCATGTTGTTTGCAGACATTCGCGGATCTACCACCCTGGCCGAGGGAATGAGCGCCACAGAGTTCAAAAAATTGATCGATCGCTTTTATCAGGTATCTACCAAAATCTTTATCAGGACCAATGCAATGATCGATAAGCTGGTCGGCGATGAAGTGACTGCCTTCTATATTTGTGGGATGGCCGGGGAGGATTACGCCCACCTGGCTGTTGATGCGGCAGAAGAGCTCTTGATCGCAACCGGACATAAAGACCCCAGCGGGCCCTGGGCGCCGGTTGGTATCGGTATTCATACCGGGGTTGCCTTTGTAGGGGCTGTGGGCACTTCAGATGGGATGGTCGATGTAACAGCCTTGGGCGATGCGGTCAATGTCGCTGCCCGGCTGGCCTCGCAAGCGAAAGCGGGGGAGATTTTGTTGAGTGAGAAGACGATAGAGACTGCACAGGTGGATTCGGCAAATATGGAAAAGCGAAGTTTAGAATTAAAAGGGAAAAGCTCCGCTTTCGATGTCTGGGTTATGAAAGTAGCACAGTAGGGGAGTTCTTTAGATGGTCAATTTTCGCCTGGACATCACCAAGTTTGGTATTGATTTGAGAAAGGGCAATGTTGAGTTGCATTGACTGAATCTTACCACCAAAACAGAAGCGTAATTCGTGTCAAAATTCACTATTGAATTGGAAAGGGTTGTGATGTACAGTATATTTAGCAAACGCAATCGTGCATTGCACAGGGGCAAATAATATCGAAGTTCACTGAATGACACATTGGTCTACAACATCGTGAATAAGCCAGAGCCTGGCATGAAGTCGTATCCGAATTTTGCACAGAAGGAGGTGTGTAAATGAACGGTCAAACTTCGAAGGGGATGAGGATCACCTTACTGGTTTACGCCATCTACTCGGCATTCTATGGCTTGATCCATGTGGTCAGCCCGGAAACAGTCGGGGCCGTCGATCCGGCAATCGAGCGCGTGCTGGGAGCCGCTTCGCTGGTATTCGCGTTTGGAGCATGGTTGGCATATGTTGAAAAAACCTGGAACAAAGCCAGAATGATGGTCCTAACGCAAATCGTCTGGATGATCGTGTACACGCTGACTATGGCCTGGGGTCTACTGACTGGTGCGATTATCGCCATGGC
>Ga0209536_100002967_pt1 | contig 27487 bp, 24 predicted proteins | sample DeeMarSeWOR28_12_FD_187461 | JGI IMG/M metagenome (GOLD analysis project Ga0209536, IMG submission 187461) | Marine sediment microbial communities from White Oak River estuary, North Carolina - WOR-2-8_12 (SPAdes) (version 2) | ecosystem: Environmental > Aquatic > Marine > Intertidal zone >... | reverse complement strand
GGACATATTTTTATCTAAGTTGGCACAATCTTAGCATGATAGGTCTGATTTGGGATCAAATTTGGGCTTAAGATTCAGGGTTATTTAAAATGGCATATAAACCCTTGACAATTTTAGTTATATTTGTATTATCATTAAACAGCAATCACGGTCGCCTGAAAATAGCCGCCAGTTTCGATGTTGATAGGACCGATAGCACTCTTTAAGGAATTGAACTGATGAATCTCCGTTATCTTGTTTTCCCAGCTTTACTGCTACTGATGTTGAGTGGATGCACGCATCTTACAATGGGCCATTCCGATTCGGCCGAATCAAACCTTCAAACCGAAACCGTCTCGTCTTCCGACCCCGATGGGGCCTCCGATAAAATCCTTCCCAACGGTCAATTTATCAAACGCGCAGACCCGCAAGCATCCGATTTGGCTGCCGCCGCGGACAGTGATGACGACACCGGCGCCAATCTTGCCGTCAACGCAGACCGGCTGGAATTAAATCCTGTATCCACTCAAAAAATCCAAACCGACCTTGATGAGGCCCTTGAGCTGTGTGAAGTTGCCCAAGAATACTGGCAGCAGGGCGAATTGGAAAATGCCGTAGAAGCTCTGGACCGTGCCTACGCCCTTATTTTGAGCGTTGATACATCTAACCGCCCCAAACTCATCCAGCAAAAAGAAGACCTGCGTTTTATGATTTCAAAACGCATTCTTGAAATTTATGCCTCGCGTAATATTGTCGTAAACGGGAATCACAACGCCATTCCGATTGCAATCAACCGGCACGTCCAGGCTGAGATCGACCTCTTTACCAGCGGTCGGGAGAGACGCTTCTTTATTGATTCTTACCAACGCTCCGGCCGTTTTCGGGCCGAGATTGTCAAAGCTTTGCAGGCGGCAGGTCTTCCGGAGGAATTGTCATGGCTTCCCCTCATCGAAAGCGGCTATAAGGTCAATGCCCTTTCACGGGCACGGGCCCTCGGTCTGTGGCAGTTCATCCCTTCGACCGGATACAAATTCGGCCTTAAACGCAACAAATTCATCGATGAGCGTATGGATCCCGAAAAATCCACCCGGGCCGCCATCGAATATCTCAAGGAGCTGCATCGTATTTTTGGAGACTGGGCGACGGTGCTGGCCGCTTACAATTGTGGAGAAGGAAGAGTACTGAAAGTCATCAGAAGTCAGAATGTCAATTATCTTGATAATTTCTGGGATCTCTATGAACGGCTTCCCCGGGAAACGGCCCGATACGTTCCCAGGTTCCTGGCCACCCTTCATATTCTGAACAATCCCGGTACCTACGGGCTGGATATGGTTTCAGTGGATCCGCCCATGACATATGAGACCGTTGCCATCAATAAGCAGGTACACCTGAGAAATATTGCCAAATCCATCGGCAGCAGCGAAAATGAATTACGGGATCTCAATCCGGAGCTTCGTTATCGCATATTACCAGGCGATAATTACCGCCTGAGGATACCGCCCGGCAACAGTGACGCGCTGATGGCGGCAATCGACACGCTGCCGGTATCCCATCCACCCCAAAGAGCCTATGTCTACCACCGGGTGCGCAATGGCGAAACACTTTCGACCATCGCACGGAAATACCGCACCAGTGTCGGAAGCATCATGCGGGCCAACGATCTGCGTCGCTCCAATTATATTGTGGCCGGCAAACGTTTAAAAATTCCGCAGCGTGGCTACGGGTCGAGCCGGCCCCGAACTGTTCAAAAACCGCTTAACGGACAAGCCCTCGACCATATTGTCAGAAAGGGTGATTCGCTTTTTACCATCGCCAAACGCTATGGAACCACAACCAAAAAAATCCAAGAGCTCAATAATCTGACCACCACCACCTTACACAAGGGGCAGGTCCTGGTAATTTTCTCCGGCCAAAACAAGCCGCCGGTCGTAAACGGTTTGGCCACTTATGAAGTCCAGCCGGGAGACAGCCCCTTCGTGATCGCCCAACGCCACCAGATGCCGTTGGATCGTCTGCTCTATTTAAACCAACTGTATCCCGGCAGTAAAATTTATCCCGGCCAAAAGCTCTATATCGAGTAAGATTCCAAAGGACAGATGACAGATGTCAGCAGTGTTGCGTCCTCTGAACACTTCTGAGTGAACAATTCCGAGATCAAGCCTGTACGGTGGTTCGAATAATCCCCTTCCCTCCCTTGACGGGAGGGGATTGCGGGGAGGGTGATCGGAGCACATCCGAATTGCCCTTGCATCCCATTTGTATCCGCAGTAAAATTATTTTTTTGATGGCGCTCATTTATCTCGATCTGATAGGCGATGGTTGGCGGACACCAGCGGTCGAATGACAGGACCGAATTCTGTCATCTGTCATCTGTTATCCGTTTTCTGCAAAAAGGAGGAGTCATGGGGAAATTGTCTTTTAACCTTGAGGACAAGGTATTTGTGGTAACCGGGGGCAGTCGGGGAATCGGGCTTGAGATCACCAGGATGCTGCTGGATCAAGGCGCGAAAGTCGCCATCTGCGGCCGCAAGCCCGACGGTCTGGAGGCTGCTGCCACCGATCTGGCGGCCGGCGACAACCTGCTGGCAGTGTCGGCCCACGTGGCCCATGCCGAGGATGTGGACGCCTTGTTCAACCTGACCCTGGAAACCTTTGGCCGCATAGACGGACTGGTAAACAATGTCGGCATGAACATCGTTTCCGGTCTCGTCGATGCCGACCCGGGGTTGTGGAACAAAATCATCGACAGCAACTTGAACGGCACCTTTCTGTGCTCGCGCAAAGCAGGCCAAGTTATGCGGGAACACAAGGGGGGCAAAATTGTGAGTATTTCATCTCTCGCCGGCCGTCGATCGGCGCCATTTATGGGGATTTACGGAGTGGCCAAAGCGGGCATCGAGATGATGACCAAAGTCATCGCCCAGGAGCTGGCCCCGTTCAATGTTCAGGTCAATGCGGTCGCACCGGGCATGGTCAGAACCAAATTCAGCGAACCCTTCTGGTCGAACAGCGAAATCTACGAGCAGATTATCAAAACCATTCCATTGGCACGGATCGCCGAACCGGCCGATGTCGCCCGGGCGGTGCTATTTCTGTGCTCGGAGGCATCCGACTTTATCACCGGCCAGACCATCATGGTGGATGGAGGTGCCAGCGCGGTTTAGGCATTGCCCTCCTATCATTTATTGTATCAAGCTAACGCGTTGCACATCTGTATGATGGAGTTCCTGGCATATCGGTTCATAACCGCCAATAGGTGACGCCGAGCTTGCGGGCTGCTTCGGGGCTAAAACATCCCTTTACATCAATGATCAGTGCGTTGCTGTCGGCACACCGCCGGGCAATGGCCTCAAGCCCTTGTTGCCGGTATTCCCGGTGCAAGACCGCCAGAATGACGGCATCAAGATCCTTGATTTGATCCAGGGGCTGAAGATCTACCCCGTAATATTTGAGGGCTTCATCCGGATCGGCCAGCGGATCAGTGACCAAGACATCAACGCCGTAGTCCTGAAGCTCATGAATGATATCCACCACCTTGGTGTTCCGCAAATCAGGCACGTCTTCTTTAAAGGTGATGCCGAGGATTGCCACTCTAGCCCCGCGAACCTGTTTGCCGGCAGCGATGAGCATTTTCACCGCCCGCTCAGCAATATGCTTTCCCATCCCGTCGTTGATCCGTCTTCCTGCCAGAATCATTTCCGGGTGATAGCCCAGGGCCTCGGCTTTGAATGTTAGGTAATAGGGATCAACCCCGATACAATGGCCGCCTACCAAACCTGGCTTGAACGGCAGAAAATTCCATTTGGTGCCCGCCGCTTCAAGGACTTCATGGGTGTCGATACCGATGATGTCGAAAATCTTGGCAAGCTCATTCATCAAGGCAATATTTAGATCCCTTTGGGTGTTTTCAATCACCTTGGCAGCCTCAGCCACTTTGATGGAAGAAGCCCTGTGAATTCCTGCCGTCACAATTTGAGCGTAAACGCTGGCAAGCATCGCACAGGTTGCGGGATCCGAGCCGGACACGATCTTCATAATATTGTCCAGGGTGTGAACCTTATCACCCGGATTGATCCGTTCCGGAGAGTATCCCACCGAAAAATCCCGCCCGAACTTTAGCCCGGATTCGGCCTCCAGAATCGGGATACAGACCTCCTCGGTCGCGCCGGGATAGACGGTGGATTCATAGACAATGCAGGTGCCTTTTTGCAGGTATCGGCCGACAGTCTTGGAAGCGCCTCGCAGGGGCGCCAGGTCGGGAATTCGGTAATCATCGATGGGCGTCGGGACCGCCACAATGATGAGCCGGCAGTCTGCAAGGTCTTCCGGGGTGTCCGTGTAGCGCAGGTGCGCCTGTTTGAGCTGGACACCGCTTACTTCCAGGGTGCGGTCAATTCCGGCGGCCAGCTCCCTAATCCGATCTGTTTTCAGGTCAAATCCGACAACATCAAAATGGGCGGCAAGGTGGACGGCCAACGGCAGGCCGACATAACCGAGACCCACAACCGCAATTTTATTTTCTTTGCTGATCAGCGACGCAAACGTAACCATGAAGATCTTTGCTCCCTTGTAATTTTCTGCCCTTTTTGAGATAGTTTTATGTAGAAGTCTATCATATCCAACCGCTGATTTCAGCATAAAACTAGGGGTTCATCGGTTCGGGGCTCACCGTTCAGGGTTTCCATTTGCAGCATATGGATGGCGGCAACCTTTCAAGCTCTGAACCCTGAACCTTGAACTTCGGAGTCGGATACCATGCGCCAAACCAACTGGCACGTCATTACCGGGGCGCCCTGTTCGGGAAAGACATCGGTTATCAGGCAAATCGAACAAGGGGGGACACGGGTCATCCATGAAGTTGCCAGGTCATACATCGACCGGCAGTTGGGCAAGGGATTGCGGTTGGAACAGATCAAAGCCGATGTATGGCAGTTTGAGCGCCATATTCTGCATGCAAAGATCAGGATTGAAGCGGCGCTGGGACAAACCGAACCCGTTTTCATGGATCGCGGGGTGCCCGATAGTATCGCCTACTATAATCTGGAGGGACTCGACCCGGCAGAACCCCTGGCATATAGCCGCAAATTCCGCTACCGGCGGGTATTTTTTTTCGAGCGGCTTGATTTCCTAAAAGACGACGTCCGCTCCGAAAACGAAATGAGGGCGGCGACATTGAACGACCTTCTGCTGGAGGCCTATGCCCAGATCGGATATGACATCATCCGGGTACCGGTGATGCCGGTGGAAGCGCGCACGGATCTGGTGCTGAGGGCAATTAAATAGAATAGGTCCTATAGGTCCCATAAGTCCTATAAATCCTATAGGTCCTATAGGACCAATAGGAACAGCGATTCTGTCTCCCGCCGACTCAGGTAGCGCCACTTGCCCGGCGCAAGGTTGCCCAGTTTGATGGTGGCAAACCGTTTGCGCCGGAGGCGGACCACCTCATTGCCGACCTTGCGGACCATCCGGCGGATCTGCCTGTTTTTACCTTCCTGCAATACCATCCGAAAACGCCTCGGGGAGATCCGGTTTATCCGGGCCGGCCGGGTTCTGGTTCCCATCAACGGCAGGCCCTCTTCCATTTTCTTGAGGGCCCCATCTGAAATCGGCCTGGCCACCGTAACGTCGTATTCCTTTTCGTGATCGAACGACGGATGGGACAAACGGTGATGAAGACGACCATCATTGGTCAGCAGCAGCAGGCCGGTGGAATCCTTGTCCAGTCGACCCACCGGATAAATCCGCTCTGGAATATCAACCAAATCCACGACAACCTTCTCACCGGGGTGACGGCAACTGGTGACATAATCCGGCGGCTTGTTCAAGGCGATGTACACCAGTTTGTGGGAGGGTTTGACCGTTTTTCCGTCGACTTTAACATGGTCCTGGTCCGGATCGATTTTCGTGCCGAGTTCAACCGTGATCTTGCCGTTAACGGCAACCCGGCCGGCAACAATAAGTGCCTCTCCTTTGCGGCGCGAACAGACACCGGCCGATGATAAAAATTTTTGTAATCGAATCTCACCCATTGGCAGTCAAGGGGTTAACCTAGGTGCGATAGTTCGCATTAATTTTTACATAATCAAGGCTAAAATCGCACGTAAAAACCGTTTCGGTCTCGCGGCCCAGATTCAGGTCGACGGTAACCCTGAATTCCTCCTGCTGCAAAACCCTGGTTGCTTCGGCTTCGGCTTCTTTGCCGCAGCCGAAACCGCTTTTGACCATCTGGACCGATCCGAAGAAAATATCAATTTTTTCAAGCTCCACTGGAATTCCGGCCCGACCGACAGCAGCCAGAATTCTGCCCCAGTTGGCATCTTCACCGTAAAGCGCTGTTTTAAACAGCGGCGAATTGGCCACGGTGTCTGCGATTTTATGGGCCGCCGGCTTGGTTGGGGCTCCTTTGACAACAACCTCAACCAGCTTGGTGGCACCTTCAGCGTCCTTGATCAGCCATTGGGCCAGACCGATCATTACCTCATCCAGAACCGACTGGAAGATCTCTTTTGATTCTGCGTCATTCAGGTCAACTTTTGACAGGCCATTGGCCATCAGAAGGACGGTATCGTTGGTACTGGTATCCCCGTCCACCGTCATACGGTTCAATGATCGGTCAACGGCCTTGGCCAGTGTTTTCTGCAGCACATCCGGCCGGGCGGCGATGTCGGTCATGACATAGCAGAGCATGGTCGCCATATCCGGTCGGATCATGCCGGCACCCTTGATGACCCCGGTTACGGTAAAGGTCTTGCCGGTCACCTGCCCGGTGCGACTGAGGATTTTGGGTACCGTATCCGTGGTCATGATAGCTTCGGCGAAATCAGCAAGGCCTCCGGGAGACAGGGCCGCGATCAAACCCGGCGCAGCCGATTCGATCTTTTCAATCGGCAGTGGTTCACCGATAACGCCGGTTGACGATACCAGGACCTCGTCGTCATCAACCCTAAGCCCTTTGGCAACCAGGTTGCCCATGCGGATGGCATCCCGCCTGCCCTGTTCCCCGGTGCAGCAGTTGGCATTGCCACTGTTAGCGATAACGGCCCGGCACCGCCCGTTGGCAGTTCGCTGCTGACCGAGAAGAACCGGTGCCGCCTTGATAAGGTTACGGGTAAACATGGCCGCAACCGTTAACGGAACTTCCGAGTAAATAAGCCCAAGATCTTTTTTTCCATTTTTTTTCAGACCTGCCGCAACACCGGCGGCCTGAAAACCAGGGCAATCCAACTTTTTCATCGTTACTTTCCTTGGCTGTGATTAGCGGGTATAGCGCCCGTGGTGACGATCATTCTACAGAATCGGCTGATTTTGTCAATCAGCTGAATCTTGAATCCATCATTTTGATCTTTATTTGACAGAACACGTTCTTTGCAGTATTTTCCCCGCTCATAGTTTCAAATTGAGGATAAAACACGATGGATCACAATTTACTCCCCTGTCGCCGGTGCCAGGCACCACTTCAAATAAATCGGACCTGAAAGTCCGTTGGTTTGCGCTGCGGGGTCTGCGGCGCCAAATATACGCTGGCGGATTATAAAAACAGCATCGAGAATGACATCGAGGACAAGCTGGCGGATGTCCGCTGTGATAGGATTTAGAGGCTTAACTTAGCGAACTTGTTAATTCACGATATTGCCTGCCTCCCTGTTCATTTAGATACATCCGCATATCGAATTTTATCTGATTTTAACCTACACAGCCGATAAACAGATCTCCAGGAAGTTTTCTTCCCGATGTGATAATGAAAGAAGCGTAGCGTCTTATGGTTCTCAACAACCTATTTCCCATTTTTGCGCTGATTCTTTTCGGCAGCCTGTTGAAGCGCTGGCGCCTGACCGATGAGGTCTTTTTGAAAATGGCGGACAGGCTCACCTATTTCATTTTTTTTCCGGCCCTGCTTTTCTGGAAAATCGGGGGGGCCTCTGCCGCCTTGTCCAACGGAACCGGTTTATACAAGGCCGCCGTATGTGCGGTGCTCACCGTTTACGCCCTGAGTACGCTTTTTATCAAACTTTACAAGGTGCCCGACTTCAAGGCCGGCACCTTTTCGCAAAGCTGCTTCCGGTTTAACTCCTATATCGGCGTGGCCATCGTATTGAGTGCTTTAGGTGAAGACGGCATCAAGCAATTCGGCATCCTGATCGGGATGATCATCCCCATTATCAATGTGCTGTGTGTCTCGACGCTCATATGGTTTTCCGAAGAACGGGTCGAACCGGCCAGGCGACTGTGGCAAACCATCAAGGCCCTGATATCGAATCCGTTGATACTGGCCTGCATCAGCGGGATCATTTACGCCAATATCTGGCAGGGCTTTCCGCCGTTTATCGACAATACCCTTAAATTGGCCTCTTATGTCGCCTTGCCGCTGGCCATGCTGTCCATCGGCGGCGCCCTGACCCTGGGCACCGTCAGAGACCATTTCAAACTGTCGCTGATCGCATCGCTTTTTAAATTGCTGGTGCTGCCGCTGGTCGGATATGGGTATCTGATGGCCTTCGACGTATCGGATCTGGGGCTGAAAATCGGCCTGATCTATTTTACGCTGCCAACGTCGCCGGCCTTGTACATCCTATCCTCACAGCTCAACAGCGACACCAACCTGGCCTCGGCCTCGATCGCCCTTTCGACGATCCTGTCATTTTTTTCGCTGTCGCTTGCGCTGCTGATATGAACAGGGCTTAATACGGCAATGATCAAAAATTTTAAAATCACCATCGAGTATGACGGCACCGGCTACCACGGCTGGCAGCGCCAAAAAAATGATCGCACCATCCAGGGGGAGCTCGAAAAGGCCATCCTGGCCATAACCGCTCAAAAGGTATCCCTGACGGGGTCCGGCCGGACGGATGCCGGCGTGCATGCCTATGGGCAGGTGGCTAATTTTCAATGCAAGACCGACCTGGGGGCGCAGGAACTGCTCGGCGGGTTAAACAGCCTGACCGCCGAGGATATCGTTATTCATCGTTGTGAGGCGGTCGCGGCAGCGTTTCACGCCCGCTATGATGCCAAAAGCAAAACCTACGTTTACAAATTATTGAACCGCCCTAACCCTGCGGCAATTGGTCGTCATTACGTCTGGCACATCAGAAAAAAATTAGATCTTGCCGCCATGCGCACAGCCGGTGCCCATCTGATCGGCCGTCATGACTTCAAAGCCTTTGAAGGCGCCGGCAGCCCGCGATCCCATACCACCCGCAACGTTTTTAAAGCCAACTTGGTGGACGAAGGCAACGGTTACCTGGCCTTTGAAATTGAAGCGGACGGCTTTTTACGCTTTATGGTACGCAATATTGTGGGGACCCTGGTGAAAGTTGGGCTGGGCAAAATCTCCCCTGACGGATTTAAACGCATCCTGGAATCAAGGGACCGGGACCAGGCCGGCGCCACCGCACCGGCCCAGGGGTTATTTCTGGTAGAGGTGACCTACGAGCTGATCTGAGTGGGAAATGACATCAAATTCTCGTAATACCTTCGATTGGTAGTTGAATGTGAAATCTGCCGGTGGTATAGGGAACTGACAGGATCAACCCCGGAATTCATACCAAACAAGTCCCGATGAAGAATCAAAAAGGAGCTAAAGGATGGAGGATTTCAACCGTTTTGATGAGCAACAGCTTCGGCAGACCAAAGAGAAGCTGATTGTGCGCTATGAAGAATTTAAATCCCGCAGCATCTCCCTGGATATGACCCGCGGCAAGCCGTGTCCGGAGCAACTCGATCTGGCCATGGGGCTTTTCGACTGCGTCGATGCCGGCCATTTTACTGCTGAAGACGGTACGGATTGCCGCAATTATGGCGGACTGGACGGACTGCCGGAAGCCAAAGGGCTCTTTGCGAAGTTGATGGACGTTGGCACAGATGAGATCATCATCGGCGGCAACTCCAGTCTGAACATGATGCATGATGCCTTCATGCGCGCCATGGTCAATGGCGTGACCGAAGACAGTCCCCCGTGGAAATTGCAGCCTAAAGTCAAATTTTTATGCCCCAGTCCCGGCTATGACCGTCATTTTTTTGTCTGTCAGTATCTGGGCATCGAGATGATTACCATAGCGATGAATGCCGACGGACCCGACATGGATACCGTCGAAAGCCTGGTGGACAAAGATGACAGCATCAAGGGCATCTGGTGTGTGCCCAAATACAGCAATCCCACCGGGGCCGTCTATTCCGACAGCGTGGTGGAGCGCCTGGCCAACATGCCGACCAAAGCAGATGATTTTTTGATTTTCTGGGACAACGCCTATGTGGTCCATCATCTGGGGGAAAAGCCTGCCGGGCTTGACAATATACTGGCGGCTTGCAAAAGAGCCGGTCATCCCGATAGGGTGCTGATATTCGGCTCGACATCCAAGATCAGCTTTGCCAGCGCCGGGCTGGCCATGATGGCGGGCAGTAAGGCCAATATGGACCGGGCCAGAAAGCAGATGTCGTTTCAAACCATCGGCCCGGACAAACTCAACCAGGTGCGTCATGTCAGGTTTTTTAAAAACATGGCCGGCATCGAAGATCATATGAAAAAGCACGCCGCCATCTTAAAGCCAAAATTCGACGCCGTCCAGGAAGCCCTGGAAACGGCACTGGCAGGAAAAAATATTGCCGACTGGAGTCAGCCGGAGGGCGGCTATTTTGTCAGCGTGGACACCCTGGAAGGATGCGCCCAACCGGTGGTCCAGTTGGCCGCTGAGGCGGGTGTCAAGTTAACGCCGGCCGGATCGACGTTTCCGTACATGCAAGATCCGCTCAATCGCAATATTCGTCTGGCGCCGTCTTTCCCGCCGCTGGCGGATATTCGCCTCGCCATGGAACTGGTGGGGATTTGTATTCAGCTGGCGAGCATTGACAAACTTCTGGCAAAGATTGAATAAAAAAACCCCGCTCGGGATATGAGAGCGGGGTTTACCATTTGATCGCGGGCATTACTAGCGGCGCGCTCTTTTGGAGGCCTTCAAAGGATTAATTTTGGCCTTTTGGGTGTCGGTGGCGGCGCTCACATGGGATGCCATGTTGCAGTTTCCGTTTTTCCATTTCACTGAGGGATCGGGACAGGCTTGGCAATACCAACCGGACGAAAATTCGGCACCACGGTTGCAACCCTGGCACTTTTCGACGATCTGATGGCAAATCCCCTCGTTGTAAGAACACCCTTTAACGGTCATAAACGGGCACTCGACGCCTTCTTTAATGGTTGTACAAATCATTGGAATCACCCCCTTGGGAATTAATTGGATTTTATAAAAAAAAGCCGGGAACCGTTTGGACCCAGCCAAAACAGATTGCAAAAATTCCGGGGAATATAATGACCCCCGGATCAGTTGTCAATAAAAATATTTCAAAATGACTAAAATTTACAAATTCGTCGACTAAGCTTGATTTTTAGGCGTGAATCATTGACAATAAATATTTAAAGTGGTTCGGCTGATGACACCCGTGTCGGCCAGGCACAGCTGTGCCAATTTAAGTAAACTATATGACAATAATGGACATAATCCGGTAGCCATATATGACCGCCAAGACCCAGAAACCGACAGATGATTCCGGCACCATCATGCAAAAGGCGATCGAGGTTCTGAAGATAGAAGCCGACGGCATCATTGACCTGGTGGAACGGATCGATGACAATTTTTACCACATGATCGAACAGATCTGCCGTTCCAATGGCCGTGTCATCATCGCCGGGATCGGAAAATCGGGCATTGTGGGGCGCAAAATCGTGGCCACCTTAAACAGCACAGGTACCCGGTCATTGTTCCTGCACCCGGTTGAGGCCATGCATGGAGATCTCGGACAGGTGTCCCGGGATGACATCTTTATTGCCCTGTCCAACAGCGGCGAAACCGATGAAATTTGTATTCTGTTGCCGAGCATCCGACGAATCGGATGCAAAATTATTGCCTTTACGGGTTCCAAACACTCCACCCTGGCCTCCCAGAGCGATATCGTCATCGACGTGGGAGTGAAGCTGGAAGCATGCCCCCTGGGTCTGGCGCCCACCGCCAGCACCACCGCCATGCTGGCCATGGGCGATGCACTGGCCGTCGTGTTGCTGGAAAAAAAACATTTTAAATCCAGTGATTTTTTGATGATCCATCCCGGCGGGACGCTCGGGCAACGCCTTGCCGCTCAAGTCAAGGACCTTATGCTTACCGGCCCGACCTTGCCGATGGTTGCCGAAGGAACCGCGATGCCAGCAGCCGTTAAGGAAATTGAACGCGGTAAGCTGGGGGCGACCCTTGTAACAAATTCAAAAAATCAGCTAAGCGGCATTATTACCGATGGCGATATCCGACGCCAGGTTGTATCCGGACGCCCCTTTTTAACTTTTAAGGCCGAAGATATCATGACCAAAAATCCGCAGACCATAACAAAAAATTCCCCTGCCTATGATGCTCTGAATATGATGGAACAGCACCAGATCACCGTGCTGCCGGTCGTCAACAAGCGCCGGGAAATCCGAGGTGTTTTGCATCTGCACGATATACTGGGCAAAGGCGAATTTAAATTCAGCGGATCTTCAAACGGTTAAACCGGAATTTCGAATTTCGATTTTTCTTTATCCGTCAACAGAGCAACATCACGCTACATTACCACAAATCCAGAGGTCTTTATGAACCCCGAAAGCCTGATTACCGATATTCCCGCCCTGGGCGTCGCCACCCTGCCCTCTCCACTTCAAAAAAGGGCCGATGAAATGGGCAGCATTAGTTTTGTTTCAGATCAAAGCCGGGTTCTCATTGAAGTGGACGAGACCCGGATCAACCGGATGATCAAAGACCAAAAAGAGCTGCACTGCTTTGAACTGGCAGGGCCTCGACATCAGATATTTTTTGATCCGAGCAAATTAAAATGTGCCCTGGTTACCTGCGGTGGGTTATGCCCCGGAATCAATGACATTATCCGTTCGATTGTGCTTGAGTTGCACTACGCTTACGGCGTTCAGCATATTTTCGGGATCCGTTACGGATTGCAGGGATTTATTGCTGAATACGGCCACGAACTGTTTGATTTGACCCCTGAAGCGGTTGTCAACATTCATGATCGCGGTGGGACGGTGCTGGGATCGAGCAGGGGTCCTCAGGCTGTCGATGAAATCATCGACAGCCTTGAGCGGATGAACATCGGCCTGTTATTTATGATTGGCGGTGACGGAACCCTGACGGCCGCCAAACGGATTGCCGATGCCATCCTGGAGCGAGGGCTGAAAATCGGTGTGGTCGGCGTTCCCAAAACCATCGACAATGATATTTACATGGTATCCCGTTCGTTCGGCTTTGACACCGCCGTGGATGTCGCCACCCAGGCGATTATTAGCGCCAATAACGAAGCCGAGGGTTATCCCAACGGGATCGGTCTGATAAAACTGATGGGCCGACATTCAGGTTTTATAGCCGCCACCGCTGTATTGGCCCAGCAGGATGTCAATTTTGTTTTGATCCCGGAAGTGGATTTCGACTTAGACGGACCTTCGGGACTGTTAAGCGCGCTGGAAAACCGTTTGGCCAGCAGAAAACATGCTGTCATCGTCGTCGCCGAGGGTGCGGGTCAGAAATTTTTTGAGGCTGGAAAACACGAGCGGGATGCCTCCGGGAATATAAAGCTAAAAGATATCGGACTGTACTTAAAAAATACCATATCGTCATACTTTGCCGGCAAAGGCATTGAGGTCTCAATCAAGTACATCGACCCTAGCTACATGATCCGGAGCCTTCCGGCCAATGCCAACGACCGGGTCTTCTGCAATTTTTTGGGCCGCAACAGCGTTCATGCCGGCATGGCCGGTAAAACCGGTATGCTCATTGGTCACTGGAACAACCACTTTGTGCATGTGCCCTTGAAGGTGATAGCCGACAAACGCAAGAGCGTGGATCCCAGGGGCAGTCTCTGGCGCAGCGCCCTCGGCGCCACCGGACAAGGCTCCCTCAAAAATTCCTGAGTTGGTGAAAAGTTTTCGGGTGGCCCGGCCATCAATTCCCTAACAATCTATAAATCTTTGCTTAAACTGGTTTCAAAACCTTTAGATCTTGTTCGAGGGCAAGGCGTGAGGAGGAGAAATAGCGCAGCGCACATCAGTACGTGAGTATGTTTCGACGACGAACAACGCGGCCATCGGGCAAGATATGAAGGTTTTGAAATCAGTTTATTCCAATTCGACGAACTTCTTGCCTTTAACCCTCAGCAAGTACAGCCGCTTCTGTGCATCCCCGTTTTCATCAAAGCTGGTAAGTCCGGTAACACCCGGAAAATCAACCAGATTTAACAATTCATCTCTAATTTCACTGCGGTACCGAATCTGTTCGCGGCTGGCGATATTAAAGAGTATCATGGCGGTGTCATACACGATGGCTTCGATAAAGTCGGGGGTTTCCTGATAGGTTGCTTCAAATTCTTGGACAAATTTCCGAACCCTTGGTGAAGGGCTATCGGCAAAAAAGCCATCCGGCATGACGGCGCCCTGGACATATTGGTGGGCAATTTTTATCAGAGAGTCCGAATGCCAGAGATTGGTGCCGAGAATATAGACATCTTTAATGTCGTAATAGGCTAGCTGGGGGACGATCAGACCGGCTTTGCCGGGGGAGTCCGGTATAAAAATGGCATCGAAATCAACTATCGCCTGAGGCTTTTCTTCCCCCTCTTCCCCTCTGGCACCTCTTCTGTGGGTTTCGTCGGAATTCTGCTCCTCGCTGTCACTGGTTTGCTGTTTTTGATCGTCAGCCAAATCTTCTTCTATTTCAGGCTTGAGATCTTCAGGAATTTCATAATAGAGCCCCACCAGCTTTTTGATGGAGTCTGAAAAATCCGTCTGGTCGGGTTTGTAGGATTCCACCGCGACCACCTGCCCGCCGGCTTCCAGGAGCTGATCCCAGAACAGGTTCATGAAGGTGATACCGTAGGTCTCATCTGGATAAAGGATGGCAAAACGAAATAGTCCCAGAGATTCAACTGCAAAGGCTGTCAGTGTTTGCACTTGCATTTTGGGGGTAATAAAGTTTCTAAAGACCTTGTCACCGATTTCAGGGATATTGTCTTTCTGGGTGAGGGTAATAATCGGAATCCCCATTTCCTGGGCTTTACGGGCGGCAATTTCGGATGTTACGATGGGACCGATAATGGCGGCCACCTGATCACGGTATAATTCTTCCAATGCTGCGATGGTTTTATCAGGATCGGCCCCTGTATCCTTGATGATAATATTCAGGGGGGGATTACCGCTCTGGCTGCTGAATTGCGCCTGGGCGAGTTCAATGCCTTTTAACGCCTTTAATCCGAAGGTTTGATAGGGTCCGCTTAGCGGCAGCAGACAGCCGATGGTATAGCGTTGGAAAAATGCGTTCTTTTTAATTTCGTCGATCAGGCTTGCGGCCAGAACTTTATTTTCGTGGTCCGGATATGTTGCGACAAACTGGTTCAAGATTGTTAAGGCATCATCATATTTTTCTTCCATGGCATAATTCAAGCCCAGCTGAAACAACAGAAAATCCATCGGCAGGCTTTCATCCGGGTGTTTGATAAGTATGGCGACATCTTCGGAATCCAGTTGGGCGATGGCCTCTTTGAATTTTTCGCCAATGGCTGCCACCTCCGGTCCGGTGGCAACTTCCTGAGCACGGGCGTAATAATCGATGGCATCGATCGGAATGCCCTGGACCATGAAAGTGTCGCCAACCAGCGCGTATATCCTGAATATATGCGGTCTGGAATCAATTCTGTTTAGCACTTCCGGTGCGATTTGGATCACATCCCGGTAGCGCTCCTGTTGATAGTAGGTCAATAGCTCTTCGACCATGGCATCGGGAACAAACGGGCTGGTGGGATAGGATGACACGATGTTTTGAAAGGCAGCACGGGCCTTTTCATAGTTTCCGTTTAGGGCATGGATAATTCCGATCTTCATCAGCGCGGCAGCTGCGAGCGGTTTGTCCGGATACTGCCCAAAATATGCATCATAAAGCCCCAGGGCCTCTTCATAGGATCCGGACTCGAAAAGCTTCTCGGCACGTGAAAAAAGCTCATCTTCTCTGGTCATCTGGGATGGTCCGGGAGTCGTGATGGGCTTGGGGGCACAGGCCCAAATTAAGGATATCGCCATTAAAATGATTGGTATCTGCTTTAGCTTCATAGGTGGTTTCTCTGGGTCGCGTTCAGGTTCGAATTTGTGACTAGTTTACACCACGTGTAAAGTTTGTCAAATTTAAATTTATGCCGAATATTTTGGTGTCAGGTTTCAGGTGTCAGATGTCAGACTAAACTCGGGAGGCGCTGATAGCGGCAGCTTTTCACAAGATTTAAAAATCATCGCCATTAAATGGGATCGATCTCAACAATAATCGGAAAAGACCCCGTTTGCGGCTTTCGGTTTCGCGTTGAAAATTACGAGGATATTTACGGACACCTGCAGCCTTGGAACTGTGGCGTCATCCAGCCGTGCTGGAAATATTTTTTGGCGCACTATTTGCGTTTCAATCCCCGATGATCCGTTCTCCCTGTAGCAGCATGATTTCATTTATTGGTTCAGCTTATTCGCGAGAAGATTTGCATTACGAAACGGCATATGATAAATTTTAATTAGTGCAGAAAATGGCTCATAAGATGCCAGTAGATGTGTCAGCCACTGGCATTGTGGCGCCGAATACCTGGTGCTTATAAAAAGGAATCTCTTTTAGGAGGGTCAAACCGTGAATTCGATAAAAGTATTCATTTGCCTGGTTATCGTTCTATTTGCCTTTTCAGCATCAGCCCAGATTTACAAATATACTGATGATGAGGGCAATGTCCGTTATACGGATGATTTAAACCAGGTTCCGATCGAACAACGCGATTCTGCCACCGCCACGACCGCAATTGAAGATGAGACAGAAGCAGAAGTCGCCGAGGAAGAGCCCGAAGATGAAGTGGAACCGGAAGCGTTCGAGGAGGACAGCGAAGTATTTGAGGATGAAACCGCAGCAGATGAAGATGAAATGGCGGAAGAAAATGAGGGCCTGGATGAAACCGATGCGGCACCCGAGGATGAAATCGCGGAGGAAACCGAGGAAATAGAAGATGAGCCGGAACAAGCCGAGGAGACCGATTCGCAATTAGCCGCAGACGAGTCAGAAGCGGAAGATATGCTGGAAGTAACACGCAAGAAACTGGAAAAGATGAAAGCTGAAATTGACCAGGAATATCGCGCCCTGATTAAAGAAAAAGAAGAACTTGCCAAGGAAAAAAAGAATGTGAAAACCCAGGAAGAAATCATTAAATATAATCAAAAAGTTGAAGCCCTGAATAAAAGAGCCGAGGCTTATGCCGCCAAAGGAGAATCCTATCAGGCGCAGGTTGAAGCCTACAACAATCGCGTGGCGGAAAAAAATTCTGAGCTGCAGGAGAAGGAAAACTCACCGTAACGTATACCGTCCTGATATCGCCGACACTTCCTGGCCAAGCCGAATGGATATGTGGCCGTCCAATACGGAATCGCTTTGTAAATTTCTGCCGCAAACTCCCCTAACCCGCTAGGTGTTTATTCATTCTTGACATTTATCGCCGTTGTTCATTATGCTCAGCCTGTCAAAGATCTGGAATACCCTAAATGGCTGTCAAAATTTTCATAAAACGATCGATCCCCCCGGATAAGGCCGATCAAGTGATGCCTCTTTTTCAAGATCTGCGCTCTTTGGCGATGGACCAGCCCGGCTATATTTCCGGAGAGACGCTCCACAGCATAGATCGCCCGTGGGAAATCGTGGTGATCAGTACCTGGCAGACGGTGAAGGAATGGCAAGATTGGATCGCCAATAAAGAAAGGTTGATCATTCAGGGCCAAATTGATATGCTGCTCGGGAAAAATACCCAATACGAAGTCTATCAATACGGATAAGATTTGATTATTCATGGCGATACTCTTGATTGAAGGGTCATGTGACTTTCCACCAGCGCTTCGTGACGAGCGCAACATGAGGCGGTAGGCTGCCCCTATGAATATCTCTTCCAACAATCAGCTGGTTCCCTACCATCGGGGGCCCCGGCAGCTCGCGCCCCATTGGCAGAGAGAACCTCTCTCTGCCCCGGCAAAGCGCTTCCCGGCCACCCAGCGGTATGTCCGGATGCCGCCTTTCCAGTCTTCCGGATATAACGTTCACACCCCGGATCAAAATTCAATCTATACTTCCAATTGCCGAATCAACGAACAAGAAATGAACCATGTTGGGTCACTGATCGATATTTATGCTTAACGTTTTGTTCCACATCGGTGTTAACTGCCGGCTGTCAGGGGGATGACCCGCGTTGACCGCCCGCCTTGGCAGGATTTGTGAGGCCGACATCATGCAACCGGACCGAGATTCGGAATATATACAGATCGTCGTATTGGAAAATGGTATCGAGGCCCAACTGATCGGTTCCATTTTGGACCAGCGTGACATCCCCTACCGGATTCGCTCCTATCATGACACGGCCTACGATGGATTATTTCAGTTCCAGAAAGGATGGGGTAAACTGCTGGCACCGGCATCCCATCGACAGGAAATTCTGGCGGTGATCGAAGAGGTGCGATCAACCGATGACCACAGGCCTGATCATCATTAATGGCCGGGACAAACAGGTCACCACCTTTGCGCCTGTGCTTGGACAAACGGGAACAGGAGGAGCCGAAAAATGCTGGAAGCCGATGATTATTTTGATCTAAGTACATTTCAACACAAAAAGATCTTTCAGGATATCGAATATGTATGGGAGGCTATCGGCAAGCTCGAAGCCTACATAACCCATACAATTTCTCCTAACCTGGGCTGGATCGGGGGGGGCACGTCAAATTCACCCCGGGTGGTTTCGGAAGGAAGCGAATTTAAAGCTTCGTGTGAAATCAAGCGGGGGAAAATCTCCCAAGGCGGACTGGAGGTCAGAAGCGAGGGCCAAAAAGTCGCCGGCGCATCGGTCATCGATGCCGGCGCCTTCATTTATGATGAAAATGTTCAAATTGGCCAGGGATCTATAATTGAATCCGGTGCCCTGATAAAAGGACCGACCATTATCGGCAATCATGTTGAAATCAGGCAGGGGGCCTACATCAGGGGCAATTGTATCATTGGCGACAATTGTGTTGTCGGCCATGCGACTGAAATGAAAAACGCCATTATGTTAAACGGTTCCAAGGCGGCTCATTTTGCTTATGTGGGAGACAGCATCCTGGGAAACGATGTCAATCTCGGCGCCGGGACCCGGCTTGCCAATATTTATTTAATAGACATCAATATCATCATCCTTGCTGAAAACAAAAGATATAGAACCGACTTGAAAAAACTTGGCGCAATTATTGGAGACGGCACCCAGACGGGATGCAATTGCGTCTGTAATCCCGGCACCCTGGTTGGCAGGTCATCCCTCATCTTCCCGGGGGTGACGGTGGCAGCCAAAGTTTACCCCCCCGGTTCGAAAATAGGCCATAACGTAATGAATCTGTTTGAAGTCAAGTAGACCCGAATGGGAATTTTGGTTTTATTCAGATGTTTTGGTTGATTTTTTGACTTTTATGTATAAATTGGACTCATATTGCTGCGCTTACATTCGCAATCAGCGCTCGATCAGGAATGACAGAAAGTCGTCGCAAAGAAAACGTGTCCTTATTAACCGCTAAATGTCAAAGAAGGATTAGCCATGTCACCAACGAATATCAGCAACCCGTCACAAGGTCTCGCCAGTCCGGATTTTGAAAAGGCATTGCAGATCGGTCGTCCGCCCACCATCGCCAGGCTCTTCCCGCACTCCAGAGCCTTGATTGTCAGTGGTAAATTTATCGACCTGGCCATGCTTGCCAAAGGAAAGGCCATTACCATGGCAGCCAATGGCCGGAGCAGTTTTGTCATTCGCGGGGCACTCAAAGCGGCCCAGAGAGCCAATGCCGCCCTGATCATCGAAATCGCCAAATCAGAGGGCGGCGCCAATGCCTATTGTGCGGTGAACTACTGGAACATCGCCAGAATAGTAGACGCTGCCTGCAACGAAATGGGTATAACGGTTCCCGTGGCCATTCATGCCGATCATTATGGTCTAAAAAACGATCAGGACGTGGAAGACGCCAAAACTGAAATACCCTCTATTTTCGACGCCGGCATAACCTCCATCGCCATCGATGCCTCGCACATGCCGGATGACAAAAACCTGCTGGCCAATCTGGAACTCAATCCTCATATACCGCCATGGGCTGGACTCGAGACGGAAATCGGTGAAATCAAGGGTAAAGAGGGTCTGTCGACCGTTGAAGAAGCGCTATTTCTCATCCAGGGGCTAAACGCCCATGATATTTTTCCGAATTGGATCGCCTTAAATAACGGCACGACCCATGGTATTGAAGCCAGCGACACGGGCATCCAGGTCGATCTAACCGCTCAGATTCATGCGGCCCTGACCAAGTACAATGTCTCAGGAGCGCAACACGGCACCTCCGGTAATAATTCCGACCGCTTACGAGAAATTGCCGCCAGAACCAGAACCACCAAGGCCAATGTCGCAACCGCCCTTCAGATGATCTCATGGGGCCTGGAGGTCAACGATTTCGGCAATGCCCAGCTCGACGGCCAGGGCAATTTCATCAAGGTAAAAGATCAAGGTGTCACCGAAGCGCTGTGGACCGAAATGGTGGCCTATGCGCAGGCTCAGGGTTGGCAGGGCGGAAACTTTAAAAAACTTAATTTGCCCTTCGAAAACAAACTGCTCGGCCAAACAGCCAAGGTAAGAGAAAGGATGATCAGCCGGGTTGAAGACTTCGTCTACAACATGCTGGTTAACGTCTTGAACACCAGGGATACAGCGCCGCTCGCCGTTGAAGCCATTCTCAGCGCCGGATCATATGACGCGGCTCCGAAAGCCGAAAGGATTGAAGATCCCGCCGAGTGGACCCCGGAAAAAATCGTCGCGCGGGCCGCTGCAATTGATAGCGACAAGGGGCCGGAGGGGGATTTCGACGACTAACGACCCGATCCGGATTTAATTGGCATAAAAGCTGATCATCGCCCGGCATCGATGCAACATCGGATGCTGGAGATTCATTATCCTGGCCTTTTTTCACCCTCTGTGGGAAAAGGCCAGCCAAAATCCTCTGCGATAAATTCTCTTTAAATTCAATAATTTATTGGGGAAATCATCTTTTTCTTCTCCTTGCCCCTCAATTTTTCCTAAAGTCTGGCGATAAAGTCTCCGATATACAAGTCAGGAGGATTTCGGAATGTTTGTACCAAGCTATCAGATGCATAATGTTTTAAACGTCTACAGCAAGCAGCTGAGACAAAACATCGCATCTGCCAACAGGAAAAACCTGTCAGAAAAATTGCCGACTGATCAGGTAAGCTTGACTGCGAAGGGAAAAAGACTGGCAACAATGCAAAAGGTATCAGAAGACATAATTAAAAAAATTTCCCGACTGGGAACCCGCAACGGTGACCGACAGCTGCCAGCGGAACAGGCCAAAAAGGATGGGGTGGAAACGGAAACCGCCGCGGAGGAGTCGCAAGAAACAACTTTTGTTTTCAATGTCATTGATACCATCAATCAAAAACGAAAAAATACGCTTTCAGTGGAGGATTCCGGCTTTTTGATCAAACGGCTCGAGCAGTTGTCCAAGAAGGTAGGCGAGAAAAAGACGGAATCTTGGGTTTAATGATTGGCAGAAGGCCAATTACCCGCAACCAGAACAAAAGAGGAAAGTTTCAGCTGTTCGAATGACAAACGGCTAAGCGTTATAAGGGGGTTAAAATGATTAACGCAATTGGGGAAGCCACAATGCAGCAGTTCGTAAGGTCAAACTACAACAGTGAGACCTACGACAAAGACCTTGAGGCTCAGAAGACAGAGAAGGTCAAGGAACATCGTCCGGTGGAAAAAAGTGAGGATGCACACAAACCCGGCATGGATCTGAAATCCGAAGAACAGATGCAAACCCGCAACAACCTTGAGGACGGCAAACTAGTCGTCGAACAATACGACGACTCCGGCAGACTGGTCAAGGTAACGCCTCCCGGCTACATACTCCCGGGTCAAACGGCATAAATGGCCAGCCGCTCATTGACGATATTGCGTAACATTGGTTTATAACAGCGAGCCTCTGTACTCGATGCTGGATACCTGCTGTTTCAAGGCCCGGTGGTTAAATCCATCAATGGTTGCGAAACAACAGGTTTTGAGCACCGAGTAACAGATTCAACCTCAGACGGATAGCCACGCCCTCGCACCCAATCCCGCTTAAGCATCCCGGCCCGTTATGCAGGATCGATTTTTTGCCAGATCTGCGCTTTTTGCGCGGCGGTGAGATCTTCCAAACCCTGTTCGCCGTCCGCTATCAGATCCTGCATCTTTTTGACCTTTTGCTCGAATTTATGAACGGCGCTGGCGAGCGCGGTTTCCGGATGGATCTTAGCCCGGCGGCAGATATTTACCAGCGCAAACAACAGATGGCCGAACGCTTCGAAACGCAGCTCTTCGTCTTGCTGTCGCAGCGCAGCTTTTAATCTTTGCCGCAGTTCGTCCGGATTCTGAAATCCCGTCTTCATTTCGGTCCATTCAACTCCGCTTTTAGCGGCGCGATCTGATACTCGATAGGCCCGCATCAGGGATGGCATGCCGGCAGGCACTGAATCAAGGCTGGAAGAATTGGGCGATGACTTTTTCTCGTCGCGCTTTATCTTATGCCAGTTTTGGACGACCTCCTCGCTGTCGCTGACCGTCCGGTCGCCAAACACATGAGGATGGCGCCGAATCATCTTCGTGGTAATCGCCTCGGCAACATCCTGCAGGTCAAACTGCCCGTCCTCCTGAAACATTCTGGCGATAAAGACGATATGGAACAGAACATCGCCAAGCTCTTCACGTATCTCACCGGGGTCTCCCTTTATGATGGCTTCAGCCAACTCAAAGACTTCTTCGATCAAATAAACACTGACGCTGCGGGGCGTCTGCATTTTATCCCAGGGGCATCCCTTTTTCCCCCGCAGGGTTGCCACCAGTCTCGATAGGGCAGTTAGATGAGATTCGGAATGATTTAGTTTGGAATTTTCCACGCTTTTTTATGTTCCCCCAGCTTGGCTTTAAAATCTTGCTTCATTTCTTTGGAGATCACCTTCGCCATTTTTTCTGAAACCCATGACACATGGGGCGCCAGCTCGGAGTTTTTAATAAAAGCAGCTCCTTTGGGGAGAAACGCGGTGAGGGTAATAAACAGGATGGAAACGATCAATACGCCTTTCAGGACACCGAAGACGAAACCGCCGATACGGTCGACCCAGCCTAAAAATGCGATGTTCAGCAAATATTTTATGATGACGCCCAGGACACCGACCACGATCAGCACACCGCAAAATATGGCCAAAAAACTCAATATGTTAAGGTATGCCGTGTCATGGATCAACCCTGCCAGCAAACCGGCCAGTACCTGATAGTAGGTGTAAGCAGCATAGAAGCCACCCAAAACACCGATGATGGACGACAGCTCCTTGACCAGGCCCCTGAAAAGGCCTCTCACCAGGCTGTACCCCAGGATAACGATTATTAAAATATCAAATGGATTCATGATTTAGAACCACTTCTAGGCCCCACCACAGCAGGATTGAGCGCGCCAGGAATCAATGGGTTGAAGTAACAAAGCAGATTTATGGAGTCAAGCCATTTTTCTTTTGGGGCCAAAAGCAATTTGGCATTTGCAATCGCTAAAACATTTGCAATCGCTAAAAAAGGTATGATAGTTATGGGTGTTAGGTCTATAATCATAAAATGGAAATATTGATCGCATGACAGATGACGCAAAAGGTTCCCAAACCAGCATTGATTTTGCCGAAATTGAACTTGCCCGACAATTATTCGGCGAACATAACAGTAACTTACAAAAAATAGCCAAGGATACGGATGTTACCATTAATGCCAGGGGCAACACGGTTTTTATTGACGGGGATAAGATTGCCACCGCTCTGGCCGCCAACATTCTCAACCAGCTTTATGGGATCTTAAAAGAAGGATTCCCCATTCACCCCAACGACATCGATTTCGCTGTAAGACTGTTAAGCGGCGACGATCGCATCAAGTTAAAGGAAATCTTTCTGGACCGGGTGTACATTAGCTCGAAAAAGAGCGCTGTAACCCCTAAAAGCCTGGCCCAAAAAGAATATATCGAGGCCATTCGCACGCACGATATTGTATTTGGCATCGGCCCGGCCGGAACGGGCAAAACCTATCTGGCGATGGCAATGGCTGTCTCGGCCCTATCCAGAGGTATCGTCAGCCGCATTATTCTGACGCGGCCGGCAGTGGAAGCCGGAGAGGCCCTCGGGTTTTTGCCGGGGGATCTGGCCGAAAAGGTTGACCCCTACCTCAGGCCCCTTTATGATGCCCTTCACGATATGATGCGATTTGAAAAAGCAGCCAATTTGATGCAAAAGGGCATTATTGAGGTGGCCCCCATTGCCTTCATGCGGGGACGCACTTTAAACGATTCTTTTATCATTCTGGATGAGGCCCAAAATACAACCTCGGAACAGATGAAAATGTTTTTGACGCGCATTGGATTCAATTCCAAGGCGGTCATCACGGGTGATATCACCCAAATTGATTTGCCGTCTGACAGAACATCCGGGCTGATTGAAACTAAAAACATTTTACAGGATATCAGTGGCATTCGTTTCGTTTTTTTCTCCAAAAGGGATGTCGTCCGACACAAACTTGTTCAGAAAATAATTCAAGCCTATGAAGAGCTTGAAGCAGCCAAAGTTAAGCATAATTCTAAATGAGCAAAGAGAAAAGCAAAGAGCCCGCCGGGAAAATACTCAATTCGGACCAGCGCTTTCGCTGGGTTATCTTATTTGGCCTGACGATCCTTTTCAGCCTGATCCTGTTTCCCAGTCTGGTGACAACCAAACATGAATATGATCTGGGAGATGTCGCTGAGCGGGATATCAAGTCGCCGAGAGATTTTTTTATCGAAGATCAGGTCGCAACTGAGTTAAATCGTCAGCTGGCCGAAGAAAATGTGCTAACGGTTTATGATTACGATGCAGAGCTTGGCCCCCAGATAGCCCTCAACGTCGAAGAGATTTTCGCCCAGATGAGAGCCGCTTCCGCGGCGCATGACATAACGTCGGCACCGATTCCGACGGCGGCTGAAAACACCGATGAGACGAGCGCCAAGACACCGAAACCCTCGCTAAATGTCATCACCGACAAACGCAAATACCTTGAAGAGAAGCTTGGCATAATGGTGACCCGGGGCGCTTTCAGTGCATTGGAGACCGCCGGCTTTTCGGAAGAAACCGCCAACCTTATCAAACAGATACTGTTGAAAATCCTGGAAAACGGGGTCGTAACCAATAAAGAGATTTTGCTTAAAGAAGCGGAAAAAGGCATTGTTCTTAGAAATGTCAGCACCCAAAAGGAGGAAACGGTACACCAGTTAAAGCAATTTTACGGCCTCGACCAGGCCAAAACAATGGTTCGCATCGTCGGTCAACCCCTGCTCAACGACCTGGATTATGGCATGCTGAACCTGGTGGTGGATTTTGTGCAACGGCTGATCCAGCCCAATATCACCCTGAACCGCAACGAGACCCAGGAGCGCAGAAAAGCCGCTAGCTCGCAGATCAAACCCGTTCTCCATAAAATCAAGGCCGGCGAGATGCTCCTGCGCGAGGGTGAACGCGTCACCGAAGTCCAGCTGCTAAAACTCAAGGCCCTTGTCACGCAGACCAAAAAGCAACGGGATCTTTTCACCAGTGTCGGGGCGGCTCTGATGCTGATATGCCTGTTGATCACTACTTACATCCTTCATCTGGGTCGACCCGGACGCTTTTCAGCAGAGCACAACAAAAGCCTGCTGTTTATGGCCTGCGTATTTATAACCTTCTGCCTGCTGGCTGAAATCAGTTATAAGTTGTCCGAGGTGTTGACCCTGAACTCAACCCTTCCCATCCAAATGAGCTCCACCTGGTTCGGCATCCCCCTGGCATCGGGCGCCATGATTGTGTGCGTGTTCCTGGGAATTAGGACCGCCGTGCCCATTGCCATGGTAATGGCCGTCTCTTTTGCGGTCATTTTCGGTAACAGTTTGCCCTATTTTCTGTTTTTTTTCATCAGCGGCAGCATGGCAGCTTACTGGATCCAAAACTGCCGGGAGCGCAAGGTCTTCATAACTGCCGGCGCCAAGCTTGGATTGCTCAATGTTTTACTGGTGACCGCCATCGATTTCTATCGGGCCGATCTGTCCGGCTCCAAGCTTCTATATGACTGGGTTTTCGGCTTCATGGGAGGCATCGGCGCCGGCATCGTGACCGCCGGCATTGTTCCCCTGGTGGAAATGGCGTTCGGCTATACGACGGATATTTCCCTGCTCGAGCAGGCCAATCTGGACCGCCCGCTTCTGCGCAGGCTCATGCTCGAGGCGCCGGGAACTTATCATCACTCGGTAATCGTGGGATCTCTGGTGGAGGCAGCTGCATCTGAAATAGGCGCCAATCATTTGCTTGCCAAAGTCTGCGGTTATTACCATGATATCGGCAAAATTAACAAACCCTTATATTTCATAGAAAATCAGACCAACGGCAAAAATAAACACGACAAACTGGCACCTTCCATGTCCGGCCTGATCCTGATTGCCCATGTCAAGGAGGGCGTTGAAATCGCCAAAGAGCACAAACTCGGTCAGGATATTATCAACACCATCAGGCAACACCACGGTACCAGCTTCATCAAATACTTCTACGACAAAGCCAAACAGTTGAAAGGAGAAGATCAAGTCAATATAGATGATTTCAGATATCCCGGCCCCAAACCACAAACCCGGGAAGTCGGCCTGGTCATGCTGGCCGATGTGGTCGAGGCGGCGTCAAGAACCCTTGACAATCCGACGCCGTCAAGGATCCAGGGACTGGTCCAGAACCTCATCAATAACATCTTTTCAGACGGTCAGCTGGATGAATGTGAGTTGACCCTAAAAGACCTGCACAAGATCGCCAGAAGCTTCAACAAGATATTGTACGGCATCCACCATCACCGGATCGAATACACTGAAAGGCGGCCATCAGCCGGCGAAAACGGCAAAGGAAGACTGAAAAATGGAAGTGCTGATAGACAACAGGCAAAGCAGGCACAAAATATCATCGAAGACGATAAAGCAAACGGTTCAGGTCATCTTAGACGCCTTGGACTGTCCTGACAGCGAAATTTCCATCCTCATTGTGGATGATCCCCAAATAGCAGAATTAAATCGACAGTATCTTAACCGCGAGGGCCCGACCAATGTTATCGCCTTTGCCATGCGTGAAGGAGAATTCCCGGATCTAAGCCCCCATCTTCTGGGTGATGTGGTCATTTCAATGGACACGGCCGCCCGCGAAGCTCGGATTGCCGCTATGAGCCTGCAGCGTCGATTCAACGAGCTGCTGGTGCACGGCATATTGCATCTGATGGGCTACGATCACGAAACAACAGAAGATGATGCACGGAAGATGGAAGATAAGAGCAGGGAAATTTTGGCTCTACTTGATGAAACTTA